>Ga0256831_1001796_pt1 | contig 11293 bp, 7 predicted proteins | sample 132544metaG_FD_189087 | JGI IMG/M metagenome (GOLD analysis project Ga0256831, IMG submission 189087) | Hydrothermal vent microbial communities from Lau Basin, Pacific Ocean - 132-544 | ecosystem: Environmental > Aquatic > Marine > Hydrothermal vents | place: Pacific Ocean: Lau Basin | collected... | reverse complement strand
GGTGTAATGGACAAAAAGGAGGCTAATTTTAAGTACATCTGCTCATGTGGACAAAAAGGAGGCTGTATTTATTAACGATATTTGACAGTGAGATAGAGTATAATTATCTTTACAAAATCAGACAAAACGGAAATGAGCTCTGCTGGGGAGCAACTCACCAGGGATAGTTTGATAACCGACAAAAATGTCATAATTAGGAGTTCTTTTTGAGCTCCTTTTTTTATGATATTTTTAGAGGTTCTATGCCTTCAAAAACCCATCAATAAATTTCTTTTTTCGCGTTAGCGAAAGTCCATTGTGATTTCTTAATTTATTCTTCAAATCAGAGAAATGTCCTTCTAACATATTAGTAGTATTTGGAATATTCAACTCGATATTATCGTACCAAGTAAAGAGCCAAGGCAAGTTTGTTTTTAGACTTCTGTATGCACTTCTTAGCCTCTTGTGTGTATAGAAAGATTTTCCTGTTTCTTCATTTATTGATCTTTCATCCAAAAATTTTTTCCATTTATTATGCCATATTAATAACGCTCCTTCAAATGACTCTTTATCTGTATGTGTCATTAATTCAACAATTTCTTTAAGCTCAATAGCAGCAGGCATTCTAGGATTCTTTGTAATATATCTTCTTACTATAGCTGATTGATGAAATTGACACATCTGAACGGGTATATTCTTAAACGATGTTAGTAAACCTTTTCTTCCATCGCAAACTATTGCAAGAATCTCAAATCCCATATTTTTCAATTCTGCAATCCCCTTTTTATAAAGCTTGTTTGTCTCATATTTGACGTAATATTTTAATAGATTTTCTCTCGTAATAGAGTCCTTAAAAAGCATCACTCCAAATTTGGTTCCCCAGTATGAGGTGTCCATCAAAACAATAACTTTTCTAGGTAATTTTGTGATGGATTCTTGCCCTGAAGAATCAATCTCTCTTTGGATAGTTTTTGGGCTACAGTTATACTTTTTTGCAAGTTGAGAATAGGTCTGTTTACCTTCAATATATTCCAACCATATTTGCTTTGAGTTTCTACGAACTCCTCCTAAAAACTGTTTCCCACAAGCCTGACATTTATATTTCTGTTTCCCTTTTCTTATGCCATTCTTTTTGAGAATTGTGCTACCACAATAAAAGCATTTTTTTATTCATAACCTTTGATTTGCTGCAAAGCTAATAAATATAAGGCGTAGCAAACTTTATAGCCTCCTTTTTGTCCATTAGGCCGAAAAGCTTAATGGGTTGAATACATCTTACATAATTCAAATATAAATATTTTCATTTACATTCGAAATAACATACCCAATCAGTATCGATTTAGGTTATATACCCATTTCCCAACAGAACCCGATTTCTTACGACACGAAATAGTAACTACAAAACTATTGCTGCCACGTTTCGTCTTCTATTTTATAGAATAACCAACTAAAAATAGTTGATGCAAGCTGGTAATAACCAATGGGTTTTGGATGAACTCCATTGTCGGCCGGGAAAGCATTTTGCGTATCAATGTTTATATGCAGTGGAATTAACGAGCAGTTCTGCTTAAAATTTTCATTGAAAAAACGGGTGTATCTTTCATTTACCCGTCTCTGAATTTTTGTCCACCCGGTTTGCGTATATTTACCCTTATAATTAGCTGTAAAACCCGAGCTGTGACTATTTGGCGCCGGCACCAGGCAGACCCCAATTTTTATGTCGTTTTTATAATCGATTAAACTTTTCAAATAGACTGTTGTATATTTTAACATCTCATCAATAGTAGAATCGATAGCAACAACAGAACTTGTGTCGGCTCTAAAACAGTCGTTAATACCCAATTCAACAACAACAAAATCGGGTTTTGCTTGAACCACATTCTCAAAATAATTTTTAAAATTTAGTGTTGTATCATTTTCCGAGAGATTAAATACAAAAGGACTCTCAATATTTTGGGTAAACCACTTCCAGGTTTTCCCTCCATATCCTTCGTGAGTTCCACCGTTCGACTTTTTTGTTCCTAAAAATTTAACCGGGAAATTTAAAGTATCGACAAAAATTGATTTTACCCTGCCCGCAAAATATCCGGCATTGGTTAAGCTATTTCCTGTCAACAAGATATTTATTGTATCGACAGGTATTTTTTTGAGTTTTGTATAAAAAACTGTGGTTGACTTGCTCCCCACTTTTTTACCCGATTTATTGAAAACTGAAACATTCAAACTGTATTTCTCTGATTTTGTTTGGTGAATAGGAAAGGTATATTTTACCGAATCTTGTTTGCCCAAATTGGGGGTTACTTTAAATGTATAAGCTTCCGGATTATTATTCCCTATTAGATTTTTGAAATAGATTGACATTGCAGAGAAGTCGTTGCAATAAATCTCAGAAGGTAGTGCAACAACAATTTCAGAATCGGTATTACACGATAAAACAGTAGTTAACAAAACAAACAAATAGGCTAATTTTCTCATTTTCAAATGGGTTAAAGTTTCATTTCTTCTTGGTTCCATCTATTTTCTGACAAAAAGATGCGCCAAATATCTTACTTGTATTTTTGAATAAAATCACTTCTCGATTCAGGTTACAATTAACTTGGATCGAAATTAGGAATCTTTAATAACTCGCCACCTTTTAGTGCCGATTGGTGTGCAACAATACCAGGAACAGTATAAGCGACTGATTCGTATATGTCAACAGCAGGTTTTCGGTTTCTAACAATTGAATCGATAAATTCGTGTGTTATAAAAGTATGCGATCCTTCATGTCCGCTTTTGTGCTGTAATGGTTTAGGAAGCATGTCGGTAAGATACCATTCAGGTTGTTGGTACTCAATTTTTTCGTTATGCGTTCGAATAAAACCACCATCATCTTTCTCTGTTGCATTTCCGCCCCGTATAATAATTGGTCCCTGCCCGTTGGGAGTATGTCCATAAAAGCTCATCTTTTCACCAATCCATTCGGCTCGTTCTGCTCCATTAAAAGCGCCATCATCCCAACGTCTTACATTAAATGGCTTTCCATTTTCAGTTTTAAACATTGCTGTTTGGTTCGAAAAAGGATTATTATAAATGTTATCTTTTAAAAATGGCTGATCGTTGCCCCAACCATGACAAACAACTTCGGTTAAACGGCCACCGGTTACACCAACATAATGCGCTGTACAGTGTGTGGGATAGAGCATTGGCGGAAGTCCGTAGCGCCACGTTTTTTTTCCATTTCGGTAACCCAGCATACTAAGTCCGGGATGCTGATACATAGAATCGACGTGAATTAAATCTCCAAATTCTCCATTCTTAAAAAATTTACGAGCCGAAATAGTACTTTGTTGCCAGTAACTGGTTTCTGCCATCATATATATTAAACCAGTCTCTTTAACAATATTAACCAATTCATTATTATCCTCCAAAGAGAGTGCGGTAGGAACAGCGCATATTACATGTTTGCCTGCTTTTAACGCTGCAACACTGTGGCGGAAATGATTTGGTGCTTCAGTAAAAATCCCAACTGCATCGAGATCCTTAGCTTTTCGTAACATCTCTTCCATCGAATTGTAAACATTATCGCACTTGTACACTTGTTGGAGTTTTTTCCGACGTTTGGGTTCAAGATCGGTTACTGCGGCAACAATACAATCGGGATGTTCGTGCCAATAAAAATTAGCTCCAAAACCACCTCCTACAATTCCTATACGAACTTTCTTGCCGTTTGATGGTCTCTTTAAATTATCAAAAAGATCAAATTTGTTACTTGTTAATGCGAAAGAATCTACAGAAATTGCTGCTCCCAAAGTACTTGCAGCCAATTTACCGACAAAATTTCTTCGAGATAAAGAATGATTTTTTTTCATAACACTTCTTTTCGTTTTATATTTAATTTCTGTTTTAGCACAATAATACCCTCTTTTTACTTATCTGCTTTCGTTTTAAACGATTATTTTCTTAATTGTGCAGCGGCCCACTCGTATGTTTTATCGCGCATCGGATACGAAAATCGATTGTAGTCGTTGGGCAAAAACATCTCAATATTATTTTGTTTATTGTAGAGTTGGTACACTTTTTTCACCTGTTTTACACAGTTCTGAACATCTGAATTACTGGCATCCTTATCCATTTTCGGAGCAATTACTAAAAGTGGTCGTGGAGCAATACAAGCCAGCACTTCGTTAAAATCGGCCGGAATTTTTGCTTCGTTCCCCACAAAAAATCCTAAACGTGGTAATTGTCCGCTGTTCAGGTGCGAATACATTTGTACCCCTTCCATTCCTTTGTCGGCTGTGGCAAGGCGTAGCGGAGTAAATCCGGCAACACTTACCACACCTGCAATTCGCTTATCGGTGGCAGCACCATACAGAGCAACAGTTGCTCCGTAAGAATATCCCACAACAAATATTTTCGAGCTATCGATTAAATCGTAATGAGTTAACGCATCGACAGCTCCTTTAAGATCTGCCACCGATTTTCCCATTTTCGACCAGTGTGGATAGCGTTCATAAAACCGGGTTCCCTCTTCGTTTCTATTTCCAAACCCAATCATATCGTATGCAAAAACAGCAAATCCCTGCGCAACCATCTTCTCGAAAAAAGATTGTATTTCGTGGTCGAATGTCATCGATGAAAATCCTTGGTTAAAATCGTACTCGTGCAAATAAATAACTACCGGAAGTTTTCCTTTTTCCAAAGTTTCAATTTTCTTTTTAGGATAGTAGAGGGAGCCAAAAAGCTGATCGCCAAATCCATGATACGGGCTAAATTCAACACATCCCATTTTATCCGTTTCAACGGGTCGTGGAATAATGTTTCCAAAACTTTCTTCGCCAAATCCTTTTACTTTAAAATTGCGGGGGCCAAAATTCGTAACTCCGGGTGGTTGGTCACCTAAAACCCATCGAATATTCTTTTTTATTTGTGGCTTTTTCGCCTCCCAACCGTCAACCGAATTGATTGTTTTACTGTTATCATCAAGAAGTAAATCGCCGGTATTTCTTGCCGGATAATTTTGAAGATTTACTTTTTCGCCGCTAAGTTTACACCAATTACCGAAAGAGTACGAGAAGTACAATTTGTTTTGAGGTTTCTCGCTGCTTCGTCCAAAAACGAAATCAAAAAAATCGATGTAATCTTCCATATCCTGTGCACGAACCGAGTGTTTCCCGTGTCGTAACCTGATTGCAATATTGTCTTTTGCGCCTAAAAAATCGTAAACTTTTTGTGCCGAGAGAAATGCCTGCTCGGCTCCCCACGGATTCGATCCCCGCTCGTTTATTGATGTGCTGAGCATAAGCCCACGCGGAGCAACCAGCGCCATAAACAGGTTTTGGTCGACAGGAAGTTTATTCTCGCGCCCTATAAAAAAACGTAATCGCGGATGAAACCACGATGGGCGGGCGCAAGTTAACAGGGCAATATCTTCAACATCGTATTTATGAGAACAATACCGCCAGGGAATTTCGGCTCCTGTTCCGCCGCTACTTGGTATTACAGCAGCAATTCGCTCGTCGAAAGCAGCTGCCATTAACGACTGTTTTCCGTTTCGTGAATGACCGGTTAAGGCTATTTTATTTTTATCGACAAAAGGGAGTGTGTATAAATAATCGACCGCCCGCGATGCTCCATAAGCACGCCGCATCAGTCGGCTAAAATCGTATTTCCCTGCCCAGATTTCGGCATACTTTTCGGTATCGTCTTTATCGTCGGAACCGGCATAAATACATCCGGCATAACCTCTGCGAACGGCAACCTGCGCCCACTCACGATGATTCCATTGCGTTAGAAAAACAGGAAACGGGCCGTCGCCGGGCGGAATCATTAATTCGAGTGTGAGTGTTGCTTTATGACCTGGCCCAAAAGACAGCCGTACCAAGCGTAAAGTTACCCGACCATCTTTTTTTTCGCTTATTATTTCGGCCTTTAAATTTGTTGGTTTTGGTGGACAAGTACCCGTAATATAGTAAGCCAGTTTCTCTCTCATCCACTTTCGTTTTTGTTCCCACTGTTTTTTATTTTCAATGCGGATATTTGTTCGACCCTCATCGAGAATTAAAGGATTTGGTAAAAACGGAATGGAAGGCATAGTATCGAAATCGGGAGGTAATTCGCCTGTTCTTTTTAACCAATCGGTAAACGTAGTATCTAAAAACGACACGTGTCCGCTTTTAGTATTATCGGGAGGTAAAAGTTCAACAATTCTTTTGAGGTCGTTTAACTGCTTTTCTTTATTTGCAACTTTTTTTACCGGATGATTTTCCGGTTTATTGCTATTCTTGTTTGTACTGCATGCAAAAAGAAACAGCAAAAGAAAAGCAATAAAACAGTTTATTCTTTTTTTCGAAAATTGATTCATTTTTAATCCGGTTTTTTAATTCGGAAAAGAGATTGAAACGTGGACTTTTTTTATAGAAGTTGTTTAAACAACTTTATAAAAAAGACAGGTAAAAGGTTACCTTGCGCTAACCTTTATTCCTGCCTTATGGTTGTTAGATAGTTAGTTAGTATAGGATTTTACTTATTCCTGATATTCAATCAGAACAAGTAATCATCGTTTTAAATTATCCTTGCCAGGTGGTTGGAAATTCCACCAAATCTTTTATTTCTACTTTTTCACCTGTTTCAATCGACTGGCGTGCAGCAATACCAATTAAACTTGCCATAACTCCGGCGCGACTTCCTGCCCGCTGGCGAAGATTATCTTTCTTTTCAGGATCGAAAATTAAATCTTTTACCTTTTTATCGGCTCCTCCATGATTTCCTTTATCGTTATCGATGGTATAAAGCTTCGTCGTTTTTGTGTCTTTCGAAATGCGAATTTCAATGGGTGCCGGCTCTTCCCAGGGTTGGCGGTTGTACAATCTCACATCCATTCTTCCGTTTTCTCCGGTAAAACTGATGTACTGTCCTTCGTAGGCAAGGTTTGTGTTTTGCGTGTAGGTAAGTAATGTTCCATTATCGTAAACAACCTGTGTTGTTGTAACGTCGTACGTATCAATATCGTTGTCCCAAACGCAACCATCGCGGAAATATCCGTCAACATCTTCGCACTTCACATACAAGTCCATCATTCGTTCGCTTTTTGTGATGTCCCAATACATCTTGCATTTATCGGTAAAAGCACAACTGCGGCAGTTGCGACCTCTGAACGAGTGATTTTTTCCGTAATAAGCTACTTTTCCCATTGCCTGAACTTCAACCGGGTCGGCACCGAGGTACCAGTTCACAAGGTCGAAATGGTGCGATGCTTTGTGTACCAGCAACGAACCTGAATATTTAATTTTACCGTGCCATCTGCGAAAATACGACGAGCCGTGGTCTAAATCGAGGTACTCCTGAAAATCGACCGAGATAATCTTACCTAACTCTCCTGAATCGAGTACCCGCTTAATTTCGGGCGACATATTCATAAACCGCATATTGAACCCGACAGTTACTTTTCTTCCGGTTTTAAATTCGGTGTCTAAAATACGTTGGCACTGTTCAACTTCGGTTGCTATTGGTTTTTCTGAAATTACATCGACACCCAGTTCCATTGCCCGAACAATATAATCGACATGAAAATGGTCGGTGGTGGTAACAATTACCACATCGGGCTGAGTCTCTTTAATCATTAGATCGAAATCTTTTGCCTCGTAAGTTTTCGCATTTTCAGCCCCCATATACTTTTTGGCATACTCGGCACGTTTATGGTTAATATCGCACAAGCCAACCATTTCAACCCACTTGCTATACCCTTCCAGCAAACTCCTTCCCCAAGCCGAGCTTCCACGACTTCCGGTACCAACCAATACAACTTTCAGCTTTTGTTCTGCTCTTGCGCTTACACTATTTTTCGCCATTGAGTTTAGCGGAAGCACAGTTGTTGCCGCAACAACTTTTGTGCTATTTTCAATAAATTTCCTTCGTTTCATAATAAAAGTTATTTAATTACTATTTTCTATAACAATTTTGTTTCTTCCATTCGTTTTATTACCTCATTTCGAGGCAAATTAAACTCGATATAACGGCGATCGTTTACAGGCAGAACAACTTTACCTTCCTTGCTATTTACAGGAATTTCCCTGCCCAACTCTTTATAGAGCGTAATATCTTTTGCATTAACCGGCAATTCCAATCTGCCACTTCCCGACGTGTGCCAATACACCACCCAGGTTTTATTATTTCTTTCAAAAATAAATGCGCGGATATTTTTATCTCCTCCGGCTACATTTTTAATTTGCTCGTATGGTTGAAGCTCAAACTCTCCTTTCTCGTTTATTAACAGTGTATGTTCCTGGAAATGAGATTTGAGTTGTTCCCGTATCTCGTTAGTTAAAAAGCCATTTACACGTGCCTCTTCCCACCGGCGAACCACTTCGAGATTATCTTTTGTTCGCGGATGATTTTTAAAATTCTCGAGTTTGCCAAGCAACGAAATTATGGAGTTCCAACCGGCAGCTCTGCTTGTTACAAATCCAAGCATATCGGGCTGAATTCCAATGGTTTTATCCGATGGAGGTGTGTATTTTATCCACCCGAAATCGATGGAGGTAAAATCGTTTGAGACTAACTCCATTTCGGCTTGAGGATGTTTGCGTGTGGCCTCTTTTATTACCTCCGGAGCAAAAGTATCGAATGCATTTCCACGGGTAAGAATGTGCCAACTAAAGTGCGATTTCAGTGCTCCCTCAGCAAATATCGATTTTGTTTCGAGAGCATTGTAAACATCGAGCTGAGCTTTCGAAACATTGTACCAATATGGTTCAGGAACATCTTCTGCACCATCGTAATAGATAAATTTTATTCCTGTTTCTTTAATAATGTTCGCCAACCTTGCGGCAACCTCTTGCTGAATGTCGGTTTTCTGGTTAAACCTTACAAATATCGGCCAGGTATCTACGTCGAGCAGTCCTATTAAATCGCCCGACTCCCGATTTACCTCCGTAGTATTTAAAATCGCTCTTTTGCAATTTAGAAACTGATAGGGAGGCGTTGTTGTATAATTTTCGAACGACACCAACTCTTTCCCAATTTTAAGAATCCGCCGGCCATTTTCAAGAGTAGTTCCTTTCGGATTTTCCTCGACAGTAATGGTTGTTTGCCCTTTTTTAAGATCGGTACGAAGTGTAAAAATAGTTCTTAAGTTTAGTCGGTTGTCGGGAACTGGTGTTACGTACGAATCTTTAATATTGGCTTTATTATAATGAATATGGAAGCCCATAATCATTCCGGCGGCTTCTATTTTTTTTGCAATTTCTTTTAAATCTTTCATCCCGTTCGGGTATTTGGGACTCCATTTAAAATGTCCCACACTCGGAGCAAAATCGGTGTAATAAATTACCATCTGCCTGAATCCGGCTTGCTTTGCATACTTTATATGTTCGTCAATGTTTTTTACCGTAACATTTCTAAGTTCGTAATAAGAATTTTTATACTCTTTGCTTCTACGACTTTTTACACCAAGAGGAAGATTAAAATCGCGTTCAACCCGGTCGATTTTATCGAGTAATTTGTTTGTGGGTGCTGTAATAAGTGCGGCACCAACGCCCTCCACTTTAACACCGGCAATTCCTCCTGCTTTCAGTATTTTATATCCATTGCGCACATCGGCATCAATTTGTGCATACGAATCGATGGCAAGCAAATTAACTGCTGTATTTTTGTCCCAAACCACATTTAGCAGTTCGCCAAAATGCCCCCGGTTTTTTACCGGCAATTGCAAAAGCGTAAAACCGTCAACTTCGGTACGGCGCTTTACACCAAACTTTGCCATATGGTACTGCAGTTTTTTTAGAGTGAACCCAATATAATCCTCAGTAATATTTACCCCTATTACCGCTTCGTAATCGGTCAATTCGAAACCAACAATTAAATTATCGCCCTGACGGTAAACCGTGTCGGCAGCAAATGTTCTTTGTTTTGCCGGGTATGCCAATTGTACTTCGTTGTCGTAAGGGCGTTTTTGCATCAATGTAAATGCGGGTATTTTTACACCCTGCATTAAACACTCCTCGCCAGCCGATTTGTCAATCAGACTTTTTGCCCGGCCTTCGCTGCTAATTACAAGCTTCATTCCGGCATTCTCAATAACAATATCGTTGCTTGCATTTTTTATCGGCTGGGTAGTACACGAAAACAGATTCAGTGAAATAAAAATAATGATTAAATACTTTACATCTTTTATTCGATATGTTGTTGATTGTTGCATAACCCTATAACTAAAATTTATATTGAACTCTCTTTTTTTATTAAAATCGGTGTCGAGTAAAATTTTATTGGGGTACTATTTTCCACTTCACCGTTAATCCAGTTTCTTACTTTTCTGCCTACCTCAATAAATCCGGGATCGACTGAAGTTATTGTTGGTGTTACGAGCTCTGTAATTTCCGAATTATCGCAACTTATTATTGAAACCTGCTGAGGAATTTTTATGTTATTAGATTTTAATCGCGAAAGCAAAAATATAGCCTCAATATCCGACTCAGCCAAAATTCCAATCGGCTTGTTTTGCCTATTAATTATCGACAACAAATGTTGCCAGTCGGAAATAACAAGATTTGAATTACTGTTTTTAGAGATTGCCTTCCTGAATGTTTTGCGCATGGTTGTGAATACCGAATGGTCTTCCGGATTTCGAGAATAGTAATACACCTGTTCGATATTGGTAGTCCGGTAATTGTCGACAACAATATTAACACACGTTTTATAATCGCACAAAAACACGGGGTCTTTTGTTTTTGCAGGGGCTTTATCAATCCAGCCTATTTGAATACGACGTTTAAAGGGTCGCAGAAAAGCGTCAGTTTCTTCCTCTTTCCCCGGCTCGGGAATAACAAGAATGCGGTCGATGGCCTGGCGGGTAATAAAATCTTCGAGCAGTGCAGTTAACGCTTTTTTCGGCTGGCGTATTTCGTTAATTTGAATGGAGATATTCTCTCCGCTTTCATCAACCAACCCCTGATAAATTGGCTTTACATATACGCCATCTATTTTACAAAGAAGTGCAACCCGCAAGTTTATTCCACTCTGCGAAGCAACAAAATAGCCCATCCCCTGTTTCGGCACCAAAACTCCTCGCTGAACAAGATTCTCCAGACTCAACCGAACAGTTTCGCGACTTGCATCAAATTCTAATGCAATTTGATTTATCGACGAAATCTTTTCGCCGGGAAGCCACTTCCCGTCCTGAATTTTTGCTAAAATCCAGTTTCTAATCCTCTCTTTTAACGATTGAGAAATACTTGCAGTCATTTCACTGTGCTATACTATGCTATATTTTCAGGACAGCTAATATACACACAAATATTTATTTATTACAAGTATTTATAAATATTTATCTGGATTT
>Ga0256831_1001795_pt1 | contig 11295 bp, 8 predicted proteins | sample 132544metaG_FD_189087 | JGI IMG/M metagenome (GOLD analysis project Ga0256831, IMG submission 189087) | Hydrothermal vent microbial communities from Lau Basin, Pacific Ocean - 132-544 | ecosystem: Environmental > Aquatic > Marine > Hydrothermal vents | place: Pacific Ocean: Lau Basin | collected... | reverse complement strand
GTCCCTTTTAAGGGGCGGATTTTAGTATTACACCAGACTTTAGTCTGGTGGTAGCAAATATTGAACTGCTTTTGGCTTTAGCCATTAAATTTAGAAAAAGAAGTTTAATGGCTAAAGCAAAATAACTTGGAACGGTAAAAAAACAAAAAGAGAGATGGGCACTTAAAACTATCAAAATTCTATTTTTCTTAGGAACAAATTGTTAAGGGCTGAAGCCCAATTGTTTTTATCATTCTATAATCCGTTGGCTGAAGCCAACGGCAAAGGATAAATTACTACAGATTTATTATTCGTGCAGAAATATCCCTTGCCGTCCCTTTTAAGGGACGGCAAAGAATAATCCCGGGGTACATTGCGAAGAAAAACTATTTGGTTTGGGTACGCAAATAATCAACAATTTTAACCGATAAGAACTTACATAAAAACTACAGAAGGCTTGCCATTTTAGCGTAAATCAATTACCTCAACATCATTAAATTTGCTGGCATCGAATACAAACTCAGAGTCGGCAATTTTTTTGTTGGGAACGAGGTTTTTAACTTCAATAACATATAAATTTCCGTCGGTTCCGAAAAGTTTGGCCGAATGAATCATTGATGCGGATTTATCGATTAGCAACGTAATTTTCGAAACATCGAATTCGTCGCTATTTGGAAATAAATCGATTTGATAAACCGTTTTCCCGCCATTTTTTTTCTCACCTAAATATTTCGAATCGAAACCTCTTTCGTAAATGGTAAAAAGAGCCGACGGATCCATTAATTCACTCTCTTCGTCATCGGCATTTGTAATGGTTACCTGATTTCCATTTTTCATATAATTCCAAATTGTTTTCCCGTCGGAATAAACAGAAACGCCGGCATCGGGTAACGTAACTCTATATTTTTGACCTTTAACAATAATTGAACCCTCGTTTTTCTCGTCAATATCCATTTCAACATTTTTCATGGCAAACGAGAAATCGGCCGAAATGGTTGAAAAAGAACGTGTCTTTTCACTTACTTTATCTAATATCTCCTTCGCCTTCTTATCCTTTTGTGCCCACACAGTTACAGTGGCAAGTACAATTATAACCAGTAATACAATTCTTTTCATTTCCCTATTTTAAAATTAATTTCTTAAAGTATTCAATAACTGTTCCAAAGTATATTCGTCAGGAATGAGTACTTTTCTCGCTTTCGATCCTTCGCTCGGACCAACTACTCCTGCGGCCTCCAACTGGTCCATTATTCTTCCGGCACGATTGTATCCTATCGAAAATTTACGTTGAATCATTGACGTTGACCCCATTTGATTCAGAACCACAATTCGCGCGGCGTCGTCAAACATTTCATCTTTATTGTTTAAGTCTACTTCGCCCGGTCCGGCCTCTTCTTCGCCAACATATTCGGGCAATTCGAAGGCTGTTGGGTATCCGCGCTGCTCCGAAATAAACGAAACAATCCGTTCAACTTCGGGTGTATCGACAAACGCACACTGTACACGTGTAACTTCGCTGTTTGCCGATATTAACATATCGCCTTTACCAATTAACTGGTTCGCTCCCGATTGGTCGAGAATAGTTCGCGAGTCAATCATCGATGCTACTTTAAAAGCAATTCGTGCCGGGAAGTTTGCCTTAATAACACCGGTAATAATTTGCACCGACGGACGCTGAGTTGCAATAACCATATGCATTCCAACTGCTCTTGCTAACTGCGCTATTCGTGCAATTGGCAACTCTATCTCTTTTCCGGCAGTCATTATTAAGTCGGCAAATTCGTCGATAACAACTACTATGTAAGGTAGAAACTTATGCCCATTTTCGGGGTTTAATTGCCGGCGAATAAACTTTTGATTGTACTCTTTTAAATTTCTGGCGTGTGCTTTTCGTAACAAATTATAGCGGTTATCCATTTCAACACCTAACGAATTCAGCGTATTTTTCACCTTTTGAATATCGGTAATTACCGGTTCCTCTTCGTCGGGTAATTTTGCCAGATAATGTTTTTCGATTACCGAATATAAATTCAGCTCCACTTTTTTAGGGTCGATAAAAACGAACTTTAACTGCGAAGGGTGTTTTTTATAAAGCAGCGAAGTAATAATAACATTTATTCCCACCGACTTCCCTTGTCCCGTTGCACCTGCCACTAAAATATGAGGCATTTTTGCAAGGTCAACCAGGTACGTTTCATTCGAAATGGTTTTACCCAATGCCACAGGCAGCTCGGCTGTTGTTTCCTGAAATTTCTTCGAACTTATAATTGAGCGCATCGAGACCACTTCGGGATATTGATTTGGCACTTCAATACCAATGGTTCCGCGCCCGGGAATTGGGGCGATAATACGAATTCCAAGTGCTGCCAAACTCAGCGCAATATCGTCTTCGAGGTTTTTAATTTTCGAAATACGAATTCCGGGAGCCGGAATAATTTCGTATAACGTTATGGTTGGCCCAATTGTGGCTTTAATTTTAATGATTTCGATTTTATAGTGCCGAAGTGTTTCAACAATTTTAGTTTTATTCGAAATCAGCTCTTCGTTGCTTACATCGGCATTACCCGATTTATGGTCCTCGAGCAAATCAATTGGAGGAAAGTTAAACCCCGACAAATCTAACGTGGGGTCGTAATCGGGCATATCTTCCGGAGTCTTCACTTCAACTTCCTCCTCTTCAACCTTTTTCTGAACGGTTAATTCCAAATCGTCACCCGGTTCAACGATGGGTTCTTTTTGCACCGTGCGTTCAACCTCCAACGAATCGACTTCTTCGTTATCATCTGAATCGGGGTCGAAAATGGCACGAACAACATCGTCCTCGTCAATAACTTTCGATATCGAATCGTCAACAATCAGCTCCTCTTCTTCAGTATGAACACCGGAAACAACTCCTTCCGGGTCTTCAGATTTATCTCTCTTTTTAAACCATCCCCGCATTATTATGTGTGCCTTTTCGAACCTAACCGTAACAATTGCCAAGGCGGTAATAATTAGCAAAAAAACAAGACCGGGAACTCCAATTAACGAACTTAACCAGTCGCTCATTACAAATCCGTACTGGCCGCCAATGTATAACGACGAGCCGCCATTGGTTTTCGAAAACAGCAAACCAAATGCAACCGACAACCAAATAAGAAGAATAAAACTGTAAATTATGTTTTTACGAAATTTCACGAATTGCCGCCCCAGCACTTTAATACCCGTAACCACAAGCATATAAACAAACAGAAACGATGCAAGTCCAAAACCTTTATTTATAATCAGTTCCGAAAGCATTGCTCCGGTTTTTCCACCTTTGTTTGCCACCTTAATATCCGATTTTGTGAACAGGTCAGACCAGCTTATATCGAGTTTGCTTTGGTCGGCAGAACCCGAAAACAGAAACGAAATAAATGCGATAAAAAGATAAGCAGCAACTAATAAAATAAGTACTCCAATTAAAAATTTTAACTTTTCGTTTTTATAAAAAGCAACTCTGCTTTTCTTCTTTTTCCTATTTGAATTTACAGGCTTTTTTCGTTTTAGTGCCATTTAAAAGTTCTGTTTTTAGTAAGATGCAAATTTAACTAAAAAAACGAAGCAGATTTGCAAATATTCAGTTATCAAAACAAATTCATATCAAACACGCATTGTTGATAAATACCTATTAATATTTTAAGATAAACCACATCTCATCAAACAGTTAAAAGAATCTGACAAATTCCTTTACTTTATATCTATCTGAATATTTGGCTATTTCGGGAGTAGCAACACGTAGAAATTTTAAAGGCCAAACAGAATAAAACTTATTCTTCGATACATTTTATGATTGTTCGGAAAGTATCTTCAATATCGCTGTCTAATCCGACAGAAAAACGTACTAACCCTTCAGAAAGTCCCATCTCTTTTTGAACATCTAAAGGAACTTCTGACGAAGTACTTTTCCCAGAATTACTGAAAAGCGTACGGAAATATCCCAACGAAACGGCAAGATACCCCACTCCTGCTTCCTGCATTTTCTGCATTATACTATTTGCCTTCTTTTCTGTTTCGAAATCGATTGCCAACATTCCGCCGTAACCAAAACCCGGGTTCATTAGTTTCGTGTGCAATTTGTGCTGAGGGTGTTTTTGTAATCCCGGATAGTTTATTTTCAATTCGTATTCTTCCATTTTCTCAGCAAGATACATGGCATTCCTGCTATGTTGCTTCATTCTAATATGAAGTGTATTCAGGTTTTTTAAAATGCTCGACGAGCGAAGTGGGTCGAGAACCGGCCCCAGCAACATTGCCGTACCGTCGTTTACATCGGAGAGTTGAGCTACAAACTCATTCGAGCCGCAAATAGCGCCGGCCACACAGTCGTTTTTCCCGTTAATAAATTTGGTCATACTATAAACAACCAAGTCGGCACCTAAACGTGCCGGCGACAAAATCATAGGAGTAAAAGTATTGTCGACCATTAGTTTTGCACCGCCACTTTCTGCAATTTCTTTAAGCTCCGGAATATTTGAAACCTGCAAAAGCGGATTGGTAACACTTTCAGTATAAATTACTTTTGTGTTAGGACGCATCGCTTTTTTTACCTGTTCCAGATTTGTAATATTTACAAACGACACATCTATATTGTATTTTGGAAGCCAGTTTTTCAAAAAAGCGTATGTTCCGCCATAGGTGGTAACACTTGTAATTATGTGGTCGCCCGATTGGCAAAGCTGCAACAGCGCACAGGTAATAGCAGCCATTCCCGACGCCGTTATCCATGCCGATTCGGTATTTTCCATTGCAGCAAGTGCATCAGCCAGATATTTATTACTCGGATTCCAGTGGCGTGAATACAAAAAGCAGCCTTCCATCTGCCCATGAAAAGTATCTTCCATGGTTTCTCCTTCTAAAAAAGTGTAGGTCGATGAGTCGGTGATTGAAGGATTAACTCCTCCAAATTCGCCAAATTGCTTTAAATCTTGAATGGCTTTTGCCGGATTAAAATTCATAATTGTTTGATTTAATTTGCCGACAAATTAAACTATTTCGAAAAATATAAGAATGATTTTTATCTCCTTTTTTATCTTCCGGAAATTCAGGGACGAATCATTGAGAAAACTATTTTTTGCTTATGCTTTCGACTCAATAAGATTTAAGTTCTCGTCTAGCGGAGTCATTTTTGGCATTATAAGATGTACTAAAATCAAAATTACAAGATAGGCAGAACCGGCAACCATAAATGCCCAGAAAAAGCCTGTATTGTCTGCATTGTCGAGTACCGAACCAAGAATTACATTACTAACAATACCTGCAACTGCACCTACCATTCCACCAATTCCAACCACCGAGGCAGTTGCTTTTTTCGGGAAAACGTCGGACACAAGTGTAAAAATATTCGACGACCATGCCTGATGACCGGCAGCACCAAGTGCAATTAAAAATACTGCCACCCATTTACTATCGGTAATGGCAACATAACTTACCGGTAAAATAAGCAATGCACAAATTAAAAGAGTAATTTTACGAGCCTTGTTAATTGTCCAGCCTTTTTTTATGAATGCTCCCGAAAGCCATCCGCCAAAAATACTTCCCAAATCGGCAATCAGATAAATCACCAGGAATGGTAATCCCATATCTTTAATTTTTACACCAAACTTATCGGCCAAAAATATAGCTCCCCAGAAAAGATAAAACCACCAAACGGCATCGGTAACCTTAGCAAGCGAAAAAGCCCAGGTTTGCTTTTTAAAAAGCACTCTGTTCCATGGCAATTTTTCAACTGTTTCGGTTTCCGAATCGCTAAGAATATATTCCAACTCTTCTTTTGAAACCTTTGGATGTTTTTCGGGTTTTCTATACATTTTCAGCCATATAATTACCCATGTTGCACTAAGTGCCCCTGTAATTAAAAACGGAATTTGCCAATTTACGAGTTCCCCACTTCCGCGTTCGCCGCCACTCCAATATACAATTGCGCCCACAATAAAAGGAGCTGCAATTGCCCCAATACTTGTGGCCGCATTAAATATACCTGTTGCAAATGCCCTCTCTTTTTTCGGAAACCATTCGGCGGTAGTTTTTATGGCAGCCGGAAAGTTCCCTGACTCTCCTATTCCTAATCCAAAACGAGCAGCCATAAACCCAATTAAACTGAACCCGCGACTAATAGTAGCGTGAAGCATTCCAAAAATACTCCAAATTCCAATCGACATAAAATATCCCTTTTTAGTCCCCAGCTTATCAATAATTCCTCCCATAGAAATCAGGCCGATGGCATAGGCAATCTGGAATGCAATAATAATGTTCGAATAGTCTTGTTTGGTCCAGCCAAACCATTCGATAAGTTCGGGCGACATTACCCCCATTAAACTGCGGTCGAAATAGTTTATTGAAGTGGCGGCGAAAAGTAAGGCAAGAATTCGAAAACGATAATTACCGACAGGTTTTGTTAGGCTTGACATAAAAGATGATTTAAAGTTAATTGATTATTTCTGATACTTTTTTATTATTGAAATAGCGTTAGAACATTTTTCGCTAATATAATTATAATTTTCACTTGCCAGAATCTCTTTAGGAAAAAGTTGCGACCCCATTCCCACGCAGGTAACACCGGCTTCGAACCAAGCTCTTAAATTCTCTTCGGTAGGCGAAACACCTCCGGTTGGCATAATCGATGCCCACGGCATTGGCCCTTTTACTCCTTTAACAAAATCGGGACCTCCCACCGACGAGCCGGGGAATATTTTCACCACTTCTGCTCCCAGTTCGTGAGCTCTATTTATTTCTGTTACCGTTCCACAACCGGGACTCCATGCAACTTTACGCCGATTACAAACTTTTGCCATCTCTTCGTCAACAACCGGAGAGACAATAAAATTGGCGCCCAAAGCAAGGTACATCGATGTGGTGCCCGAATCGATTACAGAACCCACTCCCATTATCATTTCGGGGAAATTTTCAATTGCCCACTTGTTTAACTCGGCAAAAACCAGCGAGGCAAAATCGCCCCGGTTAGTAAACTCAAAAACACGAATTCCTCCGTTGTAACAAGCTTTTATTACGTTTTTACAAACAGTAATATCTCCGTTATAAAACACCGGAACAATTCCGGTCTCTTTCATTTTTTGTGCAACTTCAATTCGTGTAAATCGTGCCATTATTTTTCTCTTATTTTTCGTAATCTAAAATTATCTTGCAACCCGTCCCGACGCATCGCCACTCATCAGTTTTTCAACTTCCTCAACAGTTACCTGATTGTAATCGCCGTAGACAGTATGTTTTAAACACGACGCTGCAACAGCAAAGTTCAAAGCTTTTGAGTCGTTATTTTTATAGGTAAGCAGTCCGTAAATTAATCCTCCCATAAACGAGTCGCCGCCACCCACACGGTCAACAATGTGGGTTATTTGATAGGTAGGTGCTTCAAACAATTCTTTCCCGTTCCAAAGCACCCCCGACCAACTGTTGTGGTTGGCATTTACCGATCCTCGTAACGTTGTAATTACTTTTTTACAACGTGGAAATTTTTCCATTATCTGTTTCGAAACCGATTTATAAGCAGCTCCTTCAATATGACCACCGGTAACATCAACTCCTTCCGGTTTTATTCCCAGCACTTTTTCCGCATCCTCTTCGTTTCCGAGAATTATATCGGTTGCGGCAACCAATTGGGGCATTATTTCTCCGGCAGATTTTCCATAATTCCATAAATTTTTACGAAAATTCAAATCGCACGAAACAGTAACTCCCAACTCATTTGCCTTTTTAATTCCTTCGAGGCAAACATCGGCGGCACTTTGCGAAATTGCAGGAGTAATTCCGGTCCAGTGAAACCAACCGGCATCTTCAAAAACGTTATCCCAGTTAATCATTCCGGGTTTAATTTCGGAGATGGCAGAGTTTGCCCTGTCGTAAATCACTTTACTTCCCCGACTGACTGCACCTGTTTCAAGGAAATAGATTCCCAGGCGTTCGCCACCATAAACAATGTTATTTACGCCAACACCATATTTTTGCAAATCCATTTTACAAGCACGTCCAATATCGTTTTGTGGAATCCGCGTAACAAAATCTACCTCAATTCCATAATTTGCCAGCGATACAGCCACGTTTGCTTCACCTCCTCCAAAAGAGGCATTAAACCGGTTTGCTTGCGAAAATCGCAAATAGTCGGGCGTTGCCAGGCGCAACATAATTTCTCCAAAAGTTACTACTTTTTTCATATACTCTAAAAATATAGAATCAAGAACAAAGAATCAAGACACAGCAACCAGTAACGAGTATCCGGAATTAATACTTCAACTTAATCATGCTTCGGTGTGTAAAATCTTTTATCACGAATATTTCATGTATATTTTAACTAACGCAATCGTTTGCCTGTATGAGATTTCATCCCGGGAAACAGTAAATAGAGCTTCTATTTTACCCAAAATTAAAATACTCTTTTGCATTGTTAAAACAGATGTTTTCAACCATATTACCAAGCAATTTCATATCGTGTGGCAGTTCACCATTTTCAACATCGTTACCAAGCAAATTACAAAGTATTCGTCGGAAATACTCGTGACGCGGATACGACAAAAAACTTCGCGAATCGGTTAACATCCCAACAAATCGGCTTAATAGTCCGAGATTCGAGAGTGCATTTAATTGTCGTTCCATTCCATTTTTTTGGTCGAGAAACCACCACCCCGAACCGTATTGTATTTTCCCCGGCACCGAGCCGTCCTGAAAGTTTCCAATCATTGTGGCAAACAGTTCGTTATCGCGAGGATTTAAATTGTATAAAACGGTTTTACAAAGCTTGTCTTCACGGTCTAATTTATCGAGTAGCTTCGAAAGCGGGCGTGCCACTTCAAAATCGCCAATCGAGTCGAATCCTGTGTCGGGACCAAGTTGATTAAACAACCGGGTATTGTTATTTCGCAAAGCACCAATATGAAATTGCTGTGTCCACCCACGCGAGTGGTCCATAATTCCAAATTCAACCAACATTGCCGACTTAAATTTCAGGATACTTTCGCGTGTTAACGCTTCGCCACTCCGCACACGATTAAAAATATACTCTATTTCACCTTCGGTATAATCTTCTGCCAATGCTGTTTCAAGTCCATGATCGGACAAACGACACCCATTATCGTGAAAAAACTGATGACGCTTATCGAGAGCTTCAATTAAATGGTTAAATGTTTTAATTTCAATTTCAGCAACACTGCTTAATTTATCGATATATTCGTTAAATGCAGCTACATTCTCAACAGCCATTGCAGTGTCGGGGCGCCACGCCGGAAGAACATTCACCTCGAAGCCATCGTTTTTAATTTGCCGATGATATTTGAGCGAGTCGACCGGGTCGTCGGTGGTGCAAATGGTGTGTACATTTGCCATTCGAATTATATTCCTTACCGAATATTCGGGAGTTTGCAGTTTTGCATTGCATTCGTCCCAAATCTCTTTTGCTGTTTCGGGCGACAGAATTTTATGAATTCCAAAGAAACGCTGCAACTCTAAATGTGTCCAATGAAACAGCGGATTTCGCAATGTATAAGGAACCGTTTCTGCCCACTTTTCAAATTTTTCCCAATCGCTGGCATCGCCGGTGCAATATCGCTCATCAATTCCGTTTGTTCGCATTCCGCGCCATTTGTAATGGTCGCCGTATAACCAAACCTGCGTAATATTTTCAAACTGTTTATCTTCTGCAATATCTTGCGGATTAATATGACAATGATAATCGAAGATGGGCATTTTTGCCGCATGATTATGATACAGCTCCTGTGCAGTTTCTGTTTGCAGCAGAAAATTGTCATCCATAAAATCTTTCATCTTTTTTCTTTTTTTCTACAAATCGAACAAACGCTTTAAATGGCGGTCGTATATATTTCCCTCCACACAACTACCTACTACTTCGCTGTGTTTTTCAAGTAATGCGGTATATTTTTCTCCCATTTCGGCAGCTACTTTATACCCCACATGAATCAACTGCCTGAAATTCAAGTTATAATCGGGGTGCCCGGGAATATGACGAAGTGTATTGGCAAACTTTTCGCCTGTCCAACCGGCAACTTCTTCGGGAGTTGGTAATTTCGAATCATCAATATCGATAACATCGGCATACGGTCCACAAAGTTCCTCTTTACGTGCCAGTGCCTGCGTATAAATTTCTTTTGCTACTGCAAGTCCTTCGTCGCCTGAAATCGAGAGGCCAATTACCTCTTCAAGCCAAGTTGTTCCTGCGGTTTTAACGTGCAGTCCTTTGTTGTATTTTTTTATTATTTTGGCCATTATCGGATAAATGGTAAACTTGTCGGAACCGGAATGAACACTCAATTTCAAATCTTCGGGAAGACCAAACTCTTTCACTGCAAAATCGATAACTAAAACATCCTGCTCGAACTCTTTTGCAAACTGTTCTGCATCGCCAATATAATCTACTCCTTTATTAAATCTGCCTGTAAATTTTGGTGCAATCGTTTGTGCCGGAATTTTTTCGTTGGCAATCATTTTCAAAATAAAAAACATATCTACCGGCGTTTGTGGCTCTTCCACTTCATCCATAGAAACCTCGGTAACAAAATTACCTTCGCCTTTTACATCTGCAATGTGTCGATAAATTTTACCAGCCTCTTTTATCGCAGCTAAATATTTTTCTGCAACCAATTCGAGTAACTCATCGGTAATATTTATTGGATTTGCTATTCCGGGAATGGTAACTTTCCCGCCAAAAACTTCGCACGATTTTTTAAACGCAGCAACATCGTTATCCTCCGACTTATTACCAATATACATAGCAACATCGAGAGTAAAAAAATCGGAATGGTCGATAAACCGATCGACATTGGTAAGATTTATATGGTCGGCATCAACAAAATAAGAACCTTCCCAGCCTAAGTTTTTTGTTGCAGTATCGGCTTCTATTCTTGTACCCTCCGGCTCCGATTTTACAATATTATGTTCTCTGTTCGATTTATTCCAAACCGGAGTTACTTCCACTCCGTTTGCTGTAGCCTCAATTAATGCACTTAACTGCGCTTCTCCCTCGTGATTAAATCGGTCGCCTACTCCAAAACTAAATTTTCCTATTTCCATTTTAATTAAATTTTTATTGAATTTTTGACTCGGGAATTATTCTCCGTGTACGAACACGAAAATAGATATTAATCTGATATCTCCAAAATTTAAAGCCCCATAAAAGTAATAATTTCACTATTTGAATTCATTAGAATCTATAATTTTGCATTTTGCATTTAAAATCTAAGTTTTGGGGATAATTATTTTTGCATTACCTTTCTACTATCCTCGCAGAAGACGAAGTTATGTCATAATTCAAATACAAGTAAAGTCTTATTT
>Ga0256831_1001794_pt1 | contig 11299 bp, 10 predicted proteins | sample 132544metaG_FD_189087 | JGI IMG/M metagenome (GOLD analysis project Ga0256831, IMG submission 189087) | Hydrothermal vent microbial communities from Lau Basin, Pacific Ocean - 132-544 | ecosystem: Environmental > Aquatic > Marine > Hydrothermal vents | place: Pacific Ocean: Lau Basin | collected... | reverse complement strand
GCAGCGCTATATGATTCCCGCCGTCATCGACGGCAAAGAGGATTTCCGCGTCGGCAACTACCAATGGAACGTGCAAACGGGCAAATGGCAGCACTTCAAAACGTGGCACTACTGGTACGCCGACGCATACCCCCACGACAACCGTAAAGTACCCACTTCCAAAACCTGCGACGGCTGCCACTTCACGGGCTTCATGTCGCGCCAAAAGAGGGTAGAACCCGGAATCGCTTGCGAAGCGTGTCACGGCCCCGGAAGCGAGCATGTCGCCCATCCCAAAGATAAAGTTTTTGTCGCTTCGATGGTCGATCCCAGCCGTCAAAACGAGGTCTGCTTGCAGTGTCATATGCGAAACCGCGACAAGCGGCTGGAGCGTATGACACTCAAAGAGATATTCGGCGACGCACGGGACTATCCGCTCGGGTATGAGCCGGGTCGGGCGCTGGTGAAGTACAAGCTGGTAGCGCCCTTTACGCTCGGACACGAGACCAAAGAGTTCTACGCCGACGGCAACGGTAAAAAGAATCGTTGTCAGGGTAACGAATACGTCCACTCGATGATGGGACGCCACGGCATCACCTGTATCGACTGCCACGACCCCCATACCCTGCGACCCACGGCGCAGCACAACAGCGGCAACGATCTGTGCATGAAGTGTCATAGTTTCGGATCGCCCATCGGGCCTCACGAAGCGACGCTCAGTGCCCACACCCATCACAAACCCGGATCCAAAGGGTCGCTTTGCGTCGAGTGCCATATGCCCAAAGTGGGGCGCCATACGGGCAAATCGCCTCTGACGGTGCGCAGCCACCTTTTCCGTTTCGTCACGCCTGCGGAGACGAAGCAGTTTCATATGCCGCCTCAAACCAACGCCTGCTACGCCTGCCACGGCGACAAAAAGAGCCTGGATGATCTTCAAAAGGATCTGCAAAAGTGGGGAATGGTCGACTGGGACCATCAAATCGGCGTCGTGAAAAAATAGTGAATTTGGCTATCGGATGGTGCCATAGCGGCTCTGTGCCGCTAAAACCGCTATAATAGCGCCAAAATTTCACGATAAGGATAGCCTAAAGATGGGACGCGCGTTTGAATACCGCAAAGCGGCCAAATTGAAACGGTGGGGGGCGATGTCGCGCATCTTCCCCAAACTGGGACGGATGATCACGATCGCCGCCAAGGAAGGGGGCAGCCCCGATCCGGAGATGAACGCCAAGCTCCGCACCGCCATCGCCAACGCCAAAGCCCAGAATATGCCCAAGGACAATATCGAAGCGGCGATCAAACGGGCCTTTGAAAAGAATGCGGCGGATATCAAAGAGATCGCTTACGAAGCCAAAGGGCCCCACGGTACACTGATGTACATCGAGTGCGCCACCGATAACGGCACCCGAACCGTCGCCAACGTCCGGGCGATTCTTTCGCGCAACGGCGGGGAGCTGCTGACAAGCGGATCGCTCGATTTTATGTTTACCCGCAAAGCGGTCTTCGAGTTTGACAAGCGCGACGACATCGATCTGGAAGAGCTGGAATTGGAGCTCATCGATCACGGCTTGGAGGAGTTGGAAGAGGATAGAGTGCCCCAAGAAAACGGCGAAGACAAAAAGATCGTCCGCATCTACGGCGAATTTACCTCCTTCGGCGATTTGGCCAAAGCACTGGAAGAGCGCGGTATCGACGTGACGAAAGCCTCCTTGCAACGCATTCCCAACGTGCCGCTGGAGCTGGATGAGCAGAAGATGGACGAGGTGGCGACGCTGATCGACAAACTCGAAGATGACGACGATGTTCAGGCGGTCTATACCAATCTGGCTTGATAGAAGCCGTCTCCCTCTCGGTGAGGGCGGTAGATGTAAGCTCAGTTATGTAATACCAATCCCGAAAATAAATGGAATATTTTCGGGAAGTGAGACCGTAAGACCGTGAGATGTACCAAAAGTCGACTCCTACTGACTAATGACAAATGATGATTCCGATTATGTTTCAATTTCATTCGGGATTGGTATAATATGTTGTACTAAAACCTCCCTCTCTTTTTAACGGTTCATGAATTTTTTTAAAAGTACGAGGAATCGATTTGGCTTGATCCACTTTCGAAATCTACATTTTACAAATCTCGCAAACCTTATACCTCGATTTTGATCTGAACATGATATAGAGCTTTAGTATCGGAATTTAAGCTAAAGAATATTTTTTTTCGGCCGATATGCTCTATGGTCATGAAGTGATCTTGAAATGTTAGGAGTAAATTGAACACGTGGAATTGATCAAAAATCTCAAAATTCAATTATTTATTCTTTTTATGATACCTACAATAGGATTGTTTTATTTCTCTTCATCATATGTTTATCAAAAATTCCATCAATATACTATGACAGATCGCCTTGAGAAGGTGGCGCTTTACGTTTCGAGTGCTTCCAGGCTCATTAAAGAGTTGCAAAAAGAGAGGGGTTTGAGTATTGCATCGCTGCAAAGCAATCATCAAAAATATTTTTTAAAGCGTCTTAAGACCCAACGAAAGATGAGTGATGAAGCGTTTGATCGGTTTGCCCGTATATTGAGTGATGAAGATTTGGGAATCCCCAAATTAAGAGCGCGAGAAATCATTAACGCATACGCTCAAATCTCGCTTTTACGAGATCGGATCGACCGGAAAAAAGCCGATATTTATGAAATTTTTAAAAATTACAATCACGTTATTAATTTATTGATCGAAAGTACGGGAGTACTCGATCTCTCTTTTATCGACAAAGAGTTTTTCTATCTAATCGATGCGTATAAAACTCAATTACAACTGGCCGAACTTAACGGTCGCGAACGGGCAATGATAGCCTATATCCTTCAACACAAGCAAAGAGTGCCTCGTCTATATAAACAGCTCTATCGCCTCGAAGCTAAGAGTAGGAATCTGCAACAGAAGATTCATGATGAAAGTTCGCCGCTCGTGACATTGATCTATCGCCGAAACGTACCGTTGCAGTTGGAGTTGCGATGTCGGAAAATCAAAGAGGCGGTTATTTACGAAGATCGCTTTAATATTATATCATCAGAATCATGGTGGAAATGTGCGACAACATATATTAATGCGGTTTACCACGCGAATGATCAATTGCTTGAACGTCTTTTGCAACGTAAACAGCTTATTAAAAATGAGGCTTATAGAGCTCTTGTAATCAGTCTACTTTTTTGGTTAATAGGATTGGGAGCTCTTTATCTGGTTTTGCGAATTTTTGAAAAAATTTTGGATCGATATGCGAAGCAGGTGCAATGGACGGAGGAGCAGCGTCGGCTCAATAAAGCATTAGCGGAATTTACTGAAGCGATAGTATATACCAAAGAGCGTTCTGCTCTTATAGGACGACTGTGTGATGCGCTTAACAGTATGGATCGATTTAGACATATTTGGATCGCCGAGATTAGGGAACAAAATATAGAACCGATTTGTGCGGAGGGCATTGCTCCCAGCGATATTGAAAAAGGTTTAAAAAGTGCGCAATCAAAGTACCGACGACTTAAAGAGGAGATGCTAAGATCGATTGAAAAAAACCGAAATGAAATTATAACGACGGCGGGGGAAAAAAGTTTACTATTCACGCAAACACCCGCTTACGGGATTTTCCCGATTGTTGCGGATCAGAGCATTCGATATCTTTTGATGTTAGCCGCCAAAGATGAAAACTCTTTTAAAGCTGATATAGTTCAAATTATCAATCGCATGACCGGAGCTCTTCTTTTTGCCTTTCAAAAACTCGAAATCGAAATAAAAGAGCGAAAAATGCGAGAAGAACTTGAAATTTTGGCCAGTGCTTTTGAGACACATGAAGCGGTCACTATAACCGATGCGGCGGGTCGAATTACCAAAGTCAACAAAGCCTTTACCCGTATTACCGGATATCGTCCGGAAGAGGTGATCGGTCAGAATCCTTCGATTCTCAAATCGGGTAAACATGACAAAACTTTCTATACGCAGATGTGGGATAGCCTGCGTAAAGAGGGGCATTGGCACGGTGAAATCTATAATCGTCGCAAAAACGGTGAAATTTATCCGGAGCTTCTTTTCATAACCGCTGTGCGAAATGAACAGGGTGAAGTTACCCACTACATAGCCCATTTCTTTGATATTACTCATCTTAAAAAAGCACTCGAAGAAGCACAATATCAAGCAGAACACGATCCTTTGACGGATTTATATAATCGTCAAAAAATGATGGATTACCTAAAAGAACTTTATCGGATGAATTTGAAAGAGGGGCGTTTTAGTGCTCTGATATTCATTGATTTGGACAATTTCAAGCAGATTAACGACTTTTATGGCCATGAAGTCGGCGATAAAGTTCTAATAGAGATGGCAAAGCGGCTGAAGTCACTAACCTATAAAGGGGACATGGTTGCTAGATTCGGCGGAGATGAATTCACCTTTATTCTTGCCGATCTCTCTTCTGATCGTGGAGAAGCGACAAAAAAAGTGACAATTTTGGTTGAGAAGATGATGAAACTTTTTACCAAACCGCTGATGATCGAAGATCATAGGATCGAAATCACTTTTAGTATGGGGATTAAAATTTTTCCCGATAGGGAAAAGGGGCCCGAAGAGGTGACTGTCGATGCCGATGTCGCAATGTACCATGCCAAGCGTTCCGGTAAGAATAGATATAAATTTTTCGATGAAAGACTTGATCTGGAGGCGCGAGAGTTTCTTTTGATGAAAAAAGAGTTGGAAGAAGCGATTCGTAAAGATCAAATGATCTTTTTCCACCAACCCAAAATCGGTGTGCTTGACTCAAAAATATGCGGATATGAAGTGTTGCTTCGCTGGGAACATCCGCGTAAGGGGCTGCTTGAGGCTTCAGAGTTTATTCATTTAATTACCTCAAATCGTCTCAGTTTTGAGTTAACTCGTTATGTTATAGAAAAAGTGTGCCGACAGATAGTAAAACTTAAGAGGATGAATCCCGATTTTGATCAGGCGTTTGCAATAAATATTCCCGGTGAACTATTGAGCTATAAAGATTTTTACGGTGTCGTTCGGAATATTTTAACCCGTTATGATATCAATGCAAATCAACTCATATTTGAATTTGAAGAACGGGTCTTGCTTGATCATACACCTCGTATGGTAAAAACCTTGAACCGTTTTAGACAATTGGGAATTCATTTAAGTATCGATAATTTCGGGAAAGATCACTCTGCTATTTCGACTTTGCAAAAACTCCCTTTTGATATCCTTAAAATTGACCGTCACATTATCGGCAAGCTCGATAGAAAAGAGAATCGTGAGATAGTTCGCATCTATACTGATATCGCAAGAACATTGCATATGAAAAGCATTGCCGAAGGAGTCGATAATCAAGAGGTTCTGGAATTTTTGAAACTGTGCGGTTGTAACTGTTGGCAAGGGTATCTGTGGGGTGGGCTGCTCCGTTTTGAAGAGATCGTCGAATCGCTGAAACAAGAAGTCTAATAACCGAGTGTGACGGATATTGGATGAAGTTAGCCGGAATGGAGTTGTAGTGTACCTTAAGGTACAGAAAATTTGCCATTGTTTAGGTATCATAACGATATATAATCAAAACCAAGAGGAGTGAAAGATGAAAAAAACGCTGAAAGATACCAAAAAAGCGATCCAGGATCTACTGAACGTGATCGGTGAAACGGAAGGTGAGCTTGACGATATCGATACGATTATTCGCAAATCCCATGAAAAGGTTGCGAAACTGGAAGAACAGGTGCTTGAAATCACCTCCAAAATGCGAGAAGTTGAGCGGAAAATTCATAAAAAAATGAACCGCATCGCCAAAATCAAAAAAGCGATCTTCAAAGCCGATACCGATCGCCAGCTCAAGACGCTGGAGAAAGATTACGAAAGAGTCACCAAAGAGCTCAAAGCGTTGGAGAAAGAGTACGCCAAACTGCAGGAGGAGTATGAAAAGATCGTCCGCAAAGAGGAGAAACTCCTCGAAGAGGAGATGATGCTCGAAGAGAGGGCGGCGGAGCTGAGCGAAAAGCAGAGTGCGAAGATGGAGAAGGTCTCCAAACTGATCACCCGCCTTCAGACCAAAATCGCCAACGCCGCGGCGTAAATTTTTTTACTTCTGACGATTCGGGAAGGTCGCGAAGACCTTCTCGACCACCCTTCGTAAAAAATCCTCCCGCTCTTTTTCATTTTTATAACGCTTCAGCGAATCGGTCATTTTAGCGTTCCAAAAAACCAAGTCGTCTTGGTGCGGGTCGATCGCTTCGACGATGATTTTGCCTTCGCTGAAGGTATGAGACTGCAGCGACTGTCCGACCATATAGCTATAACCGTAGTGGCCGTAGTAGGGTGAAAAGTAGGTGGGGACGATGCCGATGATCCGGTCTTCGTTACTCAGCTGCCGGCCGTTGTTGACGCCCAAATGGTAGACGATATAAAAGTCGGCGTGGGCTTTGTCGGTCACTTCGTATCCCTTTTTACGCATCTCTTCGGCGATGAGTCTATCGAAGATCCGTTGGGCGCCGGTAAGGAGTGGATCGTTCACGATATCGGGATGGAGGATCGCCACTTTCGAGAGTTTTGAAAAGTCGTAATGTTCGTCGCTTCGGCTTTCATATGAGTGGCTCGAACATCCGGCTAGAAGCGTCAATGCCGCTATGGCGGCCAAAAGGGTTTGAAAGAGAGTTCTGCGGGTCATGTATGCTCCTGATGTTGAGTTTTGGGTGGGAAATTTTGGAAAATTTTCTCTACCACTTGACGGATATAGTCCATTCTCGCCTGCGGAGTTTTGAAATCCTTCAATCGGTCGACGGCGATGCCGCGCCAAAAGATGCGATGGGTTTTGGGATCGACCGCGTCGACGACGAACCGTCCCTCTTTGAAGCTATACTCCCGGGTCACCGGGAGGGCGGCATAACCGTACCAGCCGGGATAGTAGGGATAAAGACCTACCATCTGATAGTCGGTGACGATCTGTTTTTTTTGCGTTACGTTCAAGTGAAAGAGGATGAAAAAGTCGGCCTTTTGGCGATCCTTGACGATTCTAAATCCCTTTTCTCGAAGGCTTTGGGCAACGGCGCGATGGAAACGCTGTTGAGCCAGGCTTATGAGATCGTCGGAGGATTGGGGATAGAGGATCGCGACGGTGTGGAGTTTTGAAAAGTCAAAAGTGGGGTCGTAATCGCTCTTGATCTGTAAGGTGCTGCATCCTGATAGCCAGGCTAACAGGAGTGAAGTGAGGATGAGATGAAACGTTCGTCGTCTCAAGGTTTTTCCTTTTTATCGATGGTGCGCCGGGTAGCGTTTCAAGATCTCTGCTACCTTTTTTCGGTAGAAACTTTCCCGCTCTTTAGGCGTGCGTAGCGGCGGAAGCGTCGTACGTATCCGCCCCGACCAAAAGATTCTATGATCGCCGGGGCGTACCATATCGATGCGTAAAGCGATTTCATCATGGTGCGGCGTAAGGGAGGTGCCCACCTCTACGCCGCCATGCTTCCAGCTGCCGCCGCCGATTCCCAATCCGAAAGAGAAGTTGGAGGGTATATCGTGAAACGTTTCGACCCGATAGAGCGCTTGGAAATCGTGCGGGCTCTTTTTTTTGCAACGGTACCCTTTCGCCTCCAATGCCTCCACGATCGCCGCTTCGATCCGTTCGTCGTCCAGCTCACAGAGGGGTGAACGCTCTTTGGCGACGCCAAAGGTCGTCAATCTAGAGGCGTCGAATGCCGGATCGTAATCGATGCGCGGTGCCGACGAAGCGCAGCCTCCGAGAAAGAGCGTGGCAAAAACGAGTAGATACCAAAACACCCGGTTCATGGCCACGATTATATCACACGCCCATTAGCGCATAGCCCCCGGTCTTTGCATATATTGCGCCATTTCCGCGTCGGCGTAGCAGCGGCTGTAACCCTCATCCCAACCGCGCCGATATTCGGGATCGTTTCGATAGCGCGGCGTGTCGTTACGCTTTTTGACGAAACTGTCGGCCACCATCGCTTCGGCGTTTTCGCATCCGTCTCGATACCCCTGCCTAAAGGCGGGGGAGTGTTTCGCCAGATAGCTCTGCTGCGACGGGCAGCCGGAAAAGAGGAGTGCAAGCAGCGCAAACAGGAAAAAGAGAAAAGGCTTTTTCATTCGACAACCTTTTTGGTGAGCAGTGAGCGGTTAGCGGTGAGCGATTTCGGATGGCCGCTTCGCGGCTTTCCATATTTTTGACTAATAACTACATACTTCTCACTCAATACTCAACGCTCAAAACTTCAATCCCTTCCAATCCTCCCATTGCCAGCCCGATACCCCATTTCGGGTCGATCTGCGGTTCGCGGGGATTGATGCGAATCAGCGTGCCGCCGAACTCTTTGGCGATTCGCTCTCCTGTGAGGCGCACCGTAGGAACGGCGGTGCCCGCGCCGATCTCTACGATGGCCAGGCGACGGCGATTTACGGCAACTCGCTGCAAAAAATCGTCGAATCGCTCCTCCTGGGCTTGGGTGCGGGCGGCATCCCACCCCCAGTCGCCGAACATCAGGATGTTGGGACGGGCCGTGGCGCCGCATTTGGGACATCTGGGCCAGGAGAGGGCGCGGAACTTCTCTTCGTCGATCGGCACCTCCACCCCCTCCGCGCTCCAGATGCCGGCGTCGCAACGGGTGCACTGCAGATGGTGGATGCTGCCGTGGCACTCCACGATGCGCTCTTCATCAAACCCGGCCTTCTGAAACTGCCCGTCGACGTTGGAGGTGAAGACGAACCAATCCTTTTTGCGTTTTGCGATGTCGTGGAGCATCGTGAAACCGGGGTGGGGCACCGTGTTTCGGTAGAGGTGCAGCCGATGGCCGTAAAAGGCCCACGCCAGCGCCGGGTCTTCGTCGAACCAGCGGGGGTTGGCCAGCTCCACGAAGCGCAGTCCCAATCGTTTCGCCGCCGGGTAGGCGCGCCAGAACCCTTCGTCTCCGCGAAAGTCGGGCAGGCCGGAATCGACCCCCATCCCCGCCCCCGCGGCAATCAGCAGGGCATCGGCGTCGTGAAGGGCCCGGCGGGCCCGTTCCATCGATTCGTTGTTCGTTTCCATGGTCTCGATTGTAAGAGAGAAACCTTAAAAAAACCTTGACAACTAGAACAAATTGCGATAGAATGGCTTTAGATTGAGGGATGAAAGCTAAAGGTTCCTCACTTAAGGAGGCTAAAATGCAATACTATCGAAGCGAACCCGAAAAGAACCGGATCGTCTGCCTGCTCTGCCGGCACTACTGCAAGATGAAAGAGGGGCAGGTCGGGGTCTGCGGGGTCAACAAAAACGAGCACGGCGCGCTGAAGAACCTGGTCTACGGACACCCCAGCGCCCTGAACGTCGACCCGATCGAAAAGAAGCCGATCTACCACATGCTGCCGGGGACGACGGCGCTTTCCTTTGGGACCGTGGGGTGCAACTTCAAGTGCCCCTTCTGCCAAAACTGGCAAATCTCCCAGACGGCCAACGTCAACGAAAAAGTCTACGTCAGCCCCGAGCGGATGGTGCAGCTGGCGATCGAGCACGGCAGCCGCTCCATCGCCTACACCTACAACGAGCCGACCATCTTCTACCCCTACGCCAAAGACGTGGGGGTGATCGCCAAAGAGAGGGGTCTTAAAAACATCTTCGTCTCCAACGGCTTCGAGACGCCGGAGATTATCGAAGATATGAAAGGGTGGCTCGACGCGGCGAACATCGACCTCAAATCCTGGGACGACGCCTACTATAAAAAGGTGCTCAAAGGTGGCCTGGAGGCGGTCAAGGATACGCTCAAGCGCATGGTGGACGCCGGCATCTGGGTCGAGGTGACGACGCTGCTAATCGAAGGCGAAAACGACAGCAACGAAGATCTGAAAGCGATGTCGGAGTTCATCGCCAAGGAGCTGGGACGCCACGTGCCCTGGCACCTGAGCGCCTTCCATCCCGACTACAAGATGACCGACCATCAGTGGACCGGCATCGACACCCTGATGCGGGCCAAAAAAATCGCCGAAGAGGCGGGGCTTTGGTACGTCTACCTTGGCAACGTCCCGGTCCACGGCGACACCCACTGCCCAGACTGCGGCGAATTGTTGATCGATCGCACGGGCTACAACGTGACGGTGAACAACCTCAAAGAGGGCAAGTGTCCCAAATGCGGCCGCGCCATCGAAGGAATATGGAAGTGATGGAGAATTGAGAATGGAGAATTGAAAATGGCGGTGGGCCGCTTTGCGGCCTTTATCGAATGGAAGCGGCGAAGCCGCATCCTCAATTTTTAGTTTTTAGTTTAAAAAGGAGATAGCATGCTGAAACGAAAGGCGGTGGTGGCCGGGCAGTTTTATCCGGCCACGGCGGAAGAGATCCAAAAATATTTCGACTATTTCAACGAAGCGTTGGAAAAGGGGATCAAAGATCCTAACATGCTTAAAACCCGCACCCAAGCGGTGATCGTACCCCATGCGGGCTATATCTATAGCGGTTTTACGGCCAATGTGGCCCATCGTCTGCTGGCCAACGCCGATTTGAAGCGGATCGTCGTCATCGGGCCCAGCCATCGGGTCTATCTGCGGGGTACCAGCGTGGGCGAGTTCGATCTGTATGAAACGCCCTTTGGCGATTTGACGGGGGATCGGGCGTTGGCCGACGAGATCGGTCGTCGATTCGGTCTTTCCTTCGTGCCCGAAGCCCACGCCGAGCACAGTACGGAGGTGCAGTTTCCCTTTATCAAATACTACCTGCCCGACGTATCGATCGTGGAGCTGGTCTACGGCGACGAAGATCCGAAAAATCTCGCACCCTTGATCGAGTGGCTGCTGGAAGATCCTCAAACCGGCGTGGTGATCAGCACCGATCTTAGCCACTACTACGACATCAAAAAGGCCAAGGCGCTTGATAGCATCTGTCTCGATGCCGTGGCGACGCTCAATCCCGCGAGGCTACACGAAGGGTGCGAAGCCTGCGGCAAGATCGGCGTGGAGGCGATGCTCATCGCCGCCAGAGCCGCGGGATTGGAGCCGCTGATACTCGATTATCGCACCAGTGCCGACGCCAGCGGCGATGAGAGCCAGGTGGTCGGTTATATGAGCGCGGCGTTTATCTAGTCAAACATCGCATTGCGATGTTTGGGAGGTGAGAGGGCAAGATCGGCGCTGCGCGCCTGATGAGAAGGCGAGAAGAGTGAAGAAGTCTAATGTCTCAAGGGTGATGGAGAACGAATGTATATGCTACAATAGAAGCAATTTGCAGTAGTAAGGGATTATGATGAGACGCACACTTTTTTACCTTTCGGTTTTGACTCTCCTTTTTGGCGCGCTTTCGGTGCAGGCCGACCGCATTCG
>Ga0256831_1001793_pt1 | contig 11305 bp, 22 predicted proteins | sample 132544metaG_FD_189087 | JGI IMG/M metagenome (GOLD analysis project Ga0256831, IMG submission 189087) | Hydrothermal vent microbial communities from Lau Basin, Pacific Ocean - 132-544 | ecosystem: Environmental > Aquatic > Marine > Hydrothermal vents | place: Pacific Ocean: Lau Basin | collected... | reverse complement strand
ATATTTACTATGTTTACTCAACGGAGAGTATCTCTGCTTTGTTATTTATTATCGCAACACAATGCTCGTAGTGACTTCCTCTTAGTCTATCACTTGAAACTACTGACCATTTATCATCTAATATCTTTGCTTCGCTTTCTCTTTGGCATATCATAGGCTCCAAGCAAAAAACCATACCATTTTTTATTTTTGGACCCTGTTTTGGGTTGTTTCCCTCTAAATAGTTTGGAATTTCTGGTTCTTCGTGTGGTTTTCTACCTATCCCATGTCCACAAAAGCTTCTAAGCGGCACAAAACCTCTTGAGTATATAAAGTTTTCTAATTCAAAACTCAGCTCTTTAAATCTCATGCCAGCTTTTATATAATCGATGGCATGATAAAGTGCATCTTTTGAGCATGAAATAAGTTCTTTATCCTCTTTTGTTATCTCTCCAACACCCATAGTGATAGCTGCGTCACCATACCAACCATCAATTTTGCTTCCTATGTCAAGCCCAAGTATATCACCTTCTTTGATTTTATACTCTGTTGGAATACCGTGAATTATCACTTCATTAACCGATGTACATACTCCGGCAGGAAAACCATAAAGTCCCTTGAATGCTGGGGTTGCACCTTGCGAAAGTACAAAATCTTCACCCATGGCATTTATCTCTAAAAGAGACATGCCTGGGCGAACTTCTTTCTCTAAGTAATTAAGTGTTTTTGCTACAATCTTATTTGCTAAAGATAATTTTTTGATATCTTTTTGGCTTTTAAGAGGTATAGCCACTATAGACCTACCGCACTAAGTGTTTCATACTTGCTCATATATATCTGTGCCTCTATCTTTCTCATGGTATCAAGTGCAACTTGTACAACAATCAAAACAGCAGTTCCTCCAAAATAGAATGGAACTCCCATAAATTTTACTAGAACCCACGGCAGAGTTGAAATCAATCCTAAGTATATCGCTCCCCAAAATGTCAGACGACTTGCAACATCATTTAAAAAATCAGCTGTGTGTATTCCGGGTCTAACTCCGGGAATAAATCCACCCTGTTTTTTTAAATTTTCAGATATATCTTTAGCATTAAATACAATTGATGCGTAAAAATATGAAAAGAATATCACAAATAAAAATGTAAGAACATTAAATACATAACTGCCAGGACTTAGAAAGTCTTTGATACTCAATACTATCGGATTTGTGCTAGCCTGAAGCAAAGTTGACGGAAACATCAAAATTGCACTAGCAAAAATAGGAGGAATAACACCACTTAAGTTAACTTTAATAGGCACATAATTCATAATTCTTTTATGTTGATTTTGCATCATGACTTTTCGTGAATATGATATCGGTACCCTTCTCTCTCCTGTTTCTACATATATAATGACGCCGACCGTAACAAGTATAACGACCAGTATTGCTAAAACTATCAAAAAGTTTAACTCACCTGTATTTACAAGATTTATAGTTCCGCCTATCGCATGAGGAATACCTGAAACAATTCCTGCAAAAATGATAAGACTAATACCGTTTCCTATACCTCTTTGGGTAATTTGCTCACCTATCCACATAAGAAGCATGGTTCCAGTCAACATTGAAGCTGCCGCAATTGCCATAAAAGTTGTCCTGTCAATCATAACAGCACTCTCTCCACCACGACCGGTCAAACTTCCTAGACCCATAGATACACCAATTGCTTGAACTATTGTAATTGCAATCGTAGCATAACGAATAATTTGCATATATTTTGTCATACCATCTCTCTCTTTTTTCATCTTTCCAAGAGATGGAAAAGTAGCTGCCAAAAGTTCCATAACAATAGAAGCGGTGATATAAGGCATAATTCCCAATGAAATTATACTCAGCCTTTTTGCAGCATTTCCACTAAACATATTAAACATACCTAGAGCATTTGAACTGTTAGAGTCAAAAAACTCTTTTACAACATCTAAGTTTACACCAGGAACCGGCACATAAGCCAAAATCCTGTATGCAAAGATGAAACCTAAGGTAATCAAAATTTTTTTTGTTAAATCTTTACTCATTCAATGTCTCCTTTAACTTGGGCTAAGCCCAAGTTAAATTCCTCTCACTAAAGCTTATGCTTTGCATAGAGTACTTCATCTCTTATTTATTCATTCCGCTATAGATCACATTTTCGTCTTTGATTTTTGCTGCCAACTCTTTTGCACCCTTACCAATCAATTTAACTTGCTTTACAGAGTTCGCTATCTTGTGAACAGCACGAAGTGTATCCATTGTAATCTCTTCAAGAGCAGTTACGGATTTTATTTTCTCTACATTTATTACATAAGGCTTGACTAGACCAGAATAAAAACCAACCTTTGGAAGTCTTCTTTGTAGTGGTTGCTGACCACCTTCAAATCCTCTTTTTATACTATAACCTGTACGAGATTTTTGACCATTTGCACCACGACTTGCCGTTTTTCCCATACCAGAACCTTGACCGCGACCTTTTCTTTTAGTCTTGTGTGTAGATTTAATTGCCGGTGTTAAATTATCTAATGCCATAATTCATCCTTCCTTTAGCTTTTTAACATACTAAGAGCTTTTAGTGTAGCTCTTACAACATTTGAAGCATTGTTTGAACCCAATGACTTAGTCAAAATATCTTTAATACCAGCCAACTCAACAACAGGACGGGTAGCGCCACCAGCGATGATACCAGTACCCTCACTAGCCGGCTTAAGTAAAATTCTGCTTGAATTAAACTTAACTTCTACATCGTGTGCTATAGTCGAGCCTTTTATATTTACTTCCATTATATTTTTAAAAGCATCGTCAACTGCTTTTTTAATCGCGTTTGGAACCTCTTTGGCTTTACCAAATCCGTATCCTACAAGTCCCTTTTTGTTGCCAACTACTACAAGAGCAGTAAATCTAAATCTTCTACCACCTTTGACAACTTTTGTTACACGACCAATGTTCACGATAACTTCTTCAAACTCTTCTCTATTATATTTTTCCATTATATCGTTCCTTTATTTACAGTGTAATACCGTTGTCTCTAAGGCCTTGTGCGAAAGCAGCCACAACTCCATGATAGAGATATCCATTTCTATCAAATACTACCTTGTTTAAATCTTTTGACTTAAGAGTTTGCGCAAAAACCTTTCCTAATTCACTTGCTCCGGTTTTATTTGCCTTAAGTCCTAATTTATTACCATCCACACTAGCTAGTGTCACGCCGTTTACATCATCAATTGCTTGTGCATAAACTGATCTATTTGATTTAAAAATAGAAACTCTCACTAAATCACTAGTACCGGAAATTTTAGCTCTTACTCTTCTCTTACGCTTAGCTCTTAAATTTAACTTGCGTTTTAAAATATTTTGTCTCATTTTAACCTCTATTTCTTAGCTGTTTTTCCGGCTTTGCGGATAATAACTTCATCAGAATATTTAACACCTTTACCTTTATATGGCTCAGGTGGTCTAAACGCTCTAACTTCTGCTGCAACTTGACCTACAACTTGTTTATCATCACCTTTGATAGTAATGATATTTTTCTCAACTGTAACTTTAAGATCTTTTGGAAATTCATAATTTACAGGATGTGAAAAACCTAGTTGAAGTTCTAGTACATTTCCTTTAACTGCCGCCCTGTAACCAACTCCATTAATTTCAAGTTTTTTCTCAAAACCATCCGTCAATCCAATGATCACATTTTGGCTTAAAGATCTATAAGTTCCCCAAAAAGCACTATCTTTTCTATCATCACTCTTAGGTGTAAAGACGATATTTCCATCTTCTACCTTCATGATAACATTTCCCTTTGTGTCCAACTCTTTTTGAACACTTCCTTTTTTAAATACCAAAACTGTACCATCAACTTTTACATCAATACCACTTGGTATCTTTACTGGTTGTTTTCCAATACGAGACATTTTTTTCCTTTTACTTGTCTACGATAAGTCTACATCTTAAAATGGATATCGAATACCATAAAAAGAAAACTTCTTACCAAATACTACAAAGAAGTTCGCCACCGACATTTGCCTTGTGTGCTTCTTCGTTACTAAGTACACCTTTTGATGTACTAACTACTATCGTTCCATAACCATTTTTGAAGCGCTTTATCTCATCTTTACCTTTGTAGACTCTTCTACCAGGCTTTGATATTCTTTTCACTTCTGTTATAACACTTTTACCACTGTTGTCATACTTAATCACAACTTTTATAAATTTTTTGTTACCATCTTCTACAACATTAAAACTTTCTATATAGCCTTTGTTCTGGAATACAACCATAACAGCCTCTACAAGTTTTGAGTGCATAAGCGTAGTAACATCCAATTTTCTCATGGCTGCATTTCTAATTCTTGTTATAGAATCTGCTACGAGATCATTTATCATTATATTTCCTTACCAACTTGCTTTTTTGAGTCCTGGAATCAGACCCTCATTTGCCATTTTTCTCAGGCAAATTCTACATATACCAAAATCTCTATAAACAGAATGCGGACGACCACAAATTTGACATCTAGTGTATGCTCTTGTACTAAACTTGGCTTTTCTATTTGCCTTAGCTATCATTGATTTCTTTGCCATTTTAACGACCCTTTGCGAATGGTAGCCCGATTAGCTCAAGAAGCTTATATGCTTGCTTGTCATCACCGGCTGTTGTTACAATTGTAATGTTCATACCATGAGTTTTAAGTATATCATCATACTCTACCTCAGGAAACATTAACTGCTCATCTAATCCAAAGTTATAGTTTGCTCTACCATCAAATCCATTTCTTGGAAGACCACGGAAATCCTTTACACGAGGAAGTGCGACTGCTATCAATTTATCTAAAAACGCATACATTCTCTCATCTCTTAGTGTAACTTTTACACCAACAGGATATCCTTCTCTTACTTTAAAACCTGCTACTGATTTTTTAGCTACTGTTGTTACAGCTTTTTGTCCTGCTATTAAAGAGATAGTATCAACTATATTTTGAATAATTTTATTATCTTTTCCCTCTTCACCGGCACCAACACTAATAACAACTTTCTCAATCGCAGGTATCAACATAGGGTTTTTTATATCAAACTCTTTTACTAATGCTTCTTTGATTTCTGCACTGTATCTTGCTTTTAATCTATTCATCACTCACCCTCAACTTTTTGCACATTTGAGATATGGATTGGCATCTCTTTGTTTACAAATCCACCTTTTGGGTGATTGTCATCAGGCTTGATAGCTTTTTTAACTATCTTGCAACCCTCAACAATTACTTGAGAACTTTTTGGAAGAACTTTAGTAACTTTTGCGACTTTACCCTTATCATCTCCGGCAATAATCTTTACACTATCACCTTTTTTGATTTTAAATTTAACTGACATTATAGTACCTCCGGAGCAAGTGATACAATCTTCATAAAGTTTGCATATCTTACTTCACGACTTACAGGTCCAAAAATTCTTGTTCCCATAGGCTCTTTTTTACTATCAAGTATAACCGCAGCATTTTCATCAAATCTAATTAAAGATCCATTTTCTCTTTGAATCTCTTTTTTAGTTCTAACAATAACAGCTTTTACAACTTGACCTTTTTTAACCTTTGCAGTTGGTATCGCTTTCTTTACAGAAGCTACGATAACATCACCAACACTTGCATATCTTCTCTTACTGCCGCCCAATACTTTTATACACATAATCTCTTTTGCACCGGTATTGTCAGCAACTTTGAGTCTAGTAAAACTTTGAATCATTACTCAACTCCTACAGATACGATTTCTTTTAATCTAAAAGATTTATTTTTAGATAGTGGTCTGCACTCTATAGCGATTATTTCGTCGCCTGCTTTTACTTGATTTTTTTCATCGTGTACAAGGTATTTTTTGAATCGTTTAACGAACTTGCGATATCGCGGGTGCATTACTCTTCTTTCAACCAAAATAGTAGCTGTTTTTTCACCAGCCTTTTGTACAACTACGCCTTGAATCTCTCTTTTTAAAGCCATTACTTACCCTTAATTACTTATTTTGAGCGGAAATAGCCGTATTAATACGCGCAATATCTCTTCTAACTTCTCTTAACTCATTTGGATTAGTTAGTTGCATTGTTTTTAATTTCTGTTTTACTGTAAACAGAAGAACCTTTTTCTCTTTTAATAACTCCAAAAGTTCTGAAGCATTTTTCTCTTTTAAATCAATATACTTCATTTTCGCTCTCTTTAGTTATAATTTTTGTTTTAAATGGAAGTTTGTGCATAGCTAGAGTTAAAGCTGCTCTTGCAAGCTCTTCACTGACTCCTGCCATCTCATAAACTATACGACCCGGCTTTATATTCATAACCCATCTATCAACAGGTCCTTTACCTTTACCCATCCTAGTCTCTAGTGGCTTTGCTGTCAAAGGTTTATCAGGGAATACTCTTATCCAAGTCTTTGCTTGTCTATTTACTTTTCTAGTCATCGCAATTCTAGCCGCTTCAATCTGGCGAGAATCAATCCTGCCGGCTTCAATTGCTTTAAGTGCAATCTCTCCAAAAGCAATAGTATTGCCTCTGAAAGATTTACCGCGATTACGACCCTTCATCTGCTTTTTATATTTTGTTCTTTTTGGCATTAACATTAGTTTCTACCTCTTCTTCTTGGTTTTCTAGGCTCTCGTGGCTCAGCCTTTTCAGCTGGAACACCCTTGCTTAAAACTTCACCTTTAAATATCCATACTTTTACACCAATAATACCGTAAGTTGTATGAGCTTCTGCGAAACCATAATCAATCTTGGCTCTTAGTGTATGAAGAGGAACTCTTCCTTCAAGATACCACTCAGTTCTTGCCATCTCTGCACCACCCAATCTTCCGGCAACTGATATTTTTATACCCTTTGCACCAGATTTTTGAGCACCTTGGATAACTTTTTTCATAGCTCTTCTAAATGCAACTCTTCTCTCTAATTGCATCGCAACATTTTCTGCTGCTAGTTGAGCTGAAGCTTGTGCTTTTCTCTCTTCTTTGATATTTACATTTACATCTTTACCGATAAGCTTATTTAGTTTAACTCTAAGCTTTTCAATATCTGCACCCTTTTTACCTATGATGATTCCCGGACGAGCCGCAACAACTGTAACTCTAAGTTTTTTTGCGGTTCTTTCGATGATAATTTGACTAACACCGGCATAATAGAGTTCTTTCTTTAAAAAAGTTCTTATCTTATAATCTTCACCGATATTTGCTGCCATATTTACACCCGGATACCATCTTGAATCCCAATTTCTATTGATTCCAAGTCTTAAACCAATTGGATTTACTTTTTGACCCATCTTAGTCTTCCTTCTTTGCAGCTTCGCTAACTTCAACCATCACATGTGAAGTAGGTTTTCTAATTCCACTTGCACTTCCTCTTGCTCTTGGTCTAAATCTTTTAAGTACAGGACCAGCGTCAACACGACAAGAAGATATAATAACTTCTTCTGGTTCATAACCACCATTTGCTACAGCTGATGCTATCACCTTGGAGATAACGCGAGCAGCTTTATTCGGCGTAAACTCTAATCTTGCTAGTGCAATTTCAGCGTTCATTCCCTGTACTTCTCTTGCTATTAGCCTTGCTTTTGTAGGAGATAATCTTATAAATTTTAATACTGCTTTACTCATAACTACTCCTACTTACCAATTTTCTTCTGAACAGAGCCCTTGTGGCCTTTAAATGTTCTTGTAGGAGAAAATTCACCCATTTTATATCCAACATGATTCTCTGTTATATATACCGGAACAAAATTTCTTCCATTGTGTACATTAAATGTCAATCCGATCATATCAGGAGTAATAGTACTTCTTCTTGACCAAGTTTTTATAGGCTTGTTAGAGTTAGCTGCTTTTGCAACTTCGACTTTTTTTGCCAAGTGAGAATCTACGAAAGGACCTTTTTTTAGACTTCTTGCCATCTATTTTCCTTTTCTTCTAGAAATAATCAGTTTATCACTCGCTTTTTTTCTACGAGTCTTAGCACCCTTAGTTGGTTTACCCCAAGGAGTAACTGGGTGACGACCTGAATTCTTTTTACCTTCACCACCACCATGCGGGTGATCAACTGGGTTCATAGCACTACCTCTTGTTTGAGGACGAATCCCTCTGTGGCGATTACGACCGGCTTTACCGATAACAACATTTGCCCAATCTTCACATCCAACTGTTCCAACTGTTGCCATACATTCGCTTAAAACTTGTCTCATCTCACCGCTAGGAAGTCTAAGAACTACATACTTCTCTTCTTTACCCATAAGTTGAGCATATCCACCGGCACTTCTTGCCATCTGTGCACCATGTCCCGGTTTCATCTCGATATTATGGATGATAGTACCGACTGGAATATTTTTCATCTTCATAGCATTGCCAGGCTTAATATCAAGTCCAGCTTCAGCAGATTGGACTATATCTCCAACTTTAAGACCTGAAGGCTGAATTATATATCTTTTCTCTCCATCAGCATATGTGATTAATGCTATACGACAGTTTCTGTTTGGATCATATTCAATAGCACTTACAGTACCTTCTATGTCAAACTTTCTTCTTTTAAAATCTATAATTCTATATAGACGCTTGGCGCCACCTTGCTTATGACGAGATGTTATTCTTCCATTGTTATTTCTACCGGCACTTACTGGGAGTTTTTTTAACAATGACGGGACACTCGCCTTAGCTGTAATATCGCTTGAATCCAAGCCAGTTACATATCTACGACTCGGGGTATATGGTTTATATGATTTTATTGCCATATTACGCCTCCAGATTTTCTAGTTTAGCACCCTCAGGTAGCTGAACATAGAATTTTTTTGAATCACTTCTTTTACCGGCAATTCCTTTAAATTTCTTTACTTTTCCCAAAACTCTCATAGAGTTGATTTTGAGTGGAGTAAAACCGAAATACTCTCTTAAAACTTCTTTTAGACCATTTTTTGTCATTCTTGTTGATGTTTGAATAACAACTGTTCCATTTTCTTGAAGGCTCAAGCTCTTTTCAGTATAAAGGATTGCTTTTATATCAGTTATATCTGCCATAATTAGCCCTCTTTTGTTATTGTTTCAAGTATTGATTTTTCAATCACTACTGTATAGTATGCAGTAGTCAAATAAGCATTTAACTCATTTGCTTCTATAAGATAGCAATTCTTTAGATTTCTAAACGCTAAAAATGTTTTTTCATCTACTAGCTCTTTTACTATCAAGGCATCTCTAGCGCCCAAAGTTTTTATCAATGCAGCAGCATCTTTTGCCTTTCCTGATTCTATGCTTATAGAGTCAGTAACAAAAAGTGCATTTGCAGCAGCTTTTTCGTTTAAGGCATAACTAAGTGCTAATTTCTTCTGTTTTTTATTTACTTTTTGATCATAGTTTCTATTTGACTTTGGTCCAAATGATACACCACCGCCAACCCAGATTGGACTTCTACTTGATCCAGCACGAGCTCCACCTTTACCTTTTTGCGACCATGGTTTTTTACCACCACCACTCACTTGGGCTCTAGTCTTTGTATTTGCAGTATTTGCACGAATACTTGCTAGATATGATTTTACATATAGGTATAGGTTGTGTGAGTTTATATCTTCATATTTTTCAGGAAGTGCCAACTCTCCACTATTTTCAAATTTCTCATTTAGTACTATTGCACTACTCATTTAACTATCCTCACTCTTCCAAGTGCTCCATTTGCGCCAGGAACCGGTCCTTTAACGACCAATATACCATTTTGTGCGTCAAAAGAGAGAACTTCATTTTTAACTGTTGTTTTAGCATTTCCATAGTGTCCTGGCATTCTTCTGCCTTTTTGAACACGACCTGGCCACTCTGCATTACCGATTGAACCCGGAGCTCTATGAAAACGGCTACCATGTCCTCCTGGACCACCAGCAAAATTATATCTCTTCATAACACCTGCGAAACCTCTACCTTTAGAATCAAAAGTTGATTTTACAACTTTTACATCACTAAGCGCAGATATGTCTAGATCGCCTGCTTCTTCATTTGAAACTTTAAGTGTTACGAAACGATTAAACTGTGCACTTAAGTTATACTTTTTTTGCTTTCCAGCAATTGCTCGATTCATTTTTTTACCACTAGCATAAGCTACAATAGCTCTTTTGTCAGTGTCAACCTCACAAACTTTTGCTTCTACAACCTTAAGTAATGTTACAGGAATGCTAGGAACTTCTACGGTTCTGCTCATTCCAATTTTTTCTACTATATATTCCATCATTACTCCCCTACTTACCCATTGCTCTTACTTCGACATTCACCTCAGGTGCAAGGTCAAGCTTCATCAATGAATCAACAGTATCGGTAGTTGCCGATACGATATCTATCATACGAGCATGAATTCTTATCTCAAATTGCTCTCTTGAATCTTTATTTACATGTGGTGATTTAAGCACTGTATAGCGCTTTATCTTCGTAGGCATAGGAATTGGGCCTTTTATCTCAGCTCCAGTTCGCTTAACAGCTTCTACAATTGCTGCAACAGATCTGTCTAAAACTCTATGGTCATGTGCCTTGAGTTTAAGTCGTATTTTTTCCATAATTACCCCTAAAAAAGAACTTGTCACCTATCTAACTGTTTTCTTTAAAAGGAACAAAGTCCCTTTTAAATTCATTGCACTAAAGCTTAGGCTGTTGCCTAGAAATAGCTTTAACTGCTAAAGCAGTCAATGAATAAAAATAGTCAGTGATGACCTAATAAGGAACGAGATTGTACTAAAAAATCACTTAAAAGTCAATGATTTAGGGGATTTTACTCTTTTTAAACTAATTTTATTTCCTTTTAATAAGGATAAGAATATCATTGTATTATGATTTTACTAGAGACCCTTTATGATATAAAATTAAAAAATAGCTTTTTTTACGATAGAAAAATTAGAATTACGAGCAAAAAAACTCTTTTGCTTGGTCCAAGAAAATCAGGCAAGACCCATTTGATAGTGGATTATCTACAAAATTTTAACTCAGACGAGTATCTTTATATTGATTTTGATGATATTAGAGTTGATCCAAACAGCATAGATGAAAAAAAATTAAAAAAATTTATAGTAAAAAAAAATATAAAAGTATTGATTTTGGAAAATTTTGATTTTTCATTTTTCCCACCGAAAACACAAGAGATAATTATAAGCAGTGACGATAGGAGAATAAAACTAGAAAATTTTCACAAATTACATCTGTATCCATTGGATTTTGAAGAATTTATAGCATTTGACAAAAGACATTTTAATATAGAACAACTCTTCAGTATCTTCTCAAAGAGAGGAGGAATTCCAAAAGTTAATCTCTATAGCGAGAGAAATTATCAAGGTGAATTCCAAAGAA
>Ga0256831_1001792_pt1 | contig 11316 bp, 8 predicted proteins | sample 132544metaG_FD_189087 | JGI IMG/M metagenome (GOLD analysis project Ga0256831, IMG submission 189087) | Hydrothermal vent microbial communities from Lau Basin, Pacific Ocean - 132-544 | ecosystem: Environmental > Aquatic > Marine > Hydrothermal vents | place: Pacific Ocean: Lau Basin | collected... | reverse complement strand
TGAGTTTAGTATGTCATCATTGACAGATATCATATTTTTATTATTGATATTTTTTATGTTGACTTCTTCTATGGTTCAAATCAATTTTGAAGTGGCGGAGTCCAATTCCAGAACTGTCGCGCCTACAGATATATCAGTTGTGTTGATGAGAGATAATACTATTATTTTCAATGGGCACAAGGTGCAACAATCACAAGTAAATGCAAATGTCAGAAAAGAATTGAAAAAGCTAGATAAAGACAAGTTGAAAGATGCTACATTGACTATTGTAGCTGAAAAAGGCGTTCCATACAAGAAAATATATGAAATGATGAAAATCGCGAATAAGAATAGAATGCGAGCCATTATTGGAACTCAACCAAAAAAATCATAATGGGATTAAAGAAAAAAACAAAAGTAAGTGCTGAGTTTAGTATGTCATCATTGACGGATATCATCTTTTTGTTATTGATATTTTTTATGCTGACTTCATCTATGGTAATACCAAATGCTTTAAACCTTAGTTTGCCTGGTAGATCACATACTAAAGCCGTACCAAAATCCAAACCATTTGAGGTCGTGATTGCTAAAAATGGAAATTTCTTTGTAAATAATAAAAGGATTGGTGCAATAGCTCTAGAAAGAGCATTAAGAAAAATAAAAAGTAAAAGAAGAGGAGGGAAAGTGAGTATTATAATTTCTCCAAATGCTAATGTTGCAAATGAAAAAGTGGTTGAAGTCATGGATATCGCATATAGATTAAAAATCGATGCGATAATGGCTAAGCCAAAATAATTATTTTCTAATATAGATATAAATGGTAGGAGAGGATTCAAATAGTGAAAGGACCTACAAAAAAAATGGATTGACAATTAGTCTGTTAGTCCATGTGTTTTTGTTTGCAATTATTTTGCTTTGGCCGTCATTGCGATATGACTTTCCTGCACCGGGTAAAGAAGGGATTTTAGTTGTATTTGGGGATACTCCCGAGAGTTCTGATGAGAGTATGGATTCAGGCGCATCAGATTCTGCTGATAAAAAAGAAAAGAAAGAAAAAGAGACTGAGCCTCAAAATGAAGTCGATCAAAAAAAAGAGATTAAAAAGCCTGTTGAAAATAAATCCGAAGTAAAAAGTGAACTTGTCGATGAAAAAAACGATGTAAAAGTCAATCCAAAAAATAAAGATATTGTTAAGCAGCCAAAAGAAGTGATACCGGAAAAAACTATCGATGAAGCAAAAAATGAATTTAGTAAATTATTTTCTTCCCGTGGCACAAAAAACAAAAATAAAGGTCATCAGGGCGACCCACTTGGCTCAAGAGATGCTAAAATGCTTGAAGGAATTACCAGAGGTAAGGGAGAAGTAGGAGAAGGGCTTAATTCAAGAGGGGTGCTTTTTGAACCTTCTTTTGATGATTCATCACAGAAATCAGGTAGGGTCGTGGTAAGAGTTTGTATAAATGAAAAGGGTAATGTCATTAGTTCCAGATACACACAAAGAGGTTCCACTACCACTGATTGGGAGTTGATTGCCATTGCAGAAAAAAATGCAAAAAAGTATCGGTTTACGCCCTCTAATAAAAAAGAACAATGCGGGACTATCATAATAGATTTTATCGTGAACTGATGTTCGGTGTCGTTTCTTTGATGCACTAGTGTCAAGTCAAGTGTGATTTTTCGGGTAAGTTGATGTTATTTTTGTCGAGAACAAAGCATATAATTTTCAGCATAGCTGTAGCTATGGCGGAAATTATTAATGCAGTTATCGGCAAAAAGAACGAATACTTGGCGTGAAAGAGTATGCTTGACTTGACACTAGTTTTTAATTCAAATTATTAAAGAAATGGGGTATTGGCTTTGGTGAGATTGCAAAGAGTTATTGGAAATCAAACTCATTTGCAGAAAAAATTGTAGCTTTGTGTCTTTTAACTATAAATCAAAATAATAGAAAATGAGAAAGATTAAGTTTTTAATGTTGGTTGGGCTAGTATTAAGTATTACATTTAGTTTGTCAGCTCAGAAATTATTGCCATCTTATGGTAGATTTTCAAAGAAGAAAATAAGTCATGTCTTTTTGAAGGACGGAAGTGAGATTCAAGGATATATTAAAGATATTGATAGGAAGAAAGGCTTGATTAAGAGAATTAAAATAAAAGATTTAGATGGCAAGAAGCACAAACTTAAAGCTGAGGAAATAGATCATATGTATCTTTATCCAAGTGGTTTTAGTAAGTTTTCAAAAGCATATTCTTTTATGTCTGATGCAACAAAATGGGATAATGATACTTATTCAAAAGGTTTGTTTGGAGATGGATATGTGTTATTTGAGCAGTCTGAAGTTTATTTGAAAAAGAATAAAGGTAAAAAAAGAACTCTTCTTCTTCAATTATTGAATCCGTCATTTAGTAGCAAAATAAAAATCTATTCTGATCCTTATGCTAGAGAAACAATGTCAATGGGGTTTGGAGGGATTAAGGTTGCCGGAGGAATTGCAAAATCATATTATGTGAAAAAAGGTGATGATATAGCTTTCAGATTGAAGAGCAAATATTATAAAAAACAATATAAAAGTTTATTCGAAGGTTGTGATAAACTTGTTAATATGAAAAAGGCAAAATGGTCTAAGTTTGAGGAAAATGTTTTTGATTATTCAAACTGTGATAAATAAATTGAAAACATAGTAAATGCTGAGTGCTATTAATGTTTGCTCATGATTTTTAATAATTGTAGCATAGATTGATTGGATTTTTATAGTGTGAAAGAGATGTTTTTAGTTAAATTTTAGTCTAAAGAATTAATCTTTTTAAATAGTCATCTGGGATTTGTAACTGGATGGCTATTTTTTTGTGTTTATTAAATGCACTATATAATACCTCTTTTTACTATCTTTGTGGTTTTATTTTTAGAATTGATTATTTTATGCCAAATCCATTACTAAATGGAGATGGTTTTATTAAAAAAAAACTGAATTAATGGTAACTAATAGAACATTTACAATGATTAAACCCGATGCAGTTAAAGCGGGACACATAGGAGCAATATTAAATATGATAAATGGAGCAGGCTTCAAAATCATTGCTATGAAATACACGAAATTATCTCCAGAAATGGCTGGCAAGTTTTATGAAGTGCATAAAGAAAGACCTTTTTATGGCGAACTTGTAGAATTTATGTCATCAGGTCCAATAGTAGCAGCCATATTGGAAAAAGAAAATGCTGTAGCAGATTTTAGGAAATTAATAGGAGCGACTAATCCCGCTGAAGCAGAACCGGGTACTATCAGAGCTAAATATGCGAAAAGTCTTGGGGAAAATGCAGTGCATGGAGCTGATTCTGATGAAAATGCTATGATTGAAGGTAATTTTCACTTTGCAGGCACAGAGATGTTTGACTAAATTTACAAGATAATCAAATGGAGTAAGTTAAATTCAAAATAAGGAATTGAATATGCTCCTTTTGATTTATAACCGGTTTTCCCGGAAGAGCTTATTGAGTCATAATAATATGGATAACCAAATAAATCGTAAATAATGAATCCTAAAGTACTTTGGAAACCAAACGATGAATTTATTGAGAATTCTCATATTTTTCATTTTATTAAATGGTTGAAAGAGGAAAAGGGGTTGCATTTTAAAGATTATCACTCTTTATGGGAATGGTCAGTTGAAGAGTTTAAAGACTTTTGGCTGAATGTAGTAGAATATTTTAATTTGGATATCAGAGGTGAATATAGAAATATAGCTTCAGATGATGTGATGTGGAAGACTAAGTGGTTTGAAGGAGCAAAAGTCAGTTATGCTCAACATATATTCAGGAATGAGAATACTGATAATCCTGCGATTATTTTTGGGAATGAGACTGGTGGCTATTTAGAAATCAGTTGGGAGGAGCTCAAAATGAAAGTTGCGAGTTTTGCAGCTTATTTAAAATCACTCGGTGTTGGCAAGGGTGATGCCGTTTGTGCTTTTCTGCCAAATGTGCCCGAAGCGACAATTGCATTTTTAGCAGTAAATAGTATTGGAGCTATTTGGTCAAGTACTTCCCCCGATTTTGGAGTTGATAGCGTGGTAGATAGATTTGCACAGATCGAGCCAAAGGTATTTATTGGTGTCAACGGATATATTTACAATGGTAAACCTTATAATAAAATTGAAGTTGTAAAGGAGATTTTTGATCAACTGCCTACGGTTAAACAACTGATTTTGCTAAAATATTTAGATGATGATATAGATTCTAAAACACTTGGCGATTTTGTTGATTTCAAAGATTGTTTGAAAGGGGAAGCAGAATTAACTTTTGAATTAGTCGAGTTCAATGATCCTATCTGGGTTTTATATTCATCCGGAACGACAGGATTGCCCAAAGCGATTACTCATTCTGTGGGAGGTGTATTGCTGGAACATATAAAATATTTGGCGTTTCATAATGATGTCCATAAGGGAGAAAGATTTTTTTGGTACTCTACAACAGGGTGGATGATGTGGAATTTTGTACAGGCATCTTTTTTAATGGGAGCAACAGTAGTTTTATACGAGGGTAGTCCCGCATTTCCCGATATTAGTAAGTTGTGGGATTTTGCTGAGAAGGCAAAAATAAATCATTTTGGAACTAGTGCTCCATTTATTGTCGCTTGTATGAAATTTGGGATAAAGCCCAAAGAAAATTATAATTTGAGCGGACTTCGTTCGATTAGTTCTACCGGTGCACCACTACCTCCTGAAGGTTTTGATTGGATATATGAGAATGTGAAAACGGATGTGTGGCTTGCTTCTATATCGGGTGGTACAGATGTGTGTACTGCTTTTGTCGGTGGAAATCCGCTTTGGCCTGTACATGAAGGAGAGATTCAGTGTAGAGCATTGGGTGCGGCTGTTTATGCATTTGATATTGATGGTTTACCGGTCTATGATGAGGTAGGGGAGATGGTAATTACAAAACCGATGCCGTCAATGCCGATATATTTTTGGAATGATCCAAATGGCAATAGGTATGAAGATAGTTATTTTTCTCACTACAAAGGTATTTGGCGTCATGGGGATTGGATAAAAATCAATAGTAAGACAAAAGGATTGGTGATATTGGGGAGATCTGATGCGACATTGAATAGGCATGGTGTTAGAATTGGTACGGCGGAGATATACAGAGCTATCGATTTGATTCCTGAGATAAAGGACAGCCTTATTGTTAATTTGGAATTGGATGGAGGAAAGCATTATATGCCTTTGTTTGTATTGATGAACGATGGTTTTGCTTTGGATGATGCCATTAAGGCTAAGATAAAATCTACTTTGAAAAAAGAATATACCCCTAGACATGTTCCGGATGAAATAATTGAAGTAAAAGATTTACCTTATACCATTAGTGGGAAAAAAATGGAAGCTCCCGTGAAAAAAATACTTTTGGGTTTTGATTTAAAGAAAGCTATTAATATCGATTCAATGAGAAATCCCGAAAGTATTGAGTTTTTTGTGGAGTATGCAAAAGAGATTGGATAAAATAAGAATTGTTTTTGAAATAATAAAAAATATAAAAATGAGAAAGAAAATTGCAGCCGGTAATTGGAAAATGAATAAGACTTTCGGTGAAGCTGTTGAATTGACAAAAGGAATTGTTGAGGCTAAAATACCTGAAGACGTTACTGTTATTTTAGGAGTACCTGCTATTTATTTAAATAAGATAAATGGAATGGCAAAGTCTAATGAGAGAGTTTTTGTTAGTGCCCAAAATGCTCATCAGGAGTTGAGGGGAGCATATACAGGGGAGATTTCAGTGGAGATGCTGAAATCTATAGATATTCCTTATGTTATTTTAGGGCATTCAGAGAGAAGAGAATACAATTGTGAAACTCCTGAATTATTGAAGAAAAAAGTAAGAATAGCATTGGATAATAATCTAGAAGTTATTTTTTGCTGTGGTGAATCTCTTGATATTAGAAAAGCAAATAAGCAAGAGGAATATGTAAGAAATCAAATAAAAGGTAGTTTGTCTGAATTAAGTGATGAAGATATGAGTCATGTGACTATTGCATATGAACCCATTTGGGCAATTGGGACAGGAGAGACAGCTAGTCCTCAACAAGCTCAAGATATGCACAAATCCATAAGAGCGTATTTGAATGAATTGTTTGGTAATGAAATTGCTGCGGATACAGCGATTTTATATGGTGGAAGTGTGAAGCCTGCAAATGCAAAAGAAATATTTGGGCAAGATGATGTAGATGGAGGATTAGTGGGAGGAGCTTCTATGATTGCTGATTCATTTATTGAGATAATCAATTCATTTTCTTAATTAGAAGATAATCAATCAGACTTATTCAGAATATTTCTGCGAAAAAAGTACATCTTAGTTTGTAAAATTCTTTTAAATTAAGGAAAAGTGTTACATTTGCGCAGTTTTTTAGAAACCTATTAATTAAAAATATATTTATAATGCAAGTAAAAGGAATTGTTAAGCTGTTTTTGGTATTATTGGTATTTGTGGTTTTATTGCAATACCTCTACATTTACCCAACTTGGAAAGTTGAGAAAGCAGCAGACAAATATGCACAGAAAGCAGTGTCGACAGCAAAAGATGGTGAAGATGCTTTTGAGATAGAGAAAAAGGCGAGAAGTTACTATCTTGATTCAATGTCAAGTGAGGTTATTTTTAAAATTCCGCTTTTAGCAAATTACACTTATGATGATTTGAAGAAATCTCAGTTGGCTTTAGGCCTGGACCTTAAAGGAGGAATGAGTGCGATTATGCAAGTAAATCTTAAAGATTTCTTTTTGACTCTATCAGGAAATAATAAGGATGCTACATTTAGAAAAGCACTTAATAACGCTGAGGAAGAAATGAAGAACTCTCAGGATGATTTTACAACACTTTTTTATAAGGAGTGGGTTAAATTAGCAAATGGCAAAAAATTATCTAAGATATTTGCTCATAATCAAAGCTTGAAAGACGAAATAAATTTCAATTCAACTGATGATGAAGTTTTAAAGCTTTTAAGAAGAAAAGGAAATGAGACAGTTAAGCAAACTTATAGTATGCTTAAACAAAGAATTGATAAATTGGGAGTTGTGCAACCAAATATCTCCTTGGATGAGAATAGAAATCTTATTCTTGTAGAGCTTCCCGGTATAGACAATCCTGAAAGAGCAAGGAATTTCTTGCAAGCAAGTGCTAAACTTGAGTTTTGGAATGTATACAGGATGAGTGATCCCGGATTGTTTGATGCATTTGTTGCTGCCGACAAGAAGTTGAAGAAGATGATGGGGGAGGAAGATATAGAAAAGAAGATCGAATACGATACTGTTTGGACTCCTGCATTGGATAGTCTCGGTAATGAAACGGGAGATTCAACTATGCAGTTAGTAAAGAAAAATGATATGGCATACGACGGTGGACCATTATTGAGTAAACTATCGTTAAGTGTGAATTCCCCTCAAGGTGCTGATATTGCAATAGTCGGATATGCTGATGGAAACAAGAGAAAGGCAATAATGGAAATGCTGAATAAACCTGAAATTAAGTCTTTGTTTAAAAAAGACTTGATGTTTAGATGGTCAATGAATCCCATTAAAGATCGTGATACTGGTGAAGAGACAAATACTTATCAATTATATGCTCTAAAGATGGAGCCGGGGTCTGAGAAAGCCCCCCTTGAAGGCGATAGAGTGATTAGTGCGAAACCTAATTTGGATCAAAATTCAGGAAGAGTTGAAGTGTCATTAACTATGGATCAGAGAGGTGCAAAGAAATGGGCTGAAATGACAACAAAAGCAGCAAATGATAAGAAAAGACAAATTGCAATTGTTTTAGATGATGAGGTCGTCTCTGCTCCTAATGTTCAGGTTCCGATTTTAGGAGGTAGATCTTCTATTACAGGAGACTACACTATGCAGGAAGCATCTGATTTTGCTAGAATATTGGAGATAGGCAAATTGCCTGCAAGACCACAGATAATACAAGAATCAACAGTCGGTCCGACATTGGGAGCTGATAATATAAGAAAAAGTACCATTGCTCTTATCATTGGATTCTCTTTAGTATTGCTATTTATGATATTTTACTACGGAGGCGCAGGTGTAATATCTGTGTTAGCTTTATTGCTTAACGTATTCTTTATTTTTGGTGTATTAGCATCATTGGGTACGGTATTGACAATGCCGGGAATTGCAGGTATTATATTGACAATAGGTATGGCGGTTGATGTTAACGTGATTATTTTTGAGCGTATAAGGGAGGAGTTGCGTGTAGATAAGCCATTGTGGACTTCGATTGAAAATGGATTTAAATATTCTTATTCGGCGATTATTGATGCCAATGTCACAACGATTTTGGTAGGAATTATTTTAGCATATTTTGGATTGGGACCAATTAAAGGATTTGCGGTAGTTTTGATTATCGGTGTTTTATTATCATTATTTACCGGTGTATTGGTGAGTAAATTGATGTTTGAATATTGGGTTAAATCAAAAGATAAGAAAATTTCTTTTTGGACTTCAATGACCAAGAATGCATTTACAAAAATGAATATTGATTGGTTGGGTAAAAGAAGGATTGCTTATGTGATTTCAGGGATTTTATTGATGATTAGTTTGGCATCTATTTTCACTAGAGGATTTGAGCTTGGGGTAGACTTCAAAGGTGGATATTCATTCAATATAGAATTTGATGGAGTAGATGAAGTAAAAGCACAAGATATTAGAGACGCTCTTACAGCTTCTTTTGGTAATACTCCTATCGTGAAGGCTGTGGATTCAAAAAATACATTTAATGTGGTTACTTCTTATTTGATTAAGGATAATTCAGAAGGGGCTACCGATAAGGTAATAAATAAAATGTACGAAGGGTTAAGTAGCAAGTATAAAGGAATGGACAAGGATAAATTCACTAAAGAATATACTACTGATGCAGTCCATATTACCAGTTCTACTAAAGTAGGACCGACCATTGCCGATGATATAACTAGGAGTTCATTATTGGCGGGGATATTTGCTTTATTGGCTATTTTCCTGTATATATTTGTCAGATTTGCGAAATGGGAATACAGTTTGGGTGCGGTTGTTGCATTGTTCCACGATAGTTTTATTATTTTGGGTGCTTTCTCCTTATTCCATGGTTGGGTGCCATGGTCAATGGAAATTGATCAAGCTTTTATAGCGGCGATTTTGACAGTCATAGGTTATTCGATTAACGATACAGTTGTTGTCTTTGATAGGATTAGAGAATTTTTGGGATTGCATAGAGATGAACCTGTCGATAAGATAATGAACGATTCTATTAATACGACTTTCAGTAGAACGATCATTACATCATTGACTACATTCTTTGTAGTACTTGTATTGTTCTTGTTCGGAGGTTCAAGTATCAAAGGCTTTGCATTTGCGTTACTATTGGGTATCATTGTGGGTACATACTCATCAATTTTTGTTGCTTCTCCAATCGTTAGAGATTTGGCAAAAGATCTTAAACCAAAAGCAAAGAACAAAAGCAGTTTTAGTAGAACTAAAAGAAGATAGTTTTTGTCTTCATATAATATATAAAAGCCCCAATCATCAAAATGATTGGGGCTTTTTTTGGTGCATTTCATTTTTACAAGAAGCGAGGTCAGAGACACTCGCTTATCAGGGGAATTACGGAAGAAATGCGGGTTGCGGTTCTCCCGGTTTCGTAGTCTACGGAGAAACAGAGCTTGTTACGCTGAACAGCGGGGGAGTCAGACCTGTCCCGTAAAACCTGAAAGGTTTCTACGGGAGGGCTGTTAGGCACAAAAGCGAAAAATGAAATACGCCCTCAAATGATTGGGGATTTTTTGTTCTTAATTTGTTGCATAATCAAGATACGGCTCAATCTTGCGAAGCTTGAGACTGTCTAGGGTTTTTATTTTTAGCAAATCACTTTTGTTTCTAAAGTAGCCGTGTTGCTTTCGGTATTTAATGATCTGAGCAGCTAGCCTATATGAAATATAAGGAAAGTTCTTGAGGTTGCTTTTGTCTTCTATATTTATTTTTAGTCTTTGGATTTTGCTTGTGTTAATATAAATGTTTTCCTTTATACTTTCAAATGTTTCAGGAGGAAGTCCATAGACTTCTTTTAACTGATTAATGGATACAAAGCCTCCGAGTTTATCTCTGAATTTTATTATTCGTTTTGAGAGAACTTGCCCTATTCCTCTCAATACTATTAGGTCTTTTACTTTGCAGGTGTTTATCTCAATTTTTATATTATCATCAGGGCGTTTATAAGGACTTTTTTTAAAGGAGGAATCCTTGTTGAAGAATGTTTTTGTCTTTTTATTGACAGTGACTTTTGCAATTTCATTTTTTTTGTTTTGGATTATGATATATTTCTTGATCTTGGTAAAAAGTGTTTTGTTAATGCCATATATTTTCAGCAAATCTTTTTTTGAATAAAAATGACCACCTTTATCCAAATATTTTGTCCAATTATATGCAACCTTAGATGAAAATCCTAGCATAATTATAGAATCTCTACTGATATTATTCGGATCAAAAAAGAAACTATCTGATTTCTTTTTATCATTGGTAGTTTTTTTCTTTATTGTTTTGTTTTTAGCATATAAACTTTTTGTTTTCATATTTACCTGCAATGTAGAATCTATCAATAAAGAATTTAGGGTAATAGTTTCCAATTTTTGTACATTATCCTGAGTTATGATTTTGTTCTTAGAAATAAAAAATGAAGTTATACTGCTATAATTTTTTATTGCAACAATTGCTATTATAATTACGATTAATAGGATTACACCTTTATCTTCATTTTTGCTGAACATATCAAATAGATTTAATTTCATTAATAAATGCACCTTCTGTATTTATATCCCAATACTTTATACCTACCTTTTTAAGATTAATGTACCACTTGTGTCTCAATTTATATTTTATCCCTTTCATCAAGACAACAGTGTTTATCTTGTATTTTTCAAGGAGTACTTCAATATTAAAGTTGATTTTGTTTTTTAATATAAGAATATCAATTTGCTTTCTATTTGTAGGAAGTAAATCAAATTTGCTTTCCAGTAATACAATCGTTTTGCCGTCTACTTCTAATATATTTGATTTTCTGTTTAAAATATTATTTTTGTAATTTTCTGTGATATTTTCTATTTCTTTATTTTTATAAATTCTAAAGTTTTTCGCTATATATTTTAGTTCATTATCGGTTACTGAGCTATCAGTTATTGAATAGCATTTATCTCCATAGAATACATCAGTTATATCTTTGTTATAACTTGAGTATATTGCTATTTGAGAATTTTCTTTTGTCCTTAAATATTGATTAGAAAATAATGCAAATAGCATAAAAGTCGTATAAACACCGTATCTATAT
>Ga0256831_1001791_pt1 | contig 11316 bp, 11 predicted proteins | sample 132544metaG_FD_189087 | JGI IMG/M metagenome (GOLD analysis project Ga0256831, IMG submission 189087) | Hydrothermal vent microbial communities from Lau Basin, Pacific Ocean - 132-544 | ecosystem: Environmental > Aquatic > Marine > Hydrothermal vents | place: Pacific Ocean: Lau Basin | collected... | reverse complement strand
CTGCACACCTTTTAGAGGTGAACAACAGGTTGAATGTAGATGTTATCGGCCTTGACTGGAAAACTGAGATACCCTTTGCCCTTGAGAGGGTTAACAAGTCTATTCAGGGGAACCTTGACCCTGTAGCTCTCTTTGCCGACGAGGAGACGATAGAGAGGAAAGTGAGGAAAATACTGGAAGAGGGGATGAAGGCCAGGGGACACATCTTTAACTTGGGGCACGGAATACTTCCGCCGACAGACCCGAAAAAGGCAAAGTTCCTCGTTGACACAGTTCACAGGATAAGCAGGGAGCTTAGAAGATGAAAAAGAGAGCTCTCTTAGCTTCTCTTCTCTTTGTTGTCTCTCTCGTTTCTCTCTACTTCGCTCTTGAGGCGTACGCTAACGCGAAACTGAAAGAGAAGATAGACAGGAGGTTAAGGAAGTTACCTTACGCCGTTTCTTACTCCTACTTCCACTACAACCTGGCTTTAAACGACCTTGAGTTTAAGGATCTCAGCTTAAGGGGGAAGCTCTTCTACGTAAAAATTTCAGACCTTAAGGTAGACCTTCCCTTTAACTTCAGGAAGAAGGGATTTCCCCCTTACTTGAAAGTCTCTTTGGAGGGAGGCGTAGTTGGCCTGAACCTGCCTCTCCTTGACGAACTTCTGGGGGAGTCCTCCTTTAAGTTTGACCTTAACGGTTGGTACACCTTCAGCGGGAACAGGTTTAATTCTTATCTCTTTTTAAGGTTAAGTCAGGTTGCAGATATCTACACCGAGGCTTCTGTTGAAAACCTTTCCTATTCGGCTGTTGAGCGTTTCCTTGAAGGAAGGACAACCGTTAACTCACTGATAAACAGAGGGAAGCTTGACAAGTTCCTTTTTGTTTTCAGAAACAGAGGAATTTACGAAAGATTCCTAAGCTACGCTGCCAAACAGGAGGGGACGACCCCTGCTAAGGTTAAAGAGGAGCTCCTTAAGATGGTTAAACAGAGCTTTAAGGACCCTTACCTTTACGCAAATCTTGGCAAGGCACTGGAAGAGTTTATAGAGAACCCCAGCTGTTTAAAGCTGGAGGTTAACCCTCCGGTTCCGGTTAGCTTGAAGGAGGTTAAAAAGCTCTTCGTATCCCGCCCTGATCTTAAAAGAGTTGTTGAAGAGCTGGGAGTGAAGTTTACCGTTTGCCGTTAGCGGGAGCTCCTCCTGGCTCTAACCCTCCTCTTCATCTCCTCCAGAGGAATGGGTTTGGCCTCTATGCTCTTTGCAGGGCAAACGTTCCCGCAGTGGCCGCAGCCCGAGCATATCTCGGGAAGTTCCGGAATAACCCTTCCGTTTTCGTCAATTCCTCTGGTTTCACAGAGCTCCAAACACTTTTCGCAGTTCTGGCACCTGTTGTGGTTTATCTGCTGAAGGTAGGACGGAGTGTAGAGTATGCCTCCCAGCGTAAGGTAGGCGTAGTTTCCGTTTTCGTCAGAGAGGAGCTCCTCTTCGTTTACCTCAACTTCCTCCGAACTGGAGGAGCAGTTGATGCCTCAGAGGAAGGCGTCTTGAGGGCAGACTATCTTACAGAACCCGTCTCCTATGCAGAGCTCAAACCTCGTTATTACGGCTACTTTTCTACCTTCAAACTCTTTCAGCTCTATGCAGTTCTGGGGGCATATCTCAACACACTCCCCGCAACCGTTACACTTGGAGGGGTCAATTCCTCCTGGATATTGGGGAATGAAAGGGGAACCATCTTGAGTTAGAATAACTTGGCTCTTAACTTTGTCTAGAACCTTCATATTTTCACCTTTTGGACCATCTGATACATCTCATCTTATTCTATACCAATAGTGATTTTATTCCAAGATTCCAATAAAGAAATTGATTTTTGTCAATGGAGCTCTATCCCCAGCTCTTTTATCTTCTTCCTTAAAGTGTTCCTGTGAATTCCCAAAATTCTCGCTGCCTTTACCTGATTAAAGTTACACCTTTTTAAGACCTCTGAAATAACGGCTCTCTCTGCCGCCTTAACTACTATGTCGTAGAGGTTGTTCTTCTCTTTCTGCTCAACGGAGAAGACCTTCAGGACGAACTCCCTTATTGTGCTTTCAAGAGACGGAGTTTCCTGCTGAACCTGTTTTTTCAGGTCTTCTGCCGTTATGAGGTTTGACGGTGAGAGAACCATGGCTCTCAGTATCATGTTCTCAAGCTCTCTTACGTTGCCGGGGAAGTGGTAGGAGAGGAGAAACTCAACTGCATCGGCAGAGAGCTCTTTAGGGGGGAGTTTAAACTCCTTTGAAAACCGTCTTATAAAGTGGTGGGCCAGTGGAACTATGTCCTCCTTCCTCTCCCTCAGAGGAGGGAGCTCTATCTTTACTATGTTGAGCCTAAAGTAGAGGTCTTCCCTGAAAGTTCCCTTTCTTACCTCCTCTTCAAGGTTCCTGTTTGTTGCCGCTATTACCCGAACGTCAACCTTTTTGCTCCTTTCACTTCCTATAGGCCGAACCTCTTTTTCCTGTAAAACCCTTAAAAGTTTTGCCTGTAAGGGCAGAGGGAGCTCCCCTATCTCGTCAAGGAATATGGTTCCGCCGTTTGCCTGCTCAAAGAGACCTTTCTTTGAGGAGACCGCTCCTGTGAACGCTCCCTTTTCGTACCCGAAGAGCTCTGCCTCTAAGAGGTTTGCCGGCAGAGCTGCACAGTTTACGGCAACAAAGGGTTTCTCTTTTCTGTCTGAGTAGTTGTGAATGGCCCTTGCAATAACTTCCTTTCCTGTTCCGCTCTCTCCGGTTATCAGAACCGTTATGGAGCTCTTAGCCACTTTTGCAACTGTTTTAAACACCTCCTGCATCACTTTACTGCTTCCGACAATTCCCGACTCGGCCTCTTCCTCTACCTCTCTCTCCTCTCTCTTTGTAAGGAGTTTCTTAAGTACCTCGCTTATCTCTTCAAAGGAGAAGGGTTTTGTTATGTAGTCGGCGGCTCCGAGCTCTATGGCTTTTACTGTGTAATCCATAGTTCCGTAGGCAGTTAGAACTACAACGGGAACCCCTTTTACCTTTTCAAGAACTTCAAGCCCTCCCAGTTTCGGCATCTTCAGGTCTAAGAAGATAAGGTCAACAGGTTCCCGTTTAAGAATTTCAAGAACTTCTCTTCCGTTTTCTGCCTCTAGAACCTCGTGTCCTTTTGAGGTGAGGAACTTTCTTAGAACCAGCCTTATGCTCTTTTCGTCGTCTGCAACCAGTATCCTTGCCAACTCTACCTCTTCATAGGTATCAGCAGCTTAACGGAGGTTCCTTTTCCGGGGGAGCTCTCCACCTTTACCTCTCCACCGTGGCCTTTAATCACCTCTTTTACTATAAAGGTGCCAAGTCCTGAGCCTCTCTCCTTCGTTGTGAAGAACGGGAGGCCGAACTTTCGGAGCTCCTCTTCCTCCATTCCTCTACCGGTGTCTGTAACCTTTATGAAGATAAACCCAGAAGGCCTTATTGCGTATCCCGTTTCAACCGTTATCTCCCTCTTTTCAGACTCCTCTACAGCCTCTATGGCGTTCTTCACAACGTTCAGAACGGCTTGGGTCATTTTATCAACGTCAACGGGAACTTCCGGCAGTGACGGGTCAAAGAGAAACTTTACCTTTATCCCTTTTTCCTTAATTTTTGGGCCAAAGAGGTTAAAGACCTGCTGGATTATCCGGTGGATGTTCTCCTCTCTGAAGGAGAGCCTGGAGAAGTCAAAGCTCTTCGTTATGTCCTTTAGCAGCCTCTCTATCCTCTCAACTTCGTCGACTATGACCTGTGCAAGCTCCTCGTCGTAGCTCTTCAGCTCCTTAAAGAGCTTTGCCGCTCCCTTTATTCCGCTTAGCGGGTTCTTTATCTCGTGTGAAAGTCCTTTAAGGAAAAGTGTGATGTCTTCCTCAAAGGGTGAGATGCTGCAGGGCTCAATGAGGACTACAACCCCTACCTTTTTGGATGGAGTAAAGAGGGGGGAGACGTGGAAGATAAACTCCCCTTTTCTGAACCCCCTTATCTCTATCGTTTCGTTAAATGCCTTTTTAATGAGGGAGGGGAGCTCTTCAACTTTAAGTACCTCTGAGATGGGCTTACCTTTTAGGAACTTGAAAGACCTATTTGAGAGGGATTCAAACTTCTGGTTAACCCTCTCTATTTTTCCTTCGCTGTCGGTTATTACGGCAGGGAACGGAAGTGAGAACAGGAGGTCTTCAAACTCGGCGTTCATCTCTTTACCTGTTTAAGGGAGGGGGAGCTCCCCCTAAGTTATGGAAAGTCCCCCTTTGTTTCCTCCGCCTTTTGGAAACTCTTTAAGCTTTGAAACGTCTATTGCTCCGGTGCTTGGAAGCTCAATTCCTGCTGCTGCGGCTTTAAACTGCTGGTGGAACTCCTTGAGTTTTGACCTCTCTCCCACCGGAACAATTGCAACTATCTGGGATTTAACCAGGTAGGCCTCTACAGGTTCGTTTGCCGTTGGATCAAGAGGCATAATTGTTGCCTGAGCTCCCTTTGTTGTAGGTAACAGAGCAAAAACTCCTGCCTCTTTGAGCTTTACAAACTCAGGGGTAATCTCCTCAACTACTCCTAAGATTCCCGTTGTCGGAACTGCTCCTTCCCCTCCTGAAGTTTGAACAAAGACGAGTTTACCCTTAAGCTCTTCCATCTCTCCTCCTAGTTTTAGGTTTTCTCATACTGATAATTTAAGTTTTCAACTGCCGGAAATGAACCTTTCTAAGAAGACCCTGTACAGCGCTATTGCTGTAGCGTTTGAGACGTTAAGGGAGTTAACGTGTCCTCCCATCTCTATCTCTACAACCTCGTCAAGGAGCTTTAAAGTGCTCCTTGAAATGCCTCTTCCTTCAGAACCTGCAACTAAACCTAAAGGAAACGGGAAACTGAACTTGCTCAGAGGTTTCCCTCCTGCTTCAAGGCCTATGAGCCAGCCTCCAGACTCTTTAAACTCCCTTAGCGCCGTTGAGAAGCTGTTTACTACTGCGAAGGGAACGTAAAACACCGCGCCGGTTGAGGCCTTAACAACCGTTTCTGTTATCGTTGCGCTTCTGTCCCTGGGGAGGACTATTCCCGTTACTCTGAAGGCGTCTGCAGAGCGGAATATGGCTCCAAGGTTGTGGGGGTCTTCTATTCTGTCTAAAAAGAGAAGGCACCCCTTTTCCTCTATCGCTTTCTTAGAGAGCTCTCCAAAGTCAACCGGTTCAACGGGAGAGACCAGAGCCACTATACCCTGGTGCTTTTCTGTTCTAGAGAGCTCTTTAAGCTTCTTCTTTGAGGCTTTAACTACTTTTATTCCCTTTTCCCTGGCGAGTTTAAGGACTCTCTCTCTGTCTCTAAAGTTCTCTTCAACGTATATCTTCAGGATCGGGTACCCCGACCTTATCGCCTCTGCCACCGGGTTGACGCCGTAGACAACCATTACTGGCTCACCTTCAGGTCGTCTTCCGTTCCCTCCTCTCCGTCGGGTCCCGGAGAGATAAGGGTAAAGTGCTTTCCGTCTGAGATGTAGATAAAGTCGTTACCCCAGGCGTCTTTAGGTACCTTCTCTACGTAGGGCCCCTTCCAGTTTCTGGGGATAGGTTCAGTTTCTGGTTTCTTTACCAGAGCTTTAAGTCCCTGATCTGTTGTTGGGTACATTGAGTTGTGGAGCTTGTAGAGGTTTAGGGCTTCTTCCAGGTTTTTCATCTGAACCTGTGTAAGCGTAACTTTTGCCTCTTCTCCCCTCTTTATAAGCTTAAGTCCTATCAGTCCTGCAAGCATTCCCAGGATAATTATTACGATCATCAGCTCCAAAAGAGTGAAACCTCTTCTCCTCTTCCTTTCCAACGCTACCTCCTTTTAAAGTCAGTACAGACCGTAGGCATTTATGCTCAGAACCGTTAAACTAGATTATAATCTAGAGCAAAAACAAGAATAGAAAACTCAATATCTTTCTTAGCCAAAGCGTTAGAAGGCTTAGTCACTCTGTTTTCTAAGGTCTTCCATCGGGAAAGGCTGGAGTGAACGGCAAAAAGTAGTACGGGGATCGAGGCTACTGTAAAATTTTCTAAACCACTTCGGAGGAAGGGAATGAAGAAGAAGCTTGACAGATGGATGGACAGAATGCCGATGCCCGTTCTGCCTCCAGAGGTAAGAAAGAGGGTATTTAACGAGTACGTACTAGGCTACGGCCACACTGCGGCAAAAGACGAATCCCTCAGGTGTCTGCTGTGTAAAACTCCCACTTGTATGGACTCCTGCCCTGTAAGCAGCAGAATACCGGAGTGGATTGAGACGATACAGAAGGAGAAGGTTATTGAGGGATACAAGATCCTTAGGGATAGAAACCCTTTCAGCTCTGTATGTGGAAGGGTGTGTCCCCAGGAAAGGCTCTGTGAGAGTACCTGTATCCTCCTGAGAAGGAAGAACGGAGAGGCTGTGGCTATAGGGGGGCTTGAAAGGTTCGTTGCAGACAACATCAGGATGTCTGGAATTGAGTGGATGGATGAGAAAGAGTGCGAGGATACCGGCAAGAAAGTTGCAGTTATAGGAGGAGGCCCTGCCGGACTTTCAGCAGCTTACTTCCTTGCCAGAAAGGGACACAAGGTAACTATTTTTGAGGCGCTTCCCTACCTTGGCGGAGTGATGAGGTACGGAATTCCCGAGCCCAGGCTCCCCAGAGAGGCCCTTGACTGGGACATTAACCTGATCCTTAACCTCGGCGTTGAGGTTAAGACGAACACGGTTGTAGGAGAGGACATTACGCTTGACCAGATAAGGAAAGAGTACGACGCCGTCTTTATAGCGGTAGGTTCCGGTAGAGGTAAGAAGATGGACATTCCGGGAGCAGACCTCAAAGGGGCCTACTCAGCTATAGGCTTCCTTATGAAGGTGAACACAGGAGAGGTTCATCCTCTGCTTGCTCCTGAAAGGGACATAGAGCTCCCCCAAAACAAAAGAGTAGTTGTTGTAGGTGGAGGGTTTACGGCTGTTGACTGTGCCCTGGTTGCAGTAAGGCTTGGAAACGAAGTAGAGGTCGTTTACAGGAGAACAAAAGATTCCTCCTCTGCAAGGGAAGACGAGTGGGAGATGCTCGAAGAAGAAGGAGTTAAGATAAACTGGCTCACCCAGCCTGTTGAGGTAATAGGAGACGAAGAGGGAAGGGTTAAGGCCCTCAAGTGCGTTAAGATGGAGCTGATCCCTCAGGAGAGCGGAAGGCCGAAAGTGAAGCCGATAGAAGGTTCTGAGTTTATAATTCCCTGCGACGTAGTCATCTTTGCCGTAGGGCAAGGAGACAACCCTGTTGCGTACAAAGATCTTGAAGGACTCAAAATCGACAAGTGGAACAACCTATCAACTGTTGACGAGGAGTTCAGGACAAACGTTGAGGGCGTTTGGGCCGGTGGAGACGTCGTAAACGGAGGAGACCTGGTAGTTACGGCCATAAAGCACGCCCAGATTGCCGCAAGGTCTATTCATAAATACCTTACAACCGGAAAGTGGGAGTACAAGGGAGAGTAATTGTAGAGGTGGGCCCTCGGGCTCACCTTCCCATTAATCTGTCAAGGATTATGGAGGCAGCAGACCTTACAGAGAGGTGGTTGTAGTCTGTCGGCCCCTCTATCGGCTCTAGGATGTAGTCTGCAGAAGAGATGAACTCCTCCGTTAAACCCCAGCCTGTTCCGAAACAGATAATAACGTCCTCTCCCGAAGAGATTTTCTCCCTAAGGGAACTGTAGGAGATGGCTCTGTCGTACCTTTTTGCAGAAGTGACCACAACCTTAGGTCTTATCCCGTCTTTTTCCTCTATGTCTTTCAGGGCATCTTCAAAGTAGGGTACGGCCTCTACTATCTTTAACGCTTCCCACCGTTTAGGGTTGTACTCCCTGCCGTGGCCGCTCTGCCAGAAGGAGAGGAGTTTCTTGGCAAGCCAGAGGTGGTTCTCTATAGGCTGAACAACGTAGTAGCGCTTTACCCCAAAAGTTCTGGAGGCTCTTGCTATGTCGTGAATGTCAAGGGTTGTTAGCGAGGTGGCAACAACTTTTCTGCTCTTGTTGTAAACTGGGTAGTGGAGAAGAGCTGTGTAGACGGCCATACCTCTCTCCTGTCTGTTTTTGAAAGGATACTACTTCTCTGCAACTTTTTTGAAGAGATAGAGCGAGGGTAGGTAAACTAGTAGAGACTTAGGTGAAAAGGCAAGAAGAAGAGAGAAACCCAGAACGGAAGCGCTCCAGAAGGGAAGTAAACTTTCCCTTCTTTTTTCCTCTAGGAGTTTTGACTTTACGCCGGTTGGGAGGCTGGAAAGGAGCTCCCCATAGTCCATAGCTAGCCGTATTCCTTTCCTTCTTGCTGCTGCTGTAACCACTTTAGGGGCGATTTTCTTTAAGTAGGGCTTTAAAACAGGAGGGAGTCTGAAGTCCGGGTAAATTATGCGGGCAATAGATTCTGTGTGAGCGATTGTTTTCATTAGAGTAACCAGTTCCTCTGGAAGAACAACTCTAAACCTTCTTGCTACGGAAAGTTCCTCGTAGAAAAGTTTTTCTGCGTCGATTTGAGAGAGAGGTCTGTTGTAGTACTTGTCGAGGAAAATGAGGACCTCTCTCTTTAAGAGATTTTCGTTAATCTCTTTACCTACGGCTCCGATTCTCTTCAACGAGCTTACTATAAGTTCAGGATCTTTGTTCATCACCCCTACAGAGAAGAGGAAAAACTCGGTTAGCGTGTCGGGTGAGAGCCTGCCGACAATTCCAAAGTCGACGAAGGCAAACCTTTTGTCACTGAGGAGGAAGATGTTACCGGGATGCAGATCCCCGTGGAAAACTCCAAGTTCAAATACCGTTCTGTTTACGATTCGAACGAACTTTTCAGCAAGTTCTTTTCTCTCTTCTTCGTTGAATTTCTTGAACAGTTCTGCGGAAAGCTTCTCTCCCCTAACGAACTCTGTTGTCAGGTATCGTGAAGAGGTCACTTCCCAAACAACGGCAGGTACAAAGAGCGAAGGCTCCTCCTTAGAGAACTTCCTGAAGAGTTCCATGTAAGCTGCTTCTGTTGTTAGATCGAGCTCGTTTAAGAGCATTCTCTCAAACTCTGAAACTATCTGGGGAATTCTGAACTCTCTAACGACGGGAATGAAGGAGAGGAAGGAAACGAGACTTTTTAAAACAGAAACGTCCCTTTTTATGAGCTCCTCGGCCTTGGGCCTTATGACTTTCAGGGCTACCTCTCTACCGTTCTTAAGGACGGCTCTGTGAACCTGAGCAACGGAGCCTGAACCTATGGGCTCTTCGTCTATCTGGAGAAAGGCGTCTCTGATTTCAGGGTAGTGTTTAAGGAGCTCTTCAAGAGGCTGAGGAGGAACTCTATCCTGAAGTTTTTCAAGTTCTTTAACGTACTCTTCGGGAAGTAGGTCGATTCTAGTTGATAGCATCTGACCGATTTTAACGTAGGCTCCCCCGAGTCTTTCTAGAGCTATCCTTAACCTTTTGGGAGGGGGGTAGTTAAGGAGCTCCCTGTAGGGGAAAAAGAGAAAACCTAAAAGGAGAGCTCCCAAAGGGGTAACGTACCTGCTCACGACCTCGTAGGAGCAGAAGTAGAGGACTCCTAGAACCTGGTAAAGCCTCAAGAAGCGGGACATTACTCTTTCTCTTTCCTTTTGAGAGCCTTTTTGAGCTCTTCAATCTCCTTTTTAATAGAGAGAATCTCTTTTCTCAGCTCTTCCACTTCCTCTTTCGTAGCAACGGGAAGGTCCTTTAACACGTTAGCTACCTCTTTTGCTATCTCTTCTTTCTGCTTTTCCAGCTGCTCTTTCAGTTGCTTAAGGAACTTTTTCCCTTCCTCTTCAGAGAGTTTTCCCTTCTCTTCAAGCTCCTTTATAAACTCCTCCACCTTCTCGGAAACCAGAGCTACAAAGCCAATCTGAAGAAGAGCAATCTTCCTAATCAGATCTGTCGGACTCTTCATCTCAACCTCCAGAGTTTGATTTCAGTTTAAAATTATGGTGGAGAAAGGAGAAAGGGGAAAGAGTTGAAAAGACTTACCGTCCTGGCACTGCTCCTGTACCCTGCTGTAACCCTTGCTGCAGTTCCGGTGGAGATAACTGCACAGAAAGTTGAGGGTAACGTCAACACCTTTGTAAAGGCCACCGGAAGGGTTGTTGTTAGGTATAAAGACGTTGTTATAGAGGGAGATAGAGCAACCTACGACCGTAAAACCGGAATCATAAGGGTATGGGGAAACGTTACTGTAGAGGAGAAGCCAGCACTTCTCCACTGCAGAGAGCTGGTTTACAACCTGAAAACGAAGAGAGCTCTCCTTACAGACGTTGAGGGGTACCTATCTCCTACAGATAGAATAAAGGCAAAAGAGATAAGGAGGCTGTCTGAAAAACTGTGGATTGCCTACGACGGAGAGTACACTCCCTGCCCCCACAGGTGCCCCGATTGGTCTGTTACCGCCAAAAGGTTCAAAATACTCCTTGGAGAGTCCTTCAGCGGTAAGTGGGTGGCCTTCAGGGTAAAGGAAATTCCTGTTCTAATAACTCCTTACCTTTCTGGTCCTATTCAGAAAAAAAGGAAGTCTGGATTCCTTACTCCTCGGATCGGCTACGTTAGCAACGACGGCTTCGTTTACAGACAGCCGGTCTACTTCGTTCTAGGAAGGAGTGCAGATCTTACCCTTACTTACGAGAAGAGAAGTATTAACGGAGAAGGAGTAGAAGCAGCCCTCCGTTACGTTTTAGGGGAGAAAAACCGCGGAGATGTGAGCTACTATCAGCTTAACAGGAGGGAAGGGAAAGACTGGAAAGTTAACCTCTACCATACCTACAACCCAAGCGACTATCTCTACTTTAAGGCCAACGTAGACGTTGTAAGCAGCAGGTCTTACTACATAAACTCGGCAGACTTTAACATTGAAGAGCAGACAAAGCTCTACACAAAGTCAACTGTAACCGGCTCTAAGCTGTGGGAAAGAGCCATTTTAAACGTAAACTCTGCATACTTCCGTTACTTAATAGGTTCAACAAACACAGCTTATCAGAAAGTTCCTGAAGTTAACTTTTACCTTATGGACAGTAAGATTCCAAGAACGCCGCTGAGTTTTAGCTTTAGTTCCGACTTAACCTACTTCTACAGAGAGGCCGGCGGAAGTAGCTACAGACTGAACGCTGTTCCCTCGCTGAGACTGACAGAAAAACTGGGAGTCGTAAAGAACAGCTCTAAGCTCAGCTACCTGTTTACTTCTTACCAGATGGGGGGAAGTAGGCACCTGTGGCAGTTTAAAAATACCTCGGCAGTTAACAGGTTCTTCCGGTTTGGAAGCTACGGCATTTCCCTAAACCCAAAGCTTTCGTTT
>Ga0256831_1001790_pt1 | contig 11323 bp, 11 predicted proteins | sample 132544metaG_FD_189087 | JGI IMG/M metagenome (GOLD analysis project Ga0256831, IMG submission 189087) | Hydrothermal vent microbial communities from Lau Basin, Pacific Ocean - 132-544 | ecosystem: Environmental > Aquatic > Marine > Hydrothermal vents | place: Pacific Ocean: Lau Basin | collected... | reverse complement strand
TTATTAGGGTCTACTCCTCCAAAAGTGACTAAAACTTCTTTTACTCCTTTTTTTAATTCTTTAAAAGGAGAATATATAAACTCATCTCTTAATAAAAAATAATGAGGTCCAAAATAGTGCTTTGGAAACTTTTCTTTTTCAGGATAAATGGCATTTATAACCAAATCAGCATATTTTGCGCCACTTCCTAAATCTTCAAAATTTATAACTTTATAATTTAAACTTTTAAGTGTTTTTATATATTTTTCATCTGTATCTAAAACATCGTTAATTACTACATCAGGATTAATTTTTTTAATATCGTCAATTATATTTTCACTTTCTTGCATTAATACATTATAATTCTTTGAATCAATTTTATCAAATGCTAATTTGGAATTTTTATCTACTAAAAATAATATTTCATGATCTAAAATATCATTAGCTAAAAGCAAAGTATTATAAACATGTCCAAGCCCTACTTCATCATTACCTGTAACTACAAATAATACTTTTCTTCTCTTTAAATAATATTCGCATAAATTCCAGTCTTCATAAGTATCTATATCTATTGATTCTGGTGAATTTAATTCGTATAACTCTACATTTTTACCTATTCTATTATCTTCTGTAATAATTGTATATCTTGTAATTAAAAAACCTCCTGTTTCTGTAAAAATTGGAGTTAAATACTGTCTATTTACTCTTTTTTCATAATTAGGGATATATTTTCCATTCTCATATTTCCATGACAAATGAGTGTCATTTTTAGCAGAAATTATTGTATCAAGCTTTTCATCTTTTATCATTTTTTCAATTGCTAAATCAATAGAATTAGTTTTAAGTAAAGGAGAAGTTGGTTGCATTGTAACTATCAAATCATATTTTTTATTCTCTTTTTCCTTTGCATATTCATATGCTCTATAAATTACAGGATCAAGAGTTGTTTTATCATCTGCTAAATTATTTTCTCTTTTATGAATTTTAGCTTTAAATTTTTTAGATAAAGTTAAGATTTCATCGTCATCACTACTCACATAAACATCTGTAATATATTTTGAATTTAATGCATTTTTGATTGAATAATAAATTAAAGGTTTCCCATTTAATAATCTAATATTTTTTCTTGGTATCCCTTTGCTTCCACCTCTTGCTGGTATTATTGCTAGAATATTCATCTATTTAAAATCTTTCCCACTGAAATAAATTATTTAATAATATTAATAATAAATTCTTTAATCTTGAAAATAATATACTCAATTTCTTCCTCACTCAAATCTGGATTCATCGGCAGACTCATAATCTCTTGGCTAATTTTCTCAGCCACTGGAAAATCGCCTTCTTTGTTTCCCAGATATGCAAAGCACTCTTGCAGATGGAGTGGCTTTGGATAGTGCACTGCTGTGGGAATGCCTGCATCTTTGAGTTTTGTTTGGACTTCATCTCTGTTTTTTATTCGTATGCTATATTGTGCCCAGGGTGTGGTTCTATCTAATTTGATAGTAGGCAGGATTATATCTTTTTTATTTCGAAGAAGTTCGGAGTATCTTTTGGCTACTTCGTTTCTTTTGGCGAAATCTTCTTTATAATGATTGAGTTTGACATTAAGAATAGCGGCTTGGATAGTATCGAGACGTGCTCCAAGGCCTATGTATTTGTGTGAATATCTTTTGTTTTGTCCATGGACTCTTAGCATTCTTATTTTTTGTGCCAATTCATCACTGTTTGTTAAAATTGCTCCCCCATCTCCATAGCAGCCAAGAGGTTTGGCTGGAAAGAAGCTTGTGGTATATATATCACAATGGTGCACTTCTGCTTGGCCTTTATAAGTGGCTCCAAAGCTTTGAGCGCCATCTATGATATGAAAAAGATTGTATTTTTTTGCAATTGCATTTATTTCATCCAAATCACTTGGTTGGCCATAGAGGCTAACTGAAATGATCGCTTTTGTTTTAGGTGTGACTGCTTTTTCTATCTTAGATGCATCGATGTTGTAAGTTTTTTCATCAATATCTACAAAGACAGGCTTAGCGCCAAGGAGTGCGATGGTTTCGGCTGTAGCTATGAAGGTAAATGGAGTAGTTATTACTTCATCATCCGGTTTGATATCCAAGGCCATCATGGCAAGCAGTAGAGCGTCTGTGCCGCTTGAGCAGGCAATAGCGTATTTGGCTTTTGTGAAACTGCAGAGATTCTCTTCAAGCTCTTGGATCTCTGGTCCCATAATGAAGCGGGAGTGATTGTATACGGTATCGGTGGATTTTTCTATCTCTGGATAGTAGCGAAAGTGCTGTTTTTTAAGGTTTGCAAAGTCTATTTTTGGTTTTTTTTTCTTTGAAGTTTTTAAAAACTCTTTTGGAGAAATAGTCATATCTGGATATTTATTAAGCATCTTTTCATCTCTTGTTAAAACCAAAGCATCGATAGCTTTGGCGCTTGCTATGAGTTGGGAATCTTCTATATCATCATAATCTATTTCCAAATACGATGGAGTTTTTGCTATTTTGAAAAAAGTTAAGAATTCTTTAATGAAATTATGCACTATTGTAAGTTTCTGTTTTCTATTGAGACTGGGGTATGCTTTTGAAAGAGTAGCATATTTTATAAATTCAAAATTATCTATGCTTGATGATGATACAAATGCAAAATTGTGATATTTCAAATAATCAAATGCTTCAATAGAATCGGGATATTTCTTTCTTCTTGCATTTTCATAATAGTCGAGTAAAATATTAAGATCAATCAGAATGTTTTTCACTGTAATACTCCCAAGCAGCTTCATAAAGATACTCATCGTCATCAATATCGGCAGAGTGTGTATTCATACCAATTTCTCTCCAATGCTCTTGGACGTACTCGTCACTCCACTCTTTTCGCGATTCTTCTTTTTTTATGATTTCTATACCCTCATCTTGAAAAATATTCAAAAGCTTGATAATTTTTCTGGCCAAGTTCTCATCTTTGATATTGACGATCAGTTGCATATTCTTCCTTGTTTAGTTTTCTATTCTTCAAATGACGAGGGTATAAAATCAAACTGTTTTCTACAATAGTTGTAAATATTCTCATATATTCTTATCAAATCATCGACTTTTTGATAAATTACATTGATACTATCTACAATTTCCTCTTTATTGAAACTATACTCATGAGCTATTTCATTCCTATATTTTCTTAATTTCATCCATTCCTCTTTGTATAAAAGCCCGAGCTCTTCCAAACGATTCACTCTATCGATAAATGTCATTTTCTTAACATCTTCTCCCGTAAGTTCCAAAATATTACTAAAAATTTTCTCTCCCATTGTATCTTGAAGCTTGGAAAACCTATAGATCATCTGGTCTATAAAACTCATCTCAACCTCATTGAGAGCTTTATATTTTTCAACATCCAATGGCATTACATGACCAAGATACTCTTTTGCAATCAATAATCGCTTTTTATGCTGATCGCACTCATAAAGCTTTTCAAGAAATGTTTCTCTTTTCACAATTCTACCCCATGACGCAAAGCTTCTTGTTCGATTAATCTTGTTTTATCTTTTTCCACAATGACATCTACTTTTTGCTCACCAATATATTCATCCAGTTTTACCAAAAATTCTATCTTTTTCTCCAAAAGATCATCCAATTTTTGATCTGGAACAATATACAAATCTATATCTCCTCCTCGCTGCGCTTCATCCACACGAGATCCAAAGAGATAAATCTTTCCACTCCCAAAAGTCTCTTTAAAAGCTTTCTTGATCGATTCAATCTCTTGCTCACTTAATCTCATTTTTCCAATTCTTCTATTTTTCCATCCATTATACAATAGCGGCTTCCATCGAAGCTATCCACAGCAATGCCTTCTTCATCAAACTCCATCCTATTACCCGCCTTATCCACCCAGCCGATCTGTCTGGCTGGCACGCCCACCATGAGAGCGAAATCTGGCACATCTTTTGTCACTACTGCGCCAGCGCCTATAAGTGCGTATCTGCCGATAGTCACTCCACATACAATTGTAGCATTTGCTCCTATGGAGCAGCCTTTTTTGAGAAGCGTCTTTTTAAATTCATTTTTTCTTTGGATGAAAGCCCTTGGGTTTATCACATTTGTAAAGACCATAGAAGGCCCCAAAAAGACATCATCTTCTATCTCTACTCCCTCATAGATAGAAACGTTGTTTTGTACTTTGACGTTATTGCCGATATTTACTTTTGGCCCTATGACGCAGTTTTGGCCAAAGGAGCAGTTTTTGCCTATATTTGTGTAGCTCAGTAGATGGCAAAAGTGCCAGATTTTCGTGCCCTCACCTATTGTCACATTATCATCTATGTAGCTGCTTTCGTGGATGAAGAAATTTGCTTTGTTACTGTTTTTGTGATATACTTGGTTTACAAATTCCCTTCGGGGCTCCCTCTCTTTTGAGAGGGTTACATCGGCTATCTTCTCTTTCAATACTCCAAAATCTTTCTTATTGATCATACCTTTTGTATATTTGACTCTTTTGGTGTCGTAATATTTTATTTGTGAGAGAATTGCTGTGCTTTGATATTCACGCCCTTTATGGGTAAAAACAAAAGGAAAATAAAATCTTCCTTCTTTTGTCTGTGACGTCATGGCAATACCCAAAAAGGAGTGCCTATTAAATACTCTTAATACAATTACAGGCCTAAGATACTCTTCCCCTTTGCCATTCTCTTCGCTTCCAATATTTTTGCCCATATGGACAAAGGCAATGTTGCGCTCTTTTATGCCTATGATTGCATCTTTTTGATGAAGGTTTTTTTTAAGTTCATTCCAACTATCAAAATCACCCATCAATTACCTTCTTGCACAAAGGATGATACTCTCCTTTAAGTCCTACAGATTCCAAGTGCCTAATAGTTGAAACAATTTCGATCGATTTTTTCGCTTCTTCAAGGCCAAAGCCGTTGCCTTTGATGATCTCTTCGTAGCTTTTGATATGAAGATCGGTAAAACCGCCGCTAAACTCTATCTCTTCACCATCTACCGTAATGCTTCTATATGTCCTTTGGCCTTTGGCTTTGATCTCCTCTGGAATGTAGTCATATAAGACGCTAAGAAACCATCTCACATTTGCGTGTTTGAGTTTTAAAAATCCAGCGTTGGCATATTCGGTTTTTAGATGGACGATATTCTCCTCTACATCGCCAAAGATCCAGGTGAGCATATCGTAAAAATGGATACCGATATTTGTAGCGATGCCTCCGCTCTTTTTCTCATCCCCTTTCCAGCTTATGAAATACCACTTGCCTCTGCTGGTGAGATAGGTCAGATCGATATCGTAGACTCTATCGGGATTTTGTGCGAGCTCTTTTTGCACCTTTTCTTTAAGGGCTATAATGGATGGATGCAGACGCAGCTGCAAGATATTATAGACTCTTTTTCCGCTCTCTTTTTCTATCTCTTTTAGTGCATCCACATTCCAAGGGTTAAGCACGAGAGGCTTTTCGCATATCGCATCCGCTCCGCTTCTTAGCGCCCATCTGATATGTGCATCGTGTAAGTAGTTGGGTGAGCATATGGAGACATAATCTATCTTTTCGCCATTTCTTCGCAGTTTATCGATATGTCTATCGAATCGCTCGAATTCGGTAAAAAAATGAGCTTCGGGAAAATAGCTGTCAATAATGCCTACACTATCACACTTATCCATAGCCGCTACTAAATTATTCCCTGTCTCTTTGATGGCTTTCATATGGCGCGGCGCTATGTAGCCCGCTGCTCCAATGAGGGCGAATCTCAACTTTACCTCCTAAAATTTCAATCGGTCTTGTCTTTAAAATTATGTTATACTATATTAAAATTTGCTTAAATACTCATCAAGGAAAATATGATGAAACAAATCGCAATCGTCTTGGCCGCTCCTTTTCTTGTATACAATTTTGCCATAGCAAAAGATAAAATAGCAAACTTTTGATAGTGTACACTAAAGTTCGCAATATAATGCCCCTAAAAAACTGGACAACAAATTTCCAAACAATCTTTCAACTTGGATAGAATATGAAGAGATAAAGAAAGAGGGAAAATATCATAAGCAAGAAACGCAAAAGCTATAGCGCAGAATTCAAGACAAAAGTGGTTTTAGAACTACTCAAAGAAGAGGAGCCAGCTGCCAGTTTTATGATATACTACATTTAAAGGATATGAAATGAAACATTTTATAGCTTATAGCAATATTTATCGCTCTTTTCCTAGTTGATAGCTATTTAATGGCAAAAGATAACAAAGTGTTTTTAAAAATAAAAGAGCAAAAACTTTCTAAACTCAAAGCAAAAAAAGAGATTTTAGAAAAAAGAATCGCTTGTATTCAAAAAGCTAAAACCTCAAAAGAGATTAAAAGTTGTGAAAAAAAGTATCCACTTCTAAAGCGTAAAAAAAATCTTTCTAAGGCTATAAATGGTGGCTTTAAAAGTAGATGAACTTCCCTCCTACACTTATCAAGACTACAAATGGTGGGGGGGAGACTGGGAACTCATAGACGGTATCCCGTATGCAATGGCTCCGGCTTCTGTAAAAAAACATCAAAAACTAATGATAGCGATCTCTTCCCACTTTTTTGAAAAGCTCAAAGAGTGCAAAAATTGTGAAATATTGATAGAAGAGGATTGGAAAATAGACGAAAAAAATGTAGTTCGACCTGATGTAAGTATCGTTTGTAATGACTCTAATCCAAACTTCATAGCAAAAACGCCAAAGATCATTTTCGAAATAGTTTCACCTTCAACAGCGCTCAAGGATGAAAATATAAAGTTCAGAATCTATGAACAAGAGGGCGTTAAATATTATATTCTCGTCTATCCCGATACACTCATCGCAAAAGTCTATAAAAACGAAAACTTTCAATATAAAAAAGTAGGCGAATTTGATATGGAAACCTATGAATTCGATATAGACGAGTGTAAGGTCGATATATCGTTCGATGATGTATTCAAACCCTTTCGTTGATCAATCTTGCTCGAATCCTTTTGGATTTCTCGGGAGCATTAGAAACTCCGTGTCAATCCGAATAGAATATAAAGAGAAAGGATTGACAATGGAAGAGACAAAGTTTGATTTTGAGCAAGCAGTAAAAGAGCTATTGGCAGGAAAGAAGATAAGCGGTAAAGATGAAGTATTGACTCCATTGGTAAAAGAGTTGGTAGAGACTGCATTGGAAGCTGAAATTAAACTGCTCTATCTGGGTATAAAAAATGCCCAAAAAAAGTGGACTATGCCAATACGAAACTGGAGTCTTACGTTATCGCAATTAGCTATCTTTTTTGAAGGGAGGTTGGATAAATATTTGGAGGTTTAGGAAGAAGGTGTAGCACCTCAATAAGTATTACTAATAGTTACTTGACACGGAGTTTTGAACGGTCTCTTAAATGTTCTTATTTTCTAGCTCTACTTTCTTCTCTCACCCTCAAAAACACAGGAAACCTTGGCAAGCCCTTTTTTGTGAAAGAGTTATACCTAAAAGTGACGATATCTCCGATTTTTGGTGGATGGATTCTATCTCTTTTTTTTAGGCCACTTCCAAGCTTTATCGTTTTGCCGCTTTTTAGCCTACATCTCAAAGCACCCACAAGCCCCTCGTATTTCCCTTTTCCTTGCGTATACCCCACTACTGTGCATTCATCATCTATAAACGGCTTGAGCTTGAGTATGGTACTACTTCTTTTTCTCTCGTATTCAGCCTTTGGATCTCTTACCACCACACCCTCTCCACCATTTTGTACTATTTGATGAAAGAATCTTTGCAGATGGGCTCGCGAGCGGATAGGATATTGGGGGATGATCCGGATCACATCGCCTACATAGGGACGCAGCGTCGCAAGTCTTGCAAAAAGATTTCCTTTGGCATTTGGTACATCGAAGATATAGTGCCTGATCTCTTTCCATCCCTCTCCTGGCACCTTATCACGTACGATACTGGCGATATGCTCGAAATCTTCTCTTTTACTCCACAACTCCCCATCAATAGCAAACGGCGGATATTTGGCCAAAAACCATTTGGGGGCATGAATGACATTGCCTTTTCTTGTAAGGAGACGCTTCCCATCCCAATAGGCTCTGATACCATCAAGCTTCTCACTCATTACCCACCCGCTGATATTTTGGTCTTTGTATCTTTGCAAAAGCATCACATCAAAACCAAACAGCTCCAAGCCAAGCAGTACAATAAATATAGCTCGTATCCTCATTGTATTTTATATTGCTTTGCATACTTCAAACGCTAACCGGCTCCTCCAGTGCCTAAAACTCTCAAAACCAAACCTCGCTAAAATTGATATTTACAGGGCATTTTAGATCTTCAATTTTTAAAACATCTTCTTTTATATCGAAAACCTTGATATATTCACCATTTATAAGCTTATAAATTTTAGCTCTTTTTTCATCAGGATAGACAAGTCCATAGTATCGAACACCCTCTTGCTTATAAAGATTAAATTTCAATAACTCGTCTCGTTTTATACTTCCTTTGCTAATCACTTCAAAAATAATCTCAGGCGTGATCATAATATCATCAAGCTCTCCGCACTTGATAAAGACATCTGGTCTAACAACTGTCTCGTCTTTAAATTTTACTTCGCTCTCCATTAAAGCATGGCAATTTGGACAATTTTTTGTCGATTCCAATAATTGCGCCAAAATTTTTCCACTTACTAATTGATGCGACGGCAATGCAAATGGACTCATAGCATAAATTATCCCATTTATCAACTCCCAATCCCCTTCCCACTTTTTATAATCTTCATATGTATATCGTTCGATATAATCTAATGCCATCCTCTACTCCTCCTTAGTTCATCAATATCTTCAAAAAGCCCTCTTTTGTGAGCGTTATTGACTACATCTTCTAAAACCTCAATTCTCTTTTTTGCTCAGCCTCACGCCACTTCCTAAAAACTTTCTCGAAATCGATACATGGTTTGCAAGCAATATTATCAAAACAGAACGTCTCACTAAAAAAATCACCAATCTTCTTAAATCCACTCTCACTATTTTTGAAAATTTTTGCTCTTAAGTCTTCTGGATAGACTAAAATGTAATACTTTACACCCTCTTTTTCATAGAGTTCAAATTTGACTCTCTCATCTCGCTTTGCCGTAGACAAGCTAATCACTTCTGCTACAATTTCAGGAGCTTTTGCGATATACTCCTCCTTGGGATCATTGCATACTACCGCTACATCTGGCCTAAGTACAGTATACTCATCTATTTTATAATCTTGTTCTATCAGTACATCACACTCTACACACTCACTCATATCTTCTACAAATTCTGCAGCAATTTTTGCATTTAAAGCCTGATGACGCTTCATCGGATTCGGACTCATTGCATACACCACCCCACTGATAAGCTCCCAATCCCCTTCCCACTGCTTATAATCTTCATACGTATAATACTCAACATAAGATAGAGCCATTATCCGCTCCTAAATTTTTTCCATTATATCACAGCTCCACCACCGTCGCTCCAAAGCCCCCCATCTGTGGGGGAGCATCACTGAAGCTTTTGACTTTTGGATGAGTTTTCAAAAACCCTCGTACGGCTTTGGCCAAAATGCCGCTCCCCACCCCATGATAGATCAATACCTCATCAAATCCAGCCATCAAAGCGTCACTGATGAATTTATCCGTCTTCTCCAGCGCCTCATCGACTCGTAGGCCATGCAGATCCAGCTTGACTGAGAGTTTGGAGGGCTTTGCCACACTCACTTTGGATTTGCTCTTTTTCTTGGGCAGTGGCTGGGAGCGCTTAAGCTCACTGAGGGGGACTCGCAGCTTCATCCCCTCTACCTCGATCGTCGCCTCTTTGCCTCGTATCGCCGTGATAGTGCCTCTACTTTTTCGATACTTCACCGTATCGCCCACCTGCAAAGGTTCTGGCTTTTTCTCCTTGATCTTGGCCTCTTTGACCTTCTGTCCAGCTTTTGTGAGGTGCCTATGGGCCTCTTTTTCCTCCTTGGCCTTGAGCGCCTTTTTGGCTTCTTCTACCGCTTCTTGGTAGATCTTTTGAAGTTTCGCTTTTTCGCTTCTAAGCTCTTCGTGAAATCTATGGCGTTCATCTTCGAGTAGCATCCGCTCTTTGGTGGCCTTGGATAGTTCCAGCTCCACCTGCTCTTTTTTGCGCCGCAACTCTCTTTCAAGCTCGCTCCCACGCTCGATCAGTTCACTGAGCCTTGCTTGATCCTCGCCATACTCCTCTTTGGCTCTTTTGACGATGGAGAGGGGTATCCCATATCGTCTCGCAGTCTCGAAGGCGTAGCTCTTGCCGATGATCCCTTGCAAAAACTCATATGAGGGCACCCCTTTTTCCTCATCATACATCGCAGCCACCAGCTCCACATCCTCATAGGCCGCCATGAGACTGGCCAGACGTTTGTGGTGGGTGGTGATGGCGATCTTGATATCCTTTTTCATCAGCTCTTCGATGATCACCTTAAAAAGCGTGGCTGCCTCGTCACTATCGGTCCCCAGCTCGATCTCGTCCACTCCCACCAAAATATGGTTCTTTTGAAAAAGACGACTAAACTCCAGCATCCGTCCGGCAAATGTGGAGATGTCGTTTTTGACATTTTGTGGATCTTCGATGATCGGTACGATCTCCTTGAAGCGTCCCACTCTTGTCTTTGGATCGCAGCGCATCGGGATCAGATATTTGGCCAAATAGGCGGCGGCGAGGATCGATTTGAGCAGCATCGTCTTCCCACCGGCGTTGACACCGGTGATGATGAGCACCTTCTTGTCAAACTCCAGATCGATCGGCTTTGGATTGTCGATGGCTGGATGGGCGAAGGATCGAAGGATGATGCGATCGTCCTCACTTGGCAGGATAAAGACCAGCTCTTTGGCCTTGGCGAAGCGTATCCTCGCCTGGTAGTGGTCGAAGCGGTCGAAACTGCGATCCAAAAACTTCAAAAATTTCAGCCATCTGGCAAAAACGGAGCTTATTCGCTTTTGGATCTCGTAGTGGATCTCTTCGATTTGGCTAAGGATCTCGGCCTCTTTTTCCTTGAGTTTTCTAAGATCTTCTGGCACCACATAAAAAAATCCTCCACTGCTTCGCCCCACAACGGTGGCCTTGAGTACATGATTGAAGCCGCCTCTTACCAGCAGTGCCTCTTCGCCAGAGATATAGTGTATCTGGCGATCGACCAGATAGCTTTGGAGTTTTTTGGAGTTGAGCAGGGCTTGGAGGCGGTGGCGGATCTGCTCTTTGTTGTGGGCGAGTGCACTCTCCAGTGCCACCAGCCGCTCGTCCACTTCGCTTTTGAGATTGCCTTTTTCGTCGAAATATCCTTCGATCTGTTGGATCTCTTCGGGAATCTGGATGGATGAGATCCACTC
>Ga0256831_1001789_pt1 | contig 11333 bp, 15 predicted proteins | sample 132544metaG_FD_189087 | JGI IMG/M metagenome (GOLD analysis project Ga0256831, IMG submission 189087) | Hydrothermal vent microbial communities from Lau Basin, Pacific Ocean - 132-544 | ecosystem: Environmental > Aquatic > Marine > Hydrothermal vents | place: Pacific Ocean: Lau Basin | collected... | reverse complement strand
AATTAAGGCTGTTCTTATAGCTATCGTATCTACTCCTAACGCCAATCCCGACACGACACCGTAACCTTCCGAGGTGAAGTGTTCGGTGACCTTCTTTGTTTTTACAACACCCAAATCGCTTACATTCCTCGTCCCAACTATGGCAACGAGTCTTTCACTTTTTAACAATTTGGTATTTCCCTTAGCATACAAAGTTCTGGGGTAATTTTTGATTTGTCTTAGCTTTTGTGGGTAATCCATCGAATTGTAGGGTATTTCTACGATATTGTCACACTTCTCGACATCGTCGAACAAAGTTCTTTGAGCCATCATAATTCTGCATTTCCGATAGTTATTAAAGTTACCCGTCCAACACCCTCCTCAACCAATCTTTTAACACAACCGCATACAGTGCTACCCGTTCTGTAAACGTCATCAAACAGTAGCACGTGCAAATTCCTAACGGTATCTTCACACTTTACGGTTTGATAGTGTCTTTCGCAAGGCGGTCTCTCTTCCGACAAGTGTGCGGGAGATAAACTTTCCACCCTCTTCAAGTATCCCATTCCATTTTTAATCTTTAACCTCTTTGACAAATAAGAGCAAAGAAATCGAGGACCGTATAGTCTGTAATCGGGAGTTTCCGCATCTGCGGAACTCTGCGGAACAGGCACTATTACATCTGGTTTTACAATTCTTTTGGCCTTTACCAATATTAAAACGAACGACGTTACGTTAACACTAACTTCCTTGACTTTCAAATCTTTTCCTCTCTTAAAGTCCAGAATACTATCCCTTTGAGGGGTGTATCTGCCGAGCCAAAAGAAATCGAATTCAAACGGTTCCAGTTCAATTCGTGCAACTTTTCGGGTGTTGTTTAACCTTTCCTTAAGTCTGTCCAAGTGGTATTTACCTATTACTTCGTCCATACAAATAGCTTGATCACACGCCTTGCAATAGTAAACCGTTAGGAGTCCATCGTAACTATGCACCAAGCTTTTTAACGGTTTTTGACAGTTTTCGCAGTAAACCATAGTTACGTTTTTGTCAGCCTTTTAAATTTATTTATTATCTCGTTGGCAACGTCATCTCTATTCCTCTCATCTATGACGTAAAGCTCAAACTCCCTTCTTATCCTTTCCACAAGGGGATGTTTCGATTTGTAGTGAACGGTGACGAGTAAATTCTTATCACTTTCAATTAGCCTTTCCATAGCCCTAACGAAGTTATCGCTCTTGAGTTCCATTGGCCCGACCTCATCTATGACTATCAAACATCCGTCATAGTCCGAAATTTTCCTTGCAAACCTGTCCAAGTTTTCCAAAAAGACCACATACTTCCCAACCCTTGGATACCCCTCTCCAACCTTCGCAAGCCAAAGCTCTTCACCGCTTTTCAAATCGTGAAGCTTGAATCCTATTCTTCTCCCCCTCTCCCTAACTTCAAGCGTTACAAATCCCTCAACATTTTTCAAGGACTTAAAAACCTTCATGCAGAGCGTCGTTTTCCCAACTCCCGGTCTTCCAGTTACCGCTATCTTCACAATGCAAGTTCGAACTCTCAAATTAAGAGTTTCGTCAACCTATTTTTGTTCACACTCGAACTAAAGTTATGGAGGACGTGGCGAAGTTGGGTGAAATGGCTTTGAAGCTTGAGAGGTATAGGAGGGAGATAATTAGGGCTTTGGCTTGGGTTATATTTGGTATGGTCTTCGGTTCAATTTTCACACTTGCGAACAGCCTAACTCTCTTCGGCTTCGGATACGAGGTCTTTTGGATTCTACTTGTAATAGCGTCGATCATCGCTGGATACGTCTATGCAAGATTTCTGAGGTATATGCCGGCGGAAAGCGAGTTGAAGAGATGGAAGAAAGGGATATTCCTAATGTTCATACCGTTTGCAATCTCCTATTTCGTAATCCCAGCGATTTTCCACGCTAATGCACTTTACTTCAATACGGTATGGTATCCCTCACTCGGTATTGGACTGTTCCTCTGCGGTCTCTACGCCGGATGTAGGCAGATGACTTACACAGGTATGTTGACATCTGTAACTTCTCTCATACTTTTACCAATTTCGAAGATGCAGTCGAACAACGTCGTGATTGGAGCAGGTTTGCTTTGCCTTTCTATGATGATGTTCATTTACTTCATCACGGCAATCTACACCTTCTTCAGAGCTCAGAGGGTTGTCTACGAAAAGGGATAGTCATGCTCAACGACGACATAGTCCACTCTAAGAGGTTTCTCATAATGACCATCCTATTTTTATTCAGAACTATGACCGAAGGTGATTTGGCAAAGGCTACTGGGATGGACTGGGGAAGTTTGAGCACTCACTTGTCAAGGCTTGAAAGGGCTGGATACGTTGAAAGGAGAAGGGCTATAGTTCGCGGAAGGGTTAGGACAGTCGTAAAGATTACAGAAAAGGGTTACAACGCGTACGTTGAAGAGGTTAAGAAGCTGAAGAAACTAATAGATAAAGCCAGTATCGAATTATGAAAGGGAGGTGGAGCGATGAGACCAATAGGAGTGACGATTCTCGCAGTCTGGTATGCTTTGAGCGGTGTCTTATTTTTATTAGGAGGACTGTCGGCAGTAACGACTTTTACCATAAGTTCTACAATACTCACCCCCGAAAGTCACGAAACATTTTACGCTGAATTCGTTTCGAAACTGATGGAAGTCGTCGGAGCGGTGTTGATTGTGGCGGGATTATTTTTGTTAATAGTTGCTTACGGGCTTTGGAATATGAAGGGATGGGCGAGAGTTCTCGTAATAGTGATTTCATCCATCAGCTTGGTAATCGGATTGATTAGAATCGTTAATGGTCTAATACCAGCTTTTGTGGACATCACGATAAGTGTCGTCGTAATATGGTATATGACGAGAAGAGAAGTAAGAATGGCTTTCGAGCAAAAGTGAAGAATCGGAAGAGTTATATTTTATTCGCAACAGACCCGATGCATGGAGAGGGGTGACGGTGCCGGAATCGCTCTGTCTTTGGTAGCTTGGATATTCTTCGTTATGGCCATAGCGTTTTTCGTGATGGCTTGCATGCACTTCCTAAAACACTAATTTTTTGCGATAAAACTTTAAGGAGAAAACCTTCACTGCTCGCATGAGCGAGTTAATGGAGATGCTAACGAGAAGAGGATACTTCTGGCAGTCCTTCGAGATATACGGTGGAATGGCAGGTTTCGTCGATTACGGTCCACTCGGAAACGCTCTCAGGAGAAAGATAGAGGATGTCTGGCGTAAGCACTTCGTGATTAGAGAGAGGGCAGTTGAAATAGATACTCCCACGGTTTGCGTCGAAGAGGTATTTATAGCGTCTGGTCACGTTTCTTGTTTTACAGACGTTGCTATTGAGTGCGAAAGCTGTGGCAGGGTTTTTAGAGCGGATCACTACATAAAGGAGGTTTTGGGAATTGAAATAGAACCCACCATTGAAACTGTCAAGGAGATAATTGACGAATACGACTTGAAGTGCGTTTGCGGTGGAAGGTTCAGGGAGCCTTTCCTGTTCAACCTGATGTTCTCAACCAAGATCGGACCGGGAAAGGGTAAAACCGGTTATCTAAGGCCAGAAACCGCTCAGGGAATTTTCATAGATTTCAGAAGGCTTTTGGAGTACTTCAGGCATAAGCTACCGTTTGGTGTTGCTCAGATAGGTAGGGCTTACAGGAACGAGATAAGTCCGAGGCAGGGTGTTGTAAGGTTGAGAGAGTTCAATCAGGCCGAACTCGAATACTTCGTCCATCCGAAGGAGAAGAGGCACGAGAACTTCGAGAGATACGCAAACGTGAAGGTCAAGCTCTTGGACAAGAACGATAAGTTGCATGAGGTAACCTTAAGAGAAGCGGTTGAGAGGGGTATAATCTGTCACGAGCTAATGGCATACTTCATAGGAAAGACGAGGGAGTTTCTGCTCGAAGTGGGTGTCGATGAAAACAGGTTGAGATTCAGGCAACACAAGGACGACGAGAGGGCACACTACGCGATAGATTGCTGGGATGCTGAAGTTCTAACTTCCTACGGATGGATTGAAATTGTCGGAATTGCGGACAGAACGGACTACGATCTAAAAAAGCACATGGAACACAGCGGTGAGGATTTGAGGGTTTTCGTTCAATTCGAAAGGCCGATAAGGGTTAAAAAGAGGAAGATAGTTCCGAACATGAAAAAGCTTGGGCCAATTTACAGAGCCAAAGCTAAAGAGATTGCCAAGAAGCTTGAGAAGTTGGAAGTTGACGATTACGTCGATTCTGTTACGGTTGAAGTTGATGGTGAAAGGATAGAGATTTCAAAGGAATTTTTCGAAATTGAAGAGGTTGAGGAGGAGATTCACGGAGAGAAAATAATTCCTCACGTCATAGAACCTTCCTTCGGCTTGGATAGGATAACGTTCACGGTTTTGGAGCACAACTTTGACAAGGATGTCGTTGAGGGTGAGGAGAGGAGGGTTTTGAGGCTCAAGAGGTGGATAGCTCCGATTCCAGTTGCCGTGTTGCCTCTGCTATCAAGGGAACCCTTCATATCGAAAGCCAAGGAGATTGTGGAAATGCTGAGAAACGAGGGAATTTACACAGAATACGATGACTCTGGTAGTATTGGAAGGAGATACAGGAGGTTCGACGAAATCGGAACTCCATTCTGCATAACGGTGGATCATCAGACCTTCGAGGATAGCACTGTGACTATAAGGGATAGAGACACAACAAAACAAGTTAGAGTTAAAATTGAGGAGCTTCCGAACGTCTTGAAGGAGCTTTTGAGCAGTGAGAGGGATATAGAGGAGTTTGGAGAGATATTTAGGAGTTAAATCTTTTCCCATATTTAATGCCCATTCCCAATAGAAAGGTTTAAATGCAAATCGTAGGATTAAGCTTCGATGTTCAGATTGAGCAAGTCCATAAGGGATGCGAAGAAGGATAGAAATGCAATCGTTGCGGAAATCAAGGTTCACTCCCCGAAGCACGGTGATCTCTTGAGGGGTAGGGATCCGTTGGAAATCCTCAGGGCTTACGAGAGAGCCAACGTATGCGGAATTTCTTACATAACCGAAAGAAAACACTTCAAGGGATCGTTCGATTTCCTTAAGGAACTTTGCAGGGAGACTGATTTACCAGTTTTGAGGAAGGACTTCGTAACCGAAAAGGATGAGATAGAGAGATCAGCCGAAATCGGAGTTTCCGCAATACTACTAATAGCGAGGATTTTGAAGGAGAAAACTCCAGAGCTCGTCGATTTTGCAAGGGATCACGGATTGGATACGGTTGTTGAGGTTCACAATCCAGAGGACTTGAAATACGCCTTGAAATCTAAAACAACGATAGTTGGAATAAACAACAGGGACATATCGAAGCTTGAGAAAGATGACGGGGACGTTAGCTTGACGGAAAAGTTGGCTCCAATGATACCGAACGGATTTTTGAAGTTGAGCGAGAGCGGGATTAGGAATTTAAACGATTTGAAGAGGGCCTTGAGGTTTGCGGATGCTGTTCTCATTGGCACCGCATTCATGATGGCCGAAGATGTCGAATCCTTCGTGAGGTGTTTCGTCTATGCTTGAGAGGATAGTTGAGGGTAAGAACTTGAGTTTTGAAGATGCCTACGAACTCTTCAACTCCCTTTTGAAGGAGAGTCCCGTAAGAATCGCTGGAATCTTAACCGCCCTTCAAACCAAGGGTTACACTGCTGAGGAGATAGCGGGATTTGCGAGGGCGATGAGAGACAAAGCTGTTAAGGTCGATTTGGGAGACGTGATGGACACATGCGGGACAGGTGGAGATAAATCTTTCACTATAAACGTGAGCACCGCCTCTTCCCTCCTGTTGTCTTGTTTAACTAAAGTCGCAAAGCACGGCAACGTTTCCATAACGTCCAAGAGCGGATCCGCAAATCTTTTGGAGGCCTTGGGGATAAACTACAGGCTAAACCCAAAGGAGGCAAAAGCCCTTATGGAGAAGACGAACTTCACGTTTCTTTTCGCACCGCTCTACCATCCAGCCTTGAAGGTGGTTATGCCGGTTAGGAGGGAGTTGGGGATAAAGACCATATTCAACGTTTTGGGTCCTTTGGCGAATCCTTCAAATCCAAAGTTCCAGCTCTTGGGTGTGAGCTCTCCAGATTTGGTTGAGAAGGTCGGTGAAGCTTTGACTTTTTTGGGTGTCGAGAAAGCTTACGTCGTTTACGGAAACGGGTTGGACGAGGTCAATCCGAAGGGTGAAACCACGGTCTGCTTGGTTAACGAGGATTTGGAATTCTTCAAGGTAACTCCTGAGGATTTCGGTTTGAAACCGACTAAGATAATCCCCTGCCATTCACCTTTTGAGAGTGCGGAAAGGATAAGGGCCGTTTTCGAGGGTAAGGGGAGAGTTGAAGACAGGAACTTCATACTGATGAACTCCGCACTGGCTTTGAACCTTATAAGGGAAGACTTGAGGGAGTGCGTCGAGATCTTGAGCGATCTCTTGGGTGAAAAAGCGACTAAGAAGTTGGAGGAGGTATCATGCTTGTCAAGAAGCTTGACTTCGTGAATCCCGTAAAACTCTACAACGTCTTGAGAGAAGAGAGTTACCCGTTCATACTCGAATCTATGGGGAAGCACGAGAGAGGGCGAGATACACATATCTCTCTGCAAATCCGAAGTTCGTCGTTGAGGTTGACGGAAGGGGAACGAAGTTAGATGGAAAAAGAGTTAGTAGAGAAACGAATCCCTTCAAGGCTCTTAAGGAGATAGAGTTTGAGGAAATAGAGGGGGAGAGGTTTAGGGGCGGTTTCGTGGGCTACGTTTCTTACGATGCAGTTCACAATTACATAGGAGGAGAAATAGAAGAGAGCTCGGTCTTTTGCTACTACGACGGCGTTTTCGTTTACGATCACGTCAAGAATCTATTTTACTTCGTGTCTCACGGTTCCGATTTGGATGCGGAGAGGTTGGTTAGAAGGGCGAAAAGAACCAAGGTCGAGAGGGAGGAATTCTCTTCGAACGTAATCAAGTGCGATGCCGACAGAGACGATTTTATAGAGATGGTTTTAAAGGCGAAGGAATACATTTACGCCGGAGACGTTTTTCAAGTGGTTTTGTCGAGGGAATACGAGATAGACTGCGATGGAGATCCGTTCCAAATATACGTGAGGTTGAGGGATTTGAATCCGAGCCCATACATGTTCTGTTTGGAGTTCGAAAAATCAGTTGTTGGAGCATCTCCAGAAACACTCTGTTCTGTCGAGAAGAACATCGTCAAGGTAAATCCGATTGCAGGAACTACGAGGAGGGGAAAGGACGAGAGAGAGGACAGGATTTTGGCTGAAAAACTTTTGAGCGATGAGAAGGAAAAAGCTGAGCATGTGATGCTCGTCGATCTGGCGAGGAACGACGTTAGGAAGGTTAGCAAAGCTGGAAGCGTAAGGGTTACGATGTTCATGGAGGTTTTGAAGTATAGCCACGTGCAACACATAGAGAGCGAGGTTGTTGGAGAGCTGGATGAGGAAAAGGACATGTTCGATGCCGTCGAAGCATGTTTTCCTGCCGGAACTCTAACGGGTGCACCTAAGGTAAGGGCGATGGAGATAATAGACGAGTTGGAGAGGTCGAGGAGGAGGGTTTACGGTGGATGCGTCGGCTACTTTTCGGTCAGCGGTTACGCGGATATGGCCATAGCGATTAGGATGGTCGAAATGGACAGGGTTTGCAGGGTTAGAGCTGGAGCTGGAATAGTTGCGGATTCAAAACCAGAGAAGGAGTTCCTTGAGACCGAGAACAAGATGAGGGCGGTTATGAAGGCCTTAGGGGTGGTCGAATGATAGTTTTGATAGACAACAGAGACTCGTTCGTTTGGAATTTGGCTGAATACGCTTCGATATTTACGAAGGTGAAGGTCTTACCGAACACGGTGAGTTTGTCCGAGATTAAAAAGCTCGATCCAGACGGCATAATTCTGTCTCCCGGCCCCGGATCGCCAGAGAGTAAGAGGGACGTTGGTGTAAGTCCAAAGGTCGTTTTGGAAATGGATACACCTATTTTGGGTGTTTGTTTAGGTCATCAGATAATAGCCCACGTCTTCGGTGGGAAGGTTGGTAGAGTCAGACCTTTGCACGGTAAGTCGAGTTTGATAGAGCACGACGGAGAGGGGATATTTAGGGGAGTTGAGAACCCTTTGGAGGTTGGGAGGTATCACTCTCTTGCTGTTTTAGAGGTTCCAAAGGGTTTCAAGGTTTCTGCAATAGACTTGAAGGACGGAATAGTCATGGGGATAAGGAGCAAGGATGGAAGGATTGAGGGCGTTCAGTTCCATCCTGAGAGCGTTTTGACCAAGAGGGAGATGGGGCTGAAGATCATCGAGAACTTCGTTAGGTTCTGCGAGGGGTAGCATGTTCGTAAAGGTTTGCGGTATCAAGAGCTTGGAAGAGCTCGAAATCGTTGAAAAATTTGCCAACGCAACTGGAGTTGTTGTGGAGTGCAAATCGAAGCGTAGGGTTTCAATTGAAAGGGCGAGGGAGATAATCGAAAATTCGAAGATTCCAGTTTTTCTCGTTTCGACTCTCGAAAGCTTGGAAGATTGGATTAGATTAATCGATCTAACAAATGCGAGGTTCGTTCAAGTCCATTCAGATGCAAGTCCGAAGGTGGTAGAGGGTTTGAAAGATACGGGGATTTTCGTTATGAAGGCGTTTAAGGTTCCAAGGTCAAGCGAGAATCCTGAGAGAGAGGCTGAGAAGTTGGCTGAGATTATAGAGAGATACGACGCGGACTTGATACTCTTGGACACCGGAAGGGGCTCTGGAAAAACTCACGATCACAGGATCAGCAGGATTTTGGCTGAGAGGTTTAGAGTTGTTTTGGCTGGAGGTTTAAATCCGAACAACGTTTTCGAGATAGTAAACTTTGTTAAGCCTTACGGAGTCGATGTTTCGAGCGGTGTTGAAAAAGACGGTAGGAAGGATGAGAGGCTGATTTCGAGGTTCGTTGAGGAGGTGAGGAGGTTTGATAGAGTTCGTGGGTGAGGAGGTAGAGATAAGGCCTGAGAGGTATGCGGTCGTGAGGGTCAGGAATTTACCTAACGTTAACTGCGTTGCGATCGTTAAGGGGAAGGATTACGAGGTGGTCATGCCTGAGAGGGAGCTGGTTAAGCTTGAGAAGGTTAATGAAGTTGACACGGGTTACAGACTTTTAAAGCTGGACATAAACGTTCCCTTAGATGTTGTCGGATACATATCCAAGGTTTCGAGTGCAATGGCGAACGCCAAGATTCCCATACTGATTCTATCCCTATTCTCGGACTTGATCTTGGTGAAGGAGGAGTTTCTGGATAGAGCTTTGGAAGTCTTGAGGGACTTGGGATTTAGGGTGAGGAGATGAAGTTCGGGGAGTTTGGGGGGATTTACGTAGCTGAAACATTGATACAGCCTTTGAAGGAGCTTGAAAAGGCTTACGAGGAGCTTAAGGATGACGAGGAGTTTAAGGAAAAGTTGGATTACTATTTGAGAAACTACGCAGGAAGACCCACCCCTTTATACTACGCGGAAAACCTCACCAAGAAGATAGGAGGGGCCAAGATATACCTGAAGAGAGAGGATCTGCTTCATAGCGGTGCACACAAGATAAACAACACCGTAGGTCAGGCTTTGCTCGCGAAGTTCATGGGTAAGAGCAGGTTGATAGCCGAAACTGGTGCTGGACAGCACGGAGTCGCAACAGCGATGGCCGGAGCTTTGATGGGTTTGAAGGTGGACATATACATGGGTGCGGAAGATGTTGAAAGGCAGAGAACGAACGTTTTCAGAATGAAGCTCTTAGGAGCAAACGTCATACCGGTTGAAAGCGGGAGTAGGACTTTGAAAGATGCTATAAACGAGGCCTTGAGGGATTGGGTTGCAACGTTCGAATACACGCACTATTTGATTGGTTCCGTTGTGGGACCACATCCCTATCCGACCATAGTTAGGGATTTTCAGTCCGTTATAGGGAGGGAGACAAAGAAACAGATCTTAGAGATTGAGGGTTGCTTGCCAGACGTGATAGTTGCATGTGTTGGTGGTGGGAGTAACGCTATGGGAATATTCTACCCCTTTTTGAACGACGACGTTAGACTTGTTGGAGTTGAAGCGGGAGGTAAGGGTTTGAATACTGGAAGGCATTCGGCATCCCTCTGTGCTGGTAAAAAGGGGGTTTTGCATGGAATGCTATCTTACTTCCTTCAGGATGAGGACGGGCAGATTTTGGACACTCACAGCATAGCTCCGGGTTTGGACTATCCCGGTGTGGGGCCTGAGCACGCCTATCTGAAGGAGATTGGTAGGGCGGAATACGTCGCTGTTACGGATGAAGAGGCTCTAAAGGCATACTTGGAGCTTTCGAAGACAGAAGGGATAATCCCAGCTTTGGAGAGCTCTCACGCCTTAGCCTACGCAATGAAGATTGCAAGAGAAATGAGTAGGGACGAGATTGTAGTCGTAAACCTCTCTGGAAGGGGAGACAAGGATTTGGGAATAGTTATGAACGCTCTGGGTGATGGTCTATGATAAACAGGAGTCTGATAACCTACGTTACAGCTGGAGACCCGAGCAAGGAGTTAACGCTCCAGTTTTTGGACGTTCTTTCCAGATACAGCGATGTCATAGAGCTTGGAATTCCGTTCAGCGATCCGATGGCGGACGGGAAAACCATAGAGAAATCACACTACAGGGCTTTGAAGTCGGGAATTAGGGTTAAAGACGTATTCGAGATAGTTGAGAGATTTAAAGATGACCACAAAACCCCGATAGTTCTCATGACCTACTTCAACCCGGTATTCGCAAGGGGATTGGAGAACTTCGTGAGAAACGCAAGGGAGAGCGGAGTCGATGCCATGCTCGTTGTTGACCTTCCCTTGGAAGAGGCTAAGGAATACATAGACGTCTGCTACGAATACGAAATGAAAACGGTATTTTTGGCATCTCCGAACACACCGAACGACAGACTCAGGGCAATAGATGAGGCGAGCAGTGGATTCGTATATCTGATCTCCCTCTACGGGACAACCGGGGAGAGAGAAAAACTTTCGAGTTTAGCCTTTGACTTGATAAAGAGGGCCAAATCTATTTGCAGAAAGCCATTGGCTGTGGGTTTCGGAGTTTCAAAGGCCGAACACGTTAGAGAGCTTTTGAAAGCGGGTGCAGATGGGGTAGTCGTCGGAAGTGCGATAGTCAGGCTTATAGAGGTTTACGGGGAGAAGGCGGTTGAGAAGGTTGATGAAAAGTGCAGGGAGTTGAGGGAAGGTTTGAATTTCTAACTTTTATAAAAAGTTCCAAATATTCCTTTCGGCAACTTGTATATCAGAACTATCAGGAGGGCGTAGAGAATCAGAT
>Ga0256831_1001788_pt1 | contig 11334 bp, 12 predicted proteins | sample 132544metaG_FD_189087 | JGI IMG/M metagenome (GOLD analysis project Ga0256831, IMG submission 189087) | Hydrothermal vent microbial communities from Lau Basin, Pacific Ocean - 132-544 | ecosystem: Environmental > Aquatic > Marine > Hydrothermal vents | place: Pacific Ocean: Lau Basin | collected... | reverse complement strand
AATCTATTGAATTAAGTGGTCTTAGACCTTTCGATGAGTCCCACACCAAAGAAAACTGCAAAGGAAACGAAGAATACCGCTATGGAAGTCCAAGGAACCCTCAGCAGAGATAGAACTACGGCTGTAACGAATCCGGCCGTTAGAGTCAATAGTCCCGTAACCCTACCTCCGAATTTGAAGTGGAAGACACCCAGTATGAGGGGTAGCTGGCAGAGCAGAATTGTCGATGACAGAACGGCCAACTCCACTATGTATCCGGGCCTTTGAAGTGCGAAGAAGATTAGAACGACAGTTAAAACTACGACGAAAACCTTACCCAGCACAATCCTCTCCCTCTCCTTCAAAACGTCTCTCAAGAGCATGGATGAAAGCGTTAGAACTATGGAATTGGCAGTTGTCACGGATGCCATTATTATGCTCAAAGCTACCGCAATGGCAAGGTATTCTGGCATCATACTCAGCAAGGTGGGAGTTACCCTGTCCCTGTAACTCACGAGCGGGAACCTACCCAAATCCGTTCCAAGCCTTAGGGAGAGACCCAAGATTGTTACGAGTGTCGTGTATATCAAGCCGAAGATTGCGAACAATATGACCATCCTCTTCAGAGCTTTATCGTCTTTGGGAACGAACATCCTCTGAGAGACTTGGGGATTCGTTAGGGCGAAGAAGAACCAAGGTAAGGTTAGGCTTGCAAACCTTAAAGGTGTCCAAAACTCGTTCGGAAAGACAGCGGAATCTGGAATACCGAAGGCTACGTTCTTCGCTGTCCATATAACAGCCACTATCGCCATTAAAAGCATGAAAACACCCTGAACTGCGTCGGTTATTGCAACGCTCTTCATACCTCCCAAAAAAGCCCAGAAGGCTATTACGAAGGCTACTATCAAAACCGCAAGCGTGTAGTCTATTCCAAGAAGGTATGCGGAACCCATTATCTGAATTGACGTGTAGGGTATGAGAGCTATCAGAGCGAAGATAGACGATAGCGTCGAAACGAACTTACCGTATCTGTCTTCGAAAACCTCGACTGGAGAGACGTATCCCCTCTCCCTTCCCATACTCCAGAACTTCGGGGCGTAGTAGCTCAGCAGAAATACCGTTCCAACGAGATACATCAACTCGAATCCCGCGGAACCGACACCGGTTGCGTAAGCCAAACCGACCAATCCGACCATCATGAATGCGGAGTAAGTTGTCGATGCGTATGTTAAAGCGGAAACGATTCCTCCAAGCCTTCTGTTTGCCAAGAAGTAGTCCTCCTGAGTTTTAATCCCTCTCTTGGCGTAGAGGGCTATTAAAGTTCCTACGACCATGTAGATCGCTACCGCCCACAGAATCATACCTTCCACCTCCAAGCCTTGTAGGCTATGTAGAGGCTTGACAGCACTATCCAGTAAACGTAAGCGAGCTTGGACTTGAATGCGAAGGGTATCAGCATCGCAACTATGACCGCAACGTCTATCATCATCGAACACGTGTTCGGTAAGGTTGATATATAAGCCTTTCGAGTTTCGACGTGGATGCCAGAGAGAGGGTTCTGAACTTCGTTAAAGAGAGGGGTAGCGTTTTGCAGAGCGAGGTCCACAAAGCGCTGAATTTGTCGAAATCGACAGTAAGCGATGTTCTTAGAGAGCTCGAAAGTGAGGGATTGGTGGTCAGAGAGAGGATAGCGGGGAAGTCTTACAGGGTTTGGTATTTCGAAAAAGCTCCCAAGTTCCACAAAATCCTGAGGGTCGGTATTCTAAGAGCTTCCGAATACCCCCACGTCATCTCCGGCCTGAAGAAGCTTGGGATGAGATACGTTTTGAAGGTCTTCGACTCCGCTCTGGAACTGACGAAGGAGATTGCGAGCGGGAGGATAGATGTGGGATTTTCCCCTTTCGTAACTCAAACCGTTTTCGCACTCCTCTTAAAATCCATGAAGATACATGCGGTAGTTGCGATGAACGGTAGCGGGTTGGTTTACAAGGGTGATCTGAGGAAGTGCAGGGTTTTCGCAACGTCCGAATTTTCGGCTATGGAGGCCAACCTGAAGCTCGTCCTCGAGAAACTCAACTTCGACCTATACGATCTAACCTTCAGATACTTCAATTCCGTTAGAGAGGCTATAGATTCGTTCAAGTCGTGCGAACACGATGCTATGGCGATATGGGAACCCTACCTTCAAAGCTTCGATAGGGTTCTGCACTTCAAGGATGTCGTTGGCGATTATCCGTGCTGTTCAATGGCCTCGAACGTTGAGTTTTGGAAGGCGAAGAGAGACGTAGTTGTGAGGTTGGGCAGATGCGTAAGGAGTTCTAAGAGCTTCGAAGGGGAAGTTGTTGAATACATCTCCGATATAACTGGAGTTAAAGATGTCGAAAAGTCCTTCGAAAGCTACAAGTTCGTTTTCGATTTGAAGGAGAGCCATTTCAGGTTTCTGGAAAACTACGGGATAAAGTTGACGAAGGAAAATATTAAGGAGATTTCCGATCCTATCTGACGTATTTGCTCCACCAGTAATCCAAAGCCCTCTCTACGTATTCCCTTTCAAGTTTGCCGTGCGTGCATTCCGTTTCGAAAATCCTGTCTGGTATTCTCGGCTTTTTGAATCCCATATCGACCTTCAGCCTTAACTTCTCTCTGTAAGTCTCTTCTCCGTATCTTATCAGTTCTTCCTCGCTTAACTCGTAACCCAGCGGCTTGAATGCCTTACTAACTATCTCGGGCTTGTAAACGCCCCTCGCGAAGAAACAAACGACAAGACTGGACAAAACCTGCCTCCAGCACTCCTCCTTTACGAGTTGATCAACCAGCTCCTCTGGAGGTGGATAATCCTTTATCTTCTGGTCCAAAGCGTAACCGGCGTTGTCCAGATGGGAGTGCCTCAAACCTATCAGATAACCTATGTGAGTTGCGTAACCCGCATGATAACCGGGCATCTCGTTTCCTCCAAAAGCCAAAGCGAATTCCCTTCCACCGTAAACTTCGCTCGCCCTTTCAACTCCCTGTGCCAAAACCCTGTAGAAATCGTTCGGTTGCTGGTATAGGTATTCCATCGCCTGCAAATAGTTTTCCACGTTTCCGAATTCGAGTTTTACAATCGTTTCGTTTTCACCTATAAGTCCCCTCTTGAAAGCTTCGGTAGCCCAAGCTAAGCAAACTCCCGTGCTCATGGCATCCAACCCCAAGGTTTCGACCTTGTGTATAAGCCTCAAAACACCCTCTCTGCTCCCAACACCCAGCATGGAACCTAAGGAGTATATCGGTTCGTAGTCGTATGAGACCATTATCGTTCTGTAGAAGTAAGGCTCGTTTTCGTATGGAATCCTTAGAGTCGCGACGTGTATGCACGCTATCGGACAGTGGGCACAGGCTATTCTCCTCCCCAAGTTGTATTCGGCAAAGGCCTCACCGCTTATCTCATCAGCCTTCTCGAACGTCGTCGAAGTGAGATTCCTCGTAGGTAGGGCTTTGATCGTGTTTAGGGGTTTGACGTTGACGGGGGTTCCTATCAGATGATACTTCTTCATAGCATCCGATTTCAAAGCGAGATCGTATATCTCCCTGTAAACCTCCTTGTAAGCCTTTACATCTTTAACCTTGAAGGCTCCCCTCCCAATGACGACCAAGGCCCTCAGGTTCTTGCTACCAAATACAGCACCCAAACCGAGCCTTCCGAAGTGTCTGTAAGTTTCGGTTGTAACGCATGCGTATCTCACGAGCTTAACTCCAGCACCGCCGATCCTCATTATAGTTCTGATACCCCTCCCCTTCTCTTTTTCAGCTATGATCCTCGCAACTACGAGTGAATCCGCAATACCCCATATTACACGGGCATCTCTGAAGTAAACCCTATCGTTCTCAACCACGACGTAAACGGGCTTGTGGCTCTTACCCTTTATTACTATGGCCCTGTATCCTGCGTTCGCTATTGCCATAGCTGTTCTTCCACCGGCATGACTCTCACCCAAGTTTCCAGTCAACGGACTCTTGAACATCGCAACCGTTTTCGATGCCAAAGGGTAGGCGGGAGTGAACGGCCCTACTGCAAAGACGACGACGTTTTCCTCACTTAAAGGATCGACGTTCGGCTTAATCTCCTCCCTCATCAGTTTGACAGCTAAAGCCGCACCACCTATCCACTCCTCGATATCGTCCCTCTCTTCGATCTCGTAACTGTATTCGCTTAAGTTTATCTTCAAAATCCTCATGCTTTCACCTCCTTAAGAGCTAAAACTCCGTGAGGGCAGAAGTTGACGCAGTATCCGCAGTGAATGCATACCGCAATCTTCCCATCCCTCCTCTCGAATATCGCCCCTATTGTGCACGCCTGAACGCAGTTCTTACAGCCTATGCAAAGTTCCTCCTTGTAAAGGACTCCCCCTCCTTTCCTCTTCCTCAAAGCTCCTGTCGGGCAAACCTGAACGCACGGAGGGTCTTCGCAACCCCTGCAGAATATTACAGTCGCACCCCTCTCAAAACCGCTCAAGCTAACGCTCAAGATACCAGAGTAGTCGTTTCCGGCGTATCCGAACTTACGTGAACATGCCAAAACGCACAATCCACAGCCCACGCACTTCTCCAAGTCCACGGTAACGAGCCTCTTGGGCATGTGGATCAAACTATCTCATCGAATTTAGCGTTTTCCGTTTAATTTAAAAATTTATTATTTGTAATGCTTGGATAAAAACTCGAAGACCAAGCTCGTCAACTCGTCTTTTGTCAGTGCGATCTGACCCGCCCCTTGAGCTATCTCCTTCCTCCCACCTCCACCTCCCTTTATCCTCCTTCCAACCTCTCTGATCAAGTCCCTCGCATCCACATCTATCCCGCTGAAGGCTACGACCTTAACCTTACCCTCTCTGTTCATCAGAACGCCCACAGCTTTACGTTTGACCAACTCCTCCGCAATCTTAACCATCTCCTCCATGCTCGCATCGATAACCTCGCAAACGACCTTTATCGAATCGAACTCCTCCGCATCTTCAAGGAGTTTCTCCGCCTTGATCTTAGCAATTTCTCTCCTCAACCTCTCTATCTCCTTACCCCTCTCCTTCCACTCCTCGAAAAACCTCTCGACCGTTTTCGGTAACATCGAAGGTTCGACCCTCAGTATGGAGCTCGCATCCCTCAGTATTCTCTCCAAACTTTGAACGAACTCCAAGGCACTCTCACCAGCTGTAAACTCGAATCTGACGACTCCGTCCTGTATCGATTCGACTCTAACTATCTTGAAGAATCCTATCTCCCCCGTCGAACTGCAGTGCGTTCCACCGCAGGCCTGAACGTCGTCTCCTACTCTGACTATTCTGATAACCCTTCCCGGGGGAACTCCTCCCTGATACAGCCTAAAACCGAACTTCCTCTCCGCCTCTATTCTGTCCATCCACTCCCACGTTATTGGTTTGTTCTCCATTATCTCCCTGTTGACAATTCTCTCTATCTCCGCAATCTCCTCATCGCTCGGCCTCTTGTAGTGTGTGACGTCCAACCTCGCCTTTCCCTTCTCCTTCCTCGCCCCGGCCTGCCACACGTGATTTCCGTAGAGGTTTCTCAAAGCGTAGAGCAGTAGATGAGTTGCTGAGTGATGCCTCATGTGTCTCAATCTCGTTTCCCTATCTACAACACCCCTAACGACCTTACCTACCTCTAAAACCGGATTGTCAACGACGTGATAGACTACACCGCCCTCCTCCTGAACGTCCAAAACTCTTACCTTAACGCCGTCGAACTCGAAGTAACCAACATCGTTGTCCTGACCTCCAGATTCTGGATAAAAGGCCGTTCTGTCGAGTATGACCTTGTCCCCCTCAACCCCTATGACCCTTGCGGTAAACTCGAAGAGCTTGGGATTGTCGTAGTAGAGCTTTTCAGTTTTGGGATAATCTCCCTTAAGCTTCCTCTCCTCTTTCTTCTTTTCCGCCCTGATGTGCCTTTTAGCCAATTCGGCATAGAAGTCCTTCGGAAGATAGACGTCTATCCCTCTCTCCCTCGCAATTTTGACAACCATCTCTGGAGGAATCCCGTGAGAGTCGTAGAACTCTATCAAGTCTTCCTTGTCCACCCTTCCCTTCCTTACAATCTTCCTCTCAACCAAGCTGATTCCCCTCTGTATCGTTGCCCTATACTTCTTCTTCTCTATCTTAAGCATCTCCTGAATTGTTTCGAGAGGAACCTCGAACTCGAACTCCCTGAGCATTTTCCTGTGCAGTTCAACCAAATCGAAGAGTTCTCCTTCAAATCCAATTTCCTCGGATATTCTCAAACTCCTCCTTATCATCAACCTCGCCAGATAACCCGCTCCGGCGTTCGAGGGAACGAGACCGTCACCGAGCATGAAGAGAACGCACCTCGTGTGATCCGCCAAGGCGTAAACTTTTTCCATCGGAATTAGGGTTCTTTCGAGTTCCTCCAAATCGATCCCCATCTTGTTGGCGAGGTTCCTCCTAAACTCTGTAAGTCTTTCACCGCTCAACTCACCCATTATCCCAGCCAGCTTCGAGCTTTCCGCTATTATCCTCTCGTCGGGCTTTTCAACATCGCTGTTCTTCAGTATGAAATCTACGACCTTCGGAAAGACCGCATCGTAAATCGTTGCAACCCCCTTGCTCGCCCAAACGAACCTCTCAAGCCCGTAACCCGTATCTACTATGTAGTTCTCCATCCTCCTATACCTCGAACCCTTCACTATTACATCCCCGTTCTCGTCCTCGACGAGGTTCATGAAAACCAGTGTAGCCAACTCTATTCCGCCAACTATCGCCTCCAAGCAAGGCCCAGCGTTTCCACCACCCGCCCAAGGCTCTTCCTTGTAAACTATGTCCTCAAGCTTGACTCCCAAACTCTGCAAAAGCTCGGTGCAGTATTGAACCGTCTCGTTTTTCCAGTAAACGTGCTTGTTCGGATAGTTGAATGCGTGGTGAGCCATCATTTCGAATAGAGATAGGTGTCTCCCAGTCCTTCCAATCGAATCCAAGTCGTCCATCCTTATGCACGGCTGTGAGATCGTTAGAGGATTGGCGGGTGGAGGAGCAACACCAGACGTTACGAAAGGTTGAAAATCCGCTATCGATGCGATAGTTAAGTATATGTCGTCCCTCCACCTCGCAACGACCGGATACCTATCTATTCTCTCGTGACCCCTCTCCTCGAAAAATTTCAGATAAAACTCTCTCATTTCCCTAAGTTCGAACTCCCTCTTGAAGATCGGATTTCCTATGAACTTGTAGCTGTCGCACGGAGGATCCCCGCAAATTACCCTATCCTCATCTACGGTCCAGAAGAACTTCCCGCACTTGGGACATCTCTTTCTAACGAAACCGTTTTCCTTGAGGAAAGTTATGTCCAAGTATTCCTCTTCAAGTGTCATGGATTATCGAGGGGCGATCAACTTTTGAACTTTTTGTTAACAGCATTTGTGGACTGGGAGGAGTTTAGGAGGAGAAACTTGGAGAAGCTTGAAAGGGCCAAGCGATCGGGAGAGGTTGACGAGGATATAATTCAACTGCTCGACTTAATAAACTCCTTCGAGTGCTACGTAACGACTTCAAGCTGTTCTGGTAGGATAGTTTTGATCGAAGTTCCCGAGATAGGTGACAAGCTGAGGGCGAGGTTTTTGGGCAAGTGGCACAGAACTGTAAGTTCGGAAGAGATTCTGAGGTGTTTAAGGAACTTCGAAAGCAACGTTTGGTTGATATCCGATCCACCTATTCTGCACATCGCCTGCAGAGATTTGGAGTGTGCGAGGAATTTGATGAGGATCGCAAACGATTCAGGTTTTAGAAGGTGTTGCCTGATTTCTCTGAGCAGGCCAACAGTTGAGGTAACGTCGTTCGAGAGACTTGAAGCTCCTTTGGCAGTTAACGGTAAAATAGTCGTAAGCGAGGAATACGTAAAAATTTTGACTGAGTTTGCGAACGAGAAGCTTTTAAGGGGTAAGGATAAGCTTGAGAGGTTTAAATTTAAACTACTGAGCCGTAAATCTTCCTCACGAGTTCTTTGAGAATGGGTTCGACCCTCTTCAAATCTTCCGATCTGATCTCATCCCTCTTCGGACAGAGATCGTCAACTATCGCTTTACCGTTCAAATCGAGAACGACAGGATATATCCTGCATCCCAGAGGTCTGTTTTCGTAAATTCTGCATTTGTTGTCTTCACTCAAAAAGTAGCATCTCCCGTTAACGTTTCTGAGCCTGTATATCCTACCTACCTTAACGGCGAAGTCCCTCCTCGAGTATCCGAGTGACTCTATCCTCTCCACGTCCTCCAACGTTAGGGGCATCTCCGTTTCGTGACAACATCTCCCGCAAAACTTTCCGTCTATCTTGCAGTTTACCCTGATCATATCTCCTCGACGACTATCGCCTTACCCTCGCAAACCTGAACGCAGTAGAAGCAGTAATTGCACCTCGTCGGATTTGCCACGACTATTTCACCGTCTATCTCCTCGAAAACACCCTGAGGACAGCTCAAACACTTTCCGCAGTTGTTGCACCTCTCGTAGTCTATCCAGATCATGAAACTCGTTTAGACCTGAGGAAATAAAAATCTACTCCACGATTTCCTCCAACTCCTTTGGGGCGTCTGCAAAGATTCTCAGGCATTCGAACTCCATGAAGTGGAGTTTTGCCAAAACGATCATGACGTGCAGTGGATCGCCGAAGTAGTAATCCTTCAGATTCTTCAACCTGTCGCATTTAACCGTGGGATTTTCGCTCCCAGCCCTCGCGATTCCAACCGCAAACAGTTCTCCAACGTTCTCATCAACTTCCGTAAGGATTTTTACCGCATCGCTTATGAGCATCGGTTTCGGATGCAGGTCTAAAAACAGCAGTGTGTGTGCGTTTATGCTCAGGTTTTGATTTATCACGTCTATTGGAGTTCTCGACCTCATCCAGCTTACCGTAGCGGACTTTCCGAACTTGTAGTTGTGCAAACCCGTTAAACCGCATACAGCACTAACTATGCTACCCGAATTTATCACCCTCGTCTTTACACCCCTCCTCTCCGCCTCGCACCTCAAAGCGGAGTGGGTTGTTGCTATCATGGGATCACCGGGTATAAGTATAGCCACGTCTCTATCTTTGGCCCTCTCTATGATCCATCCGCAGTTCTCCTCCAAGTCGCTCCTCTCGAGTTCGACAACTTTCCTTCCCAGAAACTCCTCTATCCTCTTCAAATTCGTGCCCATCAGCTTTGAAGTGTAGAACTCTACGTAAATCTCATCCGCCCTCCTCGCAACTTCCAGTCCCCTGCAACTGATATCCCTCTCGTCCCACAGTCCCATTCCGATGAACATAAGCATGTCAAAACTACCCGAATAAACGTTATTAACCCTTTTCAACACTCGAAATAGCGATGGACTTAATCGGCGAGATCAAGAGACTCGAAGAGGAGATTAAGAGGACTCCCTACAACAAGGCTACCGAGCATCACATAGGTAGGCTCAAGGCCAAGCTGGCGAGGTTGAAGGAGGAACTTGAAAGGCAGAGAAGGAGGAAGTCCAAAGGTGGTGAAATAAGTTTAAAGAAGGAGGGCGATGCGAGCGTTTTTCTCGTCGGATTTCCTTCCGTCGGCAAATCCACCCTGTTAAACGCCTTGACCAACGCCAAGAGCGAAGTTGGAGATTACGACTTCACGACCCTGAAACCCGTTCCGGGAATGTTGGAATACAGGGGGGCGAAGATTCAGATAGTTGACGTCCCGGGCTTGATAGAAGGTGCTTCTAAGGGAAAGGGGAGAGGTAAAGAGGTTCTGAGCTTTATAAGGAATGCGGACCTGATAGTCATAGTCGTTGACGTCTTCACACTTCACAACATAGACGTCATAAAGAGGGAGCTTTACGAGGCGGGTATAAGGTTGGATCAAAAGCCTCCCGACGTGGTGATAAGGAGGAGGGAGAGGGGTGGTATAAAGGTAACGTCAACGGTTCCCCTCAGCTTAGACGAAAAGACGATAGTGAGCGTTTTGAAAGAGTATAAAATACACAACGCGGAAGTTATAATAAGGGAGGACCTGACGATAGACAGGTTGATAGATGCGGTAATGGGGAACAGAGTTTACATTCCCTCCATAACGGTCGTGAACAAGATCGATCTCTACCAGCCGGATTTGCCGAAGGACGTCATACCAGTATCAGCCGAAAAAGGGACAAACTTGGACGTTCTGAAGGAGGAGATCTTCAGAAAGCTGAACTTCATAAGGATATACTTAAAGCCTCCGGGTGGTAAACCCGATTTCGAAGAGCCCTTGATAATGAGGAGGGGTTGCACCGTGGAGGACGTTTGCAGAAGGCTTCACGGTGATATGGTCAAGAACTTCAGATATGCGAGGGTCTGGGGTAAATCCGTTAAGTATCAGGGTCAGAGGGTTGGACTGAACCACGTCTTGGAGGATGAGGACATCTTGACCATCTACGCTTAACTATTTAAACAGAACAACCCTCGGTTTGCGGAGGTATGAAGGCGGTTGTGATAATGGGATCGAAGTCCGACTTCGATTACTGTAAAAAGATTGCGGAGAAGCTTAGGGATTTCGGCGTTGAGGTTGTCATGAGAGTAGCTTCAGCCCACAAAACCCCGGAGAGGGTTCTCGAAATAGTTAAGGAGTTCGAGAAAGAGGATGTAGTTTTCGTTACCGTAGCCGGAAGGAGCAACGCCTTGAGCGGTTTGGTGGATGCGAACACAACAAAACCAGTCATAGCGTCCCCACCCCCGAGCGACAAGTTCTTCATAGACATATTTTCGAGCGTGAGGATGCCGTCAGGAGTTTCTCCCCTCTTCGTAATGGAAGCGGAAAACGTCGCTCTGGCTACCGTAAAGATACTTTCAATGAGGTATCCCTCTCTTAGAGAAAGAGTTAGGGAGTATCAGGAGAAGAAGAGGAGGGAGATTTACAAAGCCGACGAGGAGGTGAAGGGATGGGCTCCGTAAAGGATTTGATAGTTATAGAGGAGCCCAAAGAGGATAAGATGGGTTTGGCCGATATGGTGTTTTCCGACAGATTTTCCGTATTCGATTACGGTGTGATGCCCGATTTGATAGATCACAAGGGTGAAGCTCTATGCCTGATGTCCGCCTACTTCTTCGAGAGGATTGAGGAGAGGGGAATGAAAACGCACTACTTGGGCTTGGTTGAGGGAGGTAGGGTTAAGAGGTTCGACGAGATTTCGAGTCCCGTAAACGTCATGAGGGTGAAGCTGGCGAGGGTCGTGAAGCCAAAGAGGCTGAACGGTTACGATTATTCAATCTTCAAAGTCCTTAAGGGTAACTACCTCATCCCCCTCGAAGTCATATACAGGAACGTGATTCACCCCAACTCTTCGATTTTGAGGAGGTTGGAGAGGGGGGAAG
>Ga0256831_1001787_pt1 | contig 11334 bp, 6 predicted proteins | sample 132544metaG_FD_189087 | JGI IMG/M metagenome (GOLD analysis project Ga0256831, IMG submission 189087) | Hydrothermal vent microbial communities from Lau Basin, Pacific Ocean - 132-544 | ecosystem: Environmental > Aquatic > Marine > Hydrothermal vents | place: Pacific Ocean: Lau Basin | collected... | reverse complement strand
CTCTAGGTGAGAGTGGTTTGCCACTGTTGAACGCTGGACAGGCATTGGTGCATCTCATACAGCTTGTACATGCGTCGTAGTCCATTCTCTGCTTCCAATTCGTGTCTGATAGTTTGACAATACCAAATGTCTCTCCCTCGTCGACCTTCTTCTCTATGTCCTCGACCTCCGCGAAGTCGTACATGGCCTCCCTGGCATAGGCGGTGTTGAGGCTTGCCGCGAGGATGTGCCATAGGTTGGTCCACGGTAGGAGTGCTAGTGTGGTCATGACTACTGTGAGGTGGGTTACCCATGTTATCCTATAGGCCAGTACGAGGGAGTCAGTGTTCATTCCTTCTAGCCACTTGCCTATCAGGTAGCCTATGGGGTCGTAGTATGGGCTTGATGCTCCCTCGGCTATCCTATAGCCGGCATCGTTCATTCCTGTGAGGAATAACCCGGTGATCGCTATTGTCAGGAAGGCTGTGTGGACGAGGTAGTAGACCTTGTCCTGGGGTAGGTTGTCCTGGCCGCTTGCACGCCTGATTATTGCTAGCGTGCTACCTGTTATGACCGAGAGTCCCGCCAGGTTGTTTAGTAGCTTGTATGTCTTGTAGAAGTCGCCTGTAAGTATGTTAGCCACGTGGAGGTCTATGGCTCTCAGGGTCGTCGCTACTAGAAGCCAGAGCATGCCAAGATAGATGAGGAGGTGTATCGTACCTGGCCAGGGCTTCATTATCACCTTGTACTGTAGGAGCGCGTATTTCACGAAGTTCCTGGTTCTAGCGCCAAGCTTGTCTAGCGGGATCTTCTGACCCCCATAGGTCCAGAGCTTGTAGTGCTTATAGAACCCGTAGAGTATTCCTATTACTGCTAGCGTGGCTAGTCCATAAACTAGTAGTTCGAGGTCTTCGGTGTGCCAGAAGTGGTGTATCCATACCATGCCCTGTGCAACCATAGGTTCATCCCCTTACTGGATTCCAAATACCAGTAGAACACGGGGTTGGTTTGTATATGACGATATTATAAAAAACATCTTACCTCTTATTAGCGAATACATGGTAGTAACAGCGTCAACCCTTTATTCCGGGACACGCCCCTATTTTCCGAGGCAAGCAACTGTCCGAAGGGTGGTTCGCAGTGAAGGATCCGGGTATGTATTACTGGAACTGGCATATAGAGTGGGACACACCTGACGATGGCCACTTAACTAAGGTGTTCAAAGTATATTATACTGGGTCAACCAAGTACCAGGCCGTCGAGATCATGGAGCTAGGGTCTTATGGTAAGTCCCTAGTGCTCGACGGAAAGATACAGTCCACTATTCTTGACGAGAAAGTCTATCATGAAGCGCTAGTGCACCCTCCCATGCTGCTCCACCCCAACCCTAGAAAGGTACTGATACTTGGTGGAGGTGAGGGAGCTACTGCGAGGGAGGTCCTCAGGCACAACAGTGTTGAGAGAGTTGTAATGGTTGACATTGACGGTGAACTGATAGAGCTAGTGAAGAAGTATCTCCCAGAGTGGCATCAGGGCTCCTTCGATGATGAAAGACTGGAGCTGATTATAGATGACGCTAGGAAATACGTGTTCGAGAACGCTGGCAGGGAAGAGTTCGACGTGATTATAGGAGACCTAGTTGACCCCCTGGAGGCTGGGCCGGCTGTGAAGCTATACACACGTGAGTTCTACAGTAAGCTAAGGGAGCTACTCTCAGATGACGGTGTCTTCGTCACCCAGAGCACTAGCCCCACATCGACTCCGAGGGCGATGGGCATAATCAAGTCAACCCTAGAGTCGGTGTTCGGGTGGGCCGAGCCTTACATGACGTATATGAGGGGCTTCGACAGTATGTGGGGCTTCAACCTTACCGGGCTGAAGTACAGGCTCTCGGAGCTTGACAGAGATACATTTGAGGAGAGGGTGAAGCGTATCAAAGGCAAGCTCGAGACGTTGGATTATGACTCTATTGTGTGGATGAGGACTCTACCCCTATATGTTAGGAAGATGATAGACCGGTACAAGGGAATAGTCTCTACAGACGACAACCCTGTCTTTCTGGAGGTTTAAGTGTAGGAGAGTATGCCCTCCCTCTCCTTTTTCTCCTTCTCAGACATACCTTCAACGTTGACGCCTAGCTGCCCTAGGATCTCCCTGGCCACGATGTATCCGATCGTGGGGATCCTGACTAGATCCTCTATACTAGCCTTCCTGAGCTCAGCCACGCTCTTATAGCCGTGCTGGTATAGGAGGCGGGCCCTCACCCTCCCCACTCCCTTTATCCTCGTCAGCTCTAACACCTCCTCCTTCACACCATACTTGAGGCGCTCTTCCAGCGTCCTGGTGTAGGAGCTTAACTCCTGTGTCTCAGGGAACAGTTTCGAGATGCGGGAGACGCTGTATACCAGCCAGACACTGGTCTCGACTATCGAGGAGACGTCTCCGGGCCCCACGTTGTACTTGGACTCTATTTCATCCATCGCTACCTCGTTTATCCAGTCCTCTAGTAGGAGAGCGGTCTTAACTGCCTGGAGGTACCTGGCTTCCTCGTCTATGTACTTCTCGGGCGTTACTATTAGATCGCTGTATCGCTCGTCTATAACGCGGTAAAGCTCCTCTATATCCCTCCTCTGAACCCTCACTACTTGGGCGTCATCGGTCATTGATACTAGGTGGAGTATGCCGAAGCTGTTCTTTAACGGTTTCCTCCTCAGGTTCTCCGCTATGAACCTCGATGATAGCGGATCCAAGTATAGTAGGCTGGTAAGGAGGCCTAGCCTGGTAGGCCCGTAGAGGTCATTGGATCTCGTAACCATGTCCCACTTCTCCAGGTCCCTCAGGGACTCCTTGACTATGAACCCTATGACTGCCTTGCTCTGGGACTGGTGGGCATAGAGCGTGTTCATTATCAGTCTGTCGATGCCGTCCGGCCTCCTCGCTAGGCCCGAGGCTATTAGTGCTAGTAGTATTATCCTGAGAACCCTCCGGTTCGCGAGTTTACTGGTAAGGGGCTCCGGCTCCCTTCTAATATAGTAGTCCACGAGGTCCTCGACGTCGTCGGAGGGTCGCGCGACTATTATTGCATAACCTGTCTCGTCGTAGCCTGGTCTCCCGGCTCTTCCTGCCAATTGCTTGTATTCTGATACGCTTATAGGGGTCCTGTAGCCTTCTTCGAAGCGGACGTACTCGTCTATTATGACGTAGCGGGCTGGGAGGTTGACACCCGCTGCTAGGGTTGGAGTTGCGACTATGACGTTTATGGCCTGGTTCCTGAACGCGTTTTCCACCAGTGTTCTCTGCTGGTTGGAAAGGCCTGCGTGGTGGAATGCTACTCCTTTCGATACTAGGTTTGAGAGTAGCTGGCTTAGCTCCGTCTTGTCCGTGGATTCCAGCAGTTTGTGTGCGGCTTCTTTAGATGTCTTCCTATCGTAGTTCAGCAAGGCGTGTTTAACAGCTATTTTCCGGGCTAGGCTCACTGCTTTCCTCCTGCTCTGGACGAATACTATGCTCTGCCCGCCTTTTCTAGAGGCGTGTATAACAAGGTCAAGGGTGGGCACACCTGTTTTCTGGGATACCGGTTCCTCCCGGTTGTTCGCGTAGCGGATTACCCCGTCCTTGTAGACTCCTTGTAGGAGTGGTACAGGCCTCCACGTGCTCTCTACTAGCCTAGCGTTGAGCCATTCAGCTATTTCCGCCGCGTTCGAGACCGTCGCGGAGAGGCCTAGTAACTGGATCTGGGGTGCCCTGTACTTCAGAGCTGATACTATAAGCTCTACAATGGGACCTCTCTTGGGGTCTGATATGTAGTGCAGCTCGTCTATGACTCCGACACTTATCTCCGACAGGTAGTCAGGGTTTTTCCTTATAATACTGTCCATCTTCTCGTACGTCGAGATTATAATATCGGCTCTAGCGAGCTTCCTCTCAGGAACCTCCAGGTCTCCCACAATGGTTTCTACCCTGTACCCCAGGCATCTCCCAACTGCTTCAAAGAAGGCTTTCTTCTCGAACGCGATGCTTCTCAGGGGGACTGTGTAGAAGGCTTTGGATACACCTCTCTCTACCTGGGACGCTATTGCCAGTGCCGCCACTAGTGTTTTACCGCTAGCTGTGGGCGTGGCGACTAGGAGGTTCCTCCCCTTAAGTAGGCCCTCTTCTACAGTTTTCTCCTGGGGAGGGTAGAGCTTTCTTATTCCAAGGCAATCGAGTAGCTTTCCAGGTTTACCGTTTAGATTCAATGTCTAACAGCCCTTACACTATCCCTAGCCGCTTATTGCTGATGGGTTTATTATTCTACTAGGCTGTAACACTTCTTGTTCTTCTCCATCCTGTAGAACACCGAGCCCTCCCTGCTCAGGATACCTATGACCTCCTTTACCTCGTCCGGGGTGATATCCCTGGTCTTGGCCCTCTCGAATATGTCGTCGATAAGCGCACACTTCTTCTCGCTCGTCGAGCTCAGCTCCTTGATTATCTTTGTAACCATCTTGATTATCTCCCTCTTCCTCCTGGTCTTACCTGTGGTCAATGAGTCTATGTCCGGTAGCCCTGTTTCAACGTCTAGGTTGATGTTGTGGAGGAACTCGTCCATGAGACGTATCGCTGCTTCAGCGTCCTCCTCGTCCGCCACCTGCTTCAGCTTAAGCCTTGCATGGGCCTCCGTCAGCCTTATCAAGGCCTCGAGCTGCCTCGTTGTTATAGGTATCGGCGGCGTACCGCCGGACTCCATCGCTCTCTCTATCTCCAGGGCTTTCTTCCTCATATTAACATAGAACTCCTCTATGAGCTTGGCCGCCTCCCTGGAAATCCTGGGTTTAACGTATCTCCTGGCATAGCTTATGTACTTCTTGAGCAGGTCCGGGTTGACCGGCGGGGTGAACTTGTCCACGTCGCTGTGGACGTTGAGGACGTACTCTGCGAGCGCCCTGTCCTTCTTCTCGTTAGGCTTGTCCTTGAGGAGCCAGATCAGGTCGAACCTGGAGACTATTGGCGGCGGGAGGTTCAGGTTCTCCGGTATGGAGAGTGACTCATCGTACCTCCCGAACTTCGGGTTACCCGCGGCCAGCACGCTCGTCCTGCTGTTCAGACTGGCCACTATCCCCGCTTTTGCAATGCTGACTGTCTGCTGCTCCATTGCCTCGTGAATAGCGCTCCTATCCTCCTCCCTCATCTTGTCAATCTCGTCTATGGCGGCTATTCCACCATCCGCTATTACTAGTGCACCGGCCTCCAGGTACCATTCTCCGGTTGTGGTGTCCCTGAGGACTGCCGCTGTTAGCCCAGCAGCCGTCGATCCTTTACCGCTTGTGTAGACTCCTCGTGGCGCTAGTTTGACCGCGCTTTGGAGTATTTGGGATTTACCTGTACCGGGGTCTCCTACTAGTAGGACGTGTATGTCCCCCCTTATCCTCGTCCCGTCGGGCGTGTATTTGGGGACTCCGCCGAAGAGGAGGTATGCTATTGACTCCTTCTCGCTCCACATACCGTAGAGGCTTGGGGCGATGCTCAGCACTATTTTCTGCACGATCCAGGGATCGCTGGCTAGCTCCCTGATCTTCTCCTCGTCCTCTCTTGTAATGACTACTTCCTCCAGCATTTTCTGGGATACGTTTACTGAGATCGCCTCTATGAAGGGTGTGAAATAAGGCTTCGACTGGCTGTCATGGCTAAGCCTGACTATGCCCACTATGGTGACCCTGTCACCGGGCCTGGCTATGTCCACCAGGTCCCTTGTCAGCCTCACTTCTATGCTCCTAGGTAGCTGGCCCCCAGGCGTCTCCTCCGGCTTCTCTTGAACGCTTATCTTTTGCCAGTCGACGAAAACCGATTTCTCCCTGATAAGCTCGAACTTACCGCCTGACCTCTGGCACCGCGGGCATATTATGGGTCTCTCAAGCCTATCCTCTAGCTCCCCCTCCTCCGGGTACAGGAAGATCTCGCCGTCGCAGTTCGGGTCTTGGATAACGTGTCTGTAAGCGGCTTTTATCATCTTCTCCTTAATCGGCGTGACCCTTGTGACTATTCCCTCTATCTGCACGAGCCTGCCTATGTAGTCCGCCCTGATGCTCCTGATAGGAGTTGTCTCGGGGAGCCCTCGGATCCTCGGGTAGAACTCCCCTGCCTTCTCAGCATACTCTGGGTCCTCGACTAGCACAATCTCCCTTATGGCCTCCGCGAAGTCCTTGAGGCTCCTCTGAGGGTTCTCCACTAGCTCCATAGCCAGGTCGAGCCTGTAGGTGTAGAGGTCTAGATAGTCCACAACGAGGCTTCTCTGCCTCAGGTTTATCATTCTCCTTATTCTCTCCATGTATTTGAGACTGCCTGTCCTGTCCCTGTAGTTCCTGAGGAAGTCGACGTAGGCTTCTCTACCAGAGAGCTCGACCTCTATCGTCACCGGGTTCCTCACCTTCCCAGATACCCTATTATCTCATCCCTCCAGGACCTGATCGTATCCAATAGAGTCTTATACAGAATCTTCTCCTCGGGAGTCATCTTATCCAGGACACTGTCATCCCCACCCGCGACAACCAGTCTCACTATCTTATTCAGCCTCCTATCAACAATGTCCGCCAGGAGCTTCTCCGTGTTGGCCCTATCATTGAAGAGCGAAGGACTCGGATTCTCCTTTATAGCCCTATTCAAACTCTCAATGTACTCTCTAACCTTCAAGTAAAACCTGGGAGGGAGCTGTGCAAGCTGTATAGCCCCCCGGGAATGAACCTCGGCAAAGTGAACTCTAGCAATATCCTCAGACCCGATCTCAGCCTCCTTAATGTCAACCACACCCTTCTCCCTGAGCTCCCTCGCCTGCCAACGCGGTAAATCGAGCTCCTCACCCCTCTGAACCCGGGTAACACCACTAGGAGTAGGAATCTCCACGTCCCTCAACACGAGAACCCTAACAGGCTCCAGCTCATAATCCTTCTCCAGAAGCCTCAGCCTCTCCCTTATATCCCCCATAAACCAACAACTCCCTCAGTGACTAAACAAGTAACCCACGCTAATATAGTATACCCCTAAAACAGTAATAGGGTTTACACCAACCATGTTAAATATCCACACCACACAATACAAGAATAAAACAGGAGACAAAAACACTCATATCAAAGGTGCATCAAAATTGAGCTCAGACATCTACGACCTACTATGGGTCGAAAAATACCGTCCAAAATCACTAAAAGACATAGTAAACCAGAAAGAAATAGTGGCACGACTACAAAAATTCGTAGCCGAGAAAAACATGCCACACCTACTCTTCGCGGGTCCCCCAGGTACAGGTAAATGTGTAACCTATGATACACCTGTTCTGACACCCAGTGGTCCTAGGAAGATAGGTGAAATAGTCGAACGGTACGTGAAGACGGGTAGCGGTGAGGTATTCGAGAAGGCGGAAATACCTGTATACTCTCTCGGTAAGAATGGAACCATAATAGAAGCCAAGACCTCACATGTCTACAAGGGTAAGGCAAGCTCGATAGCTGTAATAGAGCTGGGATCTGGTAGAAAGCTGGAGGTTACACTGCGCCACCCCCTGCTTGTCATGGACGGGGAAGGCAGGATTTCATGGAAGCTTCCAAAGGATATAAGGGTGAGAGATAAGATAGGGGTCCCCCGGAACATTAGTTTCCCCGAGTACCCCTCCGATGAGACGGAGGTACTTCTCTCCGAGCTACTAGGGTACATACTGGCAGATGGAAATATCTACCTTGGCAAAGGGTCAAGCCACCATAATTCATATGTAGCCTTCCACAATCATGATGAACATCTGCGGCAGCGGGTTAAGTGGTTGTTCAAGAAGGTATATGGAGTAGATGCTAAGGAAGAATTCCCTAAGAATAAGACTCCACGGGTAAGAGTGAACAGGAAAAACATAGTCATTGACATCGCTGACAAAGCAGGGATCCACGGCAGAAAAGCTAGGAAGGTGAGAATTCCAAGTATAGCCTGGAAGTCCAAGAAAACGCTTTCAGCCTTCATCAAAGCCTTCATTGACTCAGACGGTAGTATAGGTAAAAACGAATTATCCATCGTGACTGCAAGCAAGGACATGGCAATAGATCTTCTCTACGCTTTCAACATTCTCGGAGTAATTGCTAGGTTAAAAGAGAAGAAAAAGAAGAATTGGACTTATTATAGAGTGATCGTTTCAGGATCAGACCAGCTATCCAAACTGGTAAAAGAGGTTAAACTCAGCCACCCGGCCAAAAAAGCGAAGCTGGAACAGATTGTCAGGGGAAAGGATAAGTGGAACACTAATGTTGACACCGTCTATATTCCAGTTGTCCTAAAGGATACTTTAGTAAAGCTAGGAGACCTCGTAGCTGGGAGTCTTAGCAGGAGGGAGAAGAAACTTCTACTGGAAAAGAAAAGCATGAGCATGAAAGCTTTTAGGCAATTAGCGGGTAAAATAATGCCGAAACTAATTAATGTGATTGATGATATTGAGGAAAAGCTTGTTCTACTCGAAAAACCGTTCGACTTAGACTCGAAGGCGTTGGTATCCAAGCTGGATCCATACAAGGTGCCGAGCCGAAGAAGGCACAGGATCCACGAGTATGTATCTGGTAAAAGAACCCCGAGGCTACAAACTGTATCCAGGTTGATGGGAGAAGACAGCATCGTCGAGTCTGTGATTGCTTATAGGGAGATTTTAAGAGAAGTTGTATCAAAGTATCTGAGCTATAATGATATAGGGAGGAAGATCGGTTCCTATGGATCCTCACTGAAGATTTTGCTTGAAAGCAATATTCGTGTCGAGCGGTTATCGGAGATTGAGAAGGTTAGGGAAACTGTTTACAGTGAACTTAAGGGTCTATACTCTCAAGTGGCTGAAGCAGTATATTATACCAGTAGTATCTTGAGGCTTGACTTGTTCTGGGATGACGTCAGATCTATAAGAATGATCGAGAAAGAGACCACAGTATATGACTTGACAGTACCCAGCTTAGAGAACTTCGTAGGCGGCTATGGACCAGTGGTCCTGCATAACACGACTGCGGCGCATGCTTTGGCTCGTGATTTGTATGGTGATGATTATAGATCATATTTCTTGGAGTTGAACGCTTCCGATGAGAGGGGTATTGATGTTATTAGGAGTAAGGTTAAGGAGTTCGCTCGGAGTAGGACTCCTCCCGGGGTTCCTTTTAGGATAGTGTTGCTTGATGAAGCGGATAATATGACTAGTGATGCTCAGCAGGCTTTGAGGAGGCTTATGGAGCTCTACACTGTGTCTACTAGGTTTATATTGATAGCTAATTATCCTTCTAAGATTATTGACCCTATTCAGAGCAGGTGCGCTCTTTTCAGGTTCACACCGCTTAGTAAGGAGGACGTAGTGTCCCGCCTAGCGTATATCTTGGAGAATGAGGGCGTTGACTATGACGAGGAGGCTCTTGAGAGTATATATGAGATCTCCGAGGGTGACATGAGGAAGGCTATCAACATCCTTCAGGCCGCGGCTTCCCTGGGTAAGGTCACCGTTTCAATGGTGTATAAAGTTGTGGGGCTCGCCCATCCTGTCGAGATTAGGGAGATGATTGAGACAGCCCTCAAGGGAGACTTTGATACTGCCAGGGCTAAGCTTAGGAAGCTCATGGTTGACTACGGGCTCGCCGGGACGGATCTCCTCAAACAGGTTCACCGAGAGCTGTTCGGTAATAAGATCCAAGTACCGGAGGAGTATAGGGTTCTAATAGCCGATTACCTTGGCGAGATACACTTCAGAGTCGTCGAGGGCTCCGATGATGATATCCAGCTGACAGCCTTCCTTGCATGGCTGTCAATGCTGGGTAAGAAACTGGGGGAGTAACCGGCTGTGACGGCTAGGATCCCATGGATAATAAAGTATCGTCCCCGAAGGATCGAGGACGTGGTAAATCAGGAGCAGGCTAAGAAAGTACTTGTACCGTGGATCGAGGAGTGGGCTGAGGGAAGGGTCCCCAGTAAGAGGGGAGTACTTCTATGGGGCCCGCCGGGTGTTGGAAAAACAAGTCTAGTCGAGGCGATCGCGCGTACATATGATTTTGATATAGTAGAGCTTAACGCCAGTGACTTCAGGAGGAAACAGGATATAGAGAGAATAGTGGGAGCCGCGGCGACCAGGAAGAGCCTCTTCAAGAGAGGGTACATAATCCTGTTGGACGAGGTAGACGGGATAACCGGTAGAGAAGACTTCGGCGGTGTAGAAGCCATCCGTAGAATACTCGATTATACCAGGAACCCGATAGTTATGACAGCCAATGACCCATGGAAAGACAGGTTGAGGCCGCTGAGAGAGAAGGTAATTCTAGTCCAGTTCAAACCCTTAGGTAAAAGGGACATAGTCAGAGTGTTGAAGAGAATATGTGAGGCAGAGAAACTATACTGCGAGGACCAGGCCCTCTCATATATTGCGGAGAAGGCTGAGGGAGACCTCAGGGCCGCTATAAACGACCTCCAGAACGTAGGGGAGGGGTACGGGAAGGTCACGTTCGACCTTGTCACGATGCTGGTGAGGGAGAGGTATAAGAAGATAGACATATTCAAAACCCTGACCAGGATATTCTACGCGAGATACGCTTGGGTCGCTAAGAACGCTGTTACAAGTAGCGACGAGGACTACGAGACCATTATGGCATGGCTCAACGATAACATACCCAAGAAATTCAGTGATCCGAGGGACCTGTTCAGGGGCTTCGACTCTCTGTCCAGAGCAGATGTTATGCTGAGCAGGGCAAAGTTCGGGGTTTCCTGGGAGCTTCTCTCCTACGTGTTCGATTATATCGGGCCTGGAATAGCGTTCGCCAGGAAATACGGTCCGATGAAAAAGGACAGGTTCGGATACCCGGATAAGATAAAGCTGATGGCTAGAACCAAAGAGGCAAGAGAGAAGAGGGAAGCTCTGGCAAGGCTGATAGCTGAGAAAATACACGAGTCTAAGAGAAGGGTCAAGGCTGACGTGATCCCATACCTAACCGTTATATTCAGGTACAGCAAGGATCCATCAATCCCGGCGCGGCTTGCACTAGGGTTAGAGCTGGAGGACGCTATGATCGACTTCCTAGCAGGGAGCAGGAGCAAAGAGATCAAACAAACCATAGAGTCCATTCTCTACAAGAGTAGAGAGGAGAAGGATAAGTCTGGGGGGAAGGAGTCTGAGCAACAGAAGAGGACAAGGAAGTCGAGGAAGAAGACTAAGGAGCAGCCTAAATTCAAGCCGTTATTCTAGTTTAACCTTCTCCTCCACAACCACTCTCTCTATGAATGTCTCGGGATAATTGCCTCTCTCATCCTTCTCGTACTTCTTCACCATGTCCCATATGGTTAGGAGAGCCGCCATTACACCTGTCAGCGCGTCCATTTCGACTCCCGTCTTCC
>Ga0256831_1001786_pt1 | contig 11335 bp, 10 predicted proteins | sample 132544metaG_FD_189087 | JGI IMG/M metagenome (GOLD analysis project Ga0256831, IMG submission 189087) | Hydrothermal vent microbial communities from Lau Basin, Pacific Ocean - 132-544 | ecosystem: Environmental > Aquatic > Marine > Hydrothermal vents | place: Pacific Ocean: Lau Basin | collected... | reverse complement strand
ACTCTGAATCTGTCGCTTGATATTATCAAGGGCTTCAACAAGGTAGCCTCTAATTCGGATGAACTCGGACTTGCTTTCGGTATGGAGTGGCGGCCTGTTTCTTTCCTTCCGATTATGACCGGATTAGGTTTCGGTAACGGACGCGCTTCTGTTGCATGGTCTGCCGGTACGGGAATTGATTTGGGTACGCTCGAATTTATTATTGCGGCAAATAATTTCGGCTCGATGCTTCAGGCAAACGACGCCAAAGAGATTAATTTTACAATGGGTTCGCGCTGGAGATTTTAACTCCGTTGAACTCTGATAATATTGATTATTGCTCCGGCAAGAAAAATAATATTTGCAAGCCAGGCTGTAAGAAAAGGATTTAACGATCCGTTCTTTCCGAAAGCCTGGCTTATTTGCATAAAGGCAAGATAAACAAAAGTAATCAGTAAGTTAATTCCAATCTGCAGAGCAATTCCCGTATGGCGTTTGTTTAACGTTAACGGCAAACCGAAAAGAAGCGTAATGATACTCGCAAAAGCAAAGGCAATTCTCGAATGATATTCAATTTCCAAACGGGTCGGGTCGTTTCCCGAATGTAAAATATTCTTTATCTCCGACGATAGTTGGGAAAGAGTCATTTCGGTCGGTTTTATCTGTTTCTTTAAAATATCTTCGGGCTTAAAGTTTAGATTATTTTCAGCTAAGGTTGTAAAAGTTTTAAGCTCTTCACTATTTCCTTTGAAAATTCTTTTAACGCCGTCGTGTAAAATCCACGCTTTGCTTTTGTAATCGTATTTCATCCTTTTCGCGTCGATTCTTTCGATAAGTTTTGTCGGATTGTTTTTGTCGAACTCTTCAATGCCTACTCTGTTCACAACTTTCTGTTTTGGGTCAAAATATCTTATCGTTATTATTCTTGTCGGCGAATCCTGAAAAATAATATTGTTCTGATTTCTTACAAGTCCGATTCTTAAAAATTTCTGTTCGATGTAAATTCGTTCCTTGTTTGCTTGCGGAACAAGATAACCGCCGAAGTAAACCGCAAACAGACTGATTAAAACGGTTGTTAAAATAAAGGGCTGCGCAATTCTCAGAAAGCTCATTCCGCTTGATTTCATTGCTGTCGCTTCGTTTGTTTCGGACAACTTCCCCATAGTAAAAAGAGCCGAAAGAAGAACCGAAACAGGAAGCATTAAGCGGATAATTTCGGGCATCAGGTAAAAATAATATTGTAAAACGATTTTTAGTCCGGCGCTGTTATCGATAAAATCATCTAACTTTTCCATTAAATCGATAATGATGAAAATAAAGATAAACGCAAGCAGCCCGAAAAGGAGAGTCAGGATAAATTGTTTTGTCAAGTATTTATCAAGAATCTTAAACAACTGCATTTTCCTTTTTGAAAAATTTCTTCACGAAGGAAAAGTCTATTTCAATCCTTTCTTTCGCGCTGATTCGGGTTAAGTAAATCCCAAGAATTCCGAGGACAATATTTGCGCTCCAAATTCCCCAAAACGGCGAAAGTAAATCGCGGTCGGCTAATTTTTCTCCCCCTATCAGGAAAGCCCAATATACGAGGAAAAAGAAGAGACTTACGCCGGCGGCTACTCCGAAACCCCCTTTCCTTAACATTGTTCCGAGAGGAACGCCGATTAGTACAAAGACAATACACGCAAAAGGAAGGGCGTATTTCTTGTGTATTTCAACTTCGTATTTATTGATACTGCGTCTTGTCGTTTCGATACGCGTTAAGTCGGAGCGCAAACGGGAGCGGGCGACGTTAAGTTTATCGGTTACGGTGGAAAGTATCCGACGTCTAACCATTTTTGAACGGGACGGGGAATATCTTTTTTTTACCCCGGATTTGTCATTCAGAGAAGTTTCTACGATCGAAGCAATCTTTTTATCAAGCGCTTTAATCTGTCCGGCTTTTTTCGATTTAAGACTATCGACAATTTTAACCATTGCAGGAGCGCCAAGCTCTCTGTCGCCTCGCTGTAAATCGGATGTCTGCTTAAACGTAAATTGATCGGAAGGAAGCGCTATTCTGTGCCTTGAAAACTCGACTTTACGATAAACGTTTTTTTTATTGAACGAAGTTTCATGAATTTCGCCGTTGTACAAATCAAGAATCATTTTTGTTTTATCTTTCGAAAAATATATTCTTCCCTTTTTTGCGGTTATTACAACCGACTTGTTGTAATTGCGTCTGTCAAAAATTTTAAGATTTCTCATTACGTTGGTTTTCGGGTCAATTTTTTCGGACAGAATTGAGTATCCGGGTATCTCGTTTGAAATAACTCCTTCAACCAGGGAAACAGTCGGCTTTTTTCTTGAGATATCGTACATAATCATCCGCGCGGCATGGTTGGCGTTGGGATAAACATTATTGTTAAACCAAATTAGGAATATCGCCAAAATAATCCCACCGAGTAAAGGAGGGGCCAACATTCTGAATAAACTCATTCCGGCGGATTTCATAATTGCGATTTCGTTGTTCTGCGCCATATTTCCGAAAGCCATCAAGGTTGAAATCAGCACCGCCATTGGCACGACAAGCACCAGCATCCATGCAAGATTGTAAGTAACAAGTTTAACGATAACAATCGTCGGAAGTCCTTTCCCCACAAGCCGATCGGCGAATTTCATAAGAAATTGGAGAAGGAAAATCCCCATTAATGTAACTACACCGAATAAGAACGGAAAGAAATGGTTTCTTAATATGTACTTAAATAAAATCACGCCATTTTGAATTTTTAATAAATTTAAAAATAAGACATTTAAAAATTAATTTTGAATTTGTTTTATTCGGCGTTCAAGACAGGATGATAGGCTTCTGCAATGGAAGAAGTTTATTTTGTGTGAATAATATTTAAGTCGTTCAGAATTGTAAATATTAACTGCAAACCGGAATAATATTGTCAATAATATCGCTATGAAGTTCGGTTGGATTTTTATGTTTATATTCTGAACGGCTGTTCAAAAAAATATGCTTTTTTTTGAATATCTATTCAAAAAAGGGAGAATAAAATTCAATTACTCTGCTAAATTGACCTAAAAGGTAAAAATATTATTATATTAAAACATTGTTTTATTCAAAATAATTTAAGGGGTATTTATCATGGAAAAAGCTCTTGCTTACGCAAAAGAAAATCAATCGGCTTATCTCGAAGAGCTTAAAGATTATTTGCGGATTCCCAGTATCAGCGCATCCGAAGAACATAAGGATAAGATGATAGAGTGCGCGAATTTTGTAGCCGGAAAATTAAAAACAGCCGGATTAAAAAAAGTTAAATTAATAAAAACCAAAGGTAATCCGCTGGTTTACGGCGAATGGATGGGCGCAAAAGGAAAGCCTACAATTCTTATATACGGACACTACGACGTTCAGCCGCCCGATCCTTATGAGCTGTGGGATAACGACCCGTTTGATCCGGTAATAAAGGATGGCAACATTTATGCGCGCGGCTCCGACGATAACAAAGGGCAGAATTTGGTGCATATAAAAGGCGTTGAAGCTTATTTGAAGAACGAAGGGAAACTTCCCGTTAACGTTAAATTTTTAATCGAAGGCGAAGAGGAAGTCGGCAGCGAAAGTATAACGACGTATCTTAAGACAAATAAAAAACTTCTTGCTTGCGATGCCGTGTTAATTTCGGATACAAGTATGTATGCGCCCGGCGTTCCTACGATTAATTACGGACTTCGCGGGCTGGCGTATCTTGAAGTAACCTTAACGGGACCGAACAGAGATTTGCACTCGGGTAGTTTCGGCGGCGCGCTTGCAAATCCGATTAACGAGCTGGCAAAAATCATTGCAAAACTTCACGACAAAAACAACAAAATTACAATACCGAACTTTTATAAAGATGTAAAAAAACTTACTAAAAAAGAGAAAGAGAATATCGCCTCGCTTAAATTTTCAGATAGAAAATTTGCTAAAGAGTACGGTGTTAGAGAAGTTCAAGGTGAAAAAGGTTACTCAACTCTTGAACGCCTTTGGGCGCGTCCCACTTTGGATTGCAACGGAATTTACGGAGGTTATACTGGAGAAGGAGCAAAAACGGTGCTTCCTTCAAAAGCGACTGCAAAAATCAGTATGCGTTTGGTGCCGAATCAAGATCCCGATAAGGTTGCAAAAGAGTTTACCAAGTATGTGAAATCCTTAACTCCGAAAAGCTGCAAAGTTGAAGTTGTCGATATGCACGGCGGAAGACCGGTTGTTATACCTTTGGACGATCCTTATCTGCAGGCTGCGGCGAGAGCCACTTCGAAGGCGTTCGGCAAAAAAACCGTTTACACGCGAGAAGGAGGCTCAATTCCTATCGTTATTGATTTTATGGAAAACTTGAAAGCCCCCGTTATTCTTATGGGATTTGGTCTTGACACAGACGATATTCATTCTCCCAATGAACATTATCCGTTGGAAAATTTCGAGAAAGGAATCTACAGTTCAATATATTTCTTTGATGAAATTAAGGAGTTAAAAAAATAAATTTAAGAATTGCCTCTTTTTTGAGGGGCAATTCAATAATTTATGAGGTAAAAAATGCAAAGATTTCAGAAACTAATAATTGCTTTCGGCGTTTTATTGCTTCTTTCCGTTGCTTGTTCAAAGTCGGAAGAAAGCGGAGGAATCGGCGGGAAACAGAGCGCCGCACATTCCGGAACAAAAGAGAAAAGATTGCGCGAATACAATATCGAACAGGCGGAAAGACTAAAGCGTTCTAAAAATCCGTGCGATACGCTTTCTTTAAAGCAGTACATTCTTACTAATTATCCGGCGGGAACTCTTCTCGTTCAAATGGACAGAACATACTCGTACAAAATTCCGAAGGAAGCCGTTATTTATTACCGCCATAAAGGACATTTGTATATTTTTGCATTGATTGCCAAATCGAAACCGGGCGAAAGAAATATAGAAACAAAAAATGTTGTGGGTTATGAATCCAGTTTCATTAATCTGGACAGTACCAAGCTCGGTACCGCGTTTTTCTTTTTAACTCTTTTCGAATGTGCCGATAACACATTCCACAAAATCTGGGAAGCGGAAGTGCCTATTCACGGCGGGTTTAATAGAATGACGCTTAAAAGGTGGAAACCTAAAAATATTCTTTATGTTGAGCTTAACTACGAGGATGGAATAATATCCGGTCATCGCAATTATAACTTTTTTATGGTTGACGGATTGACAAAACCGCCTCACCTGCTTGAAACGTACGTCGGACTTGCGCACAAACGAACGATGACGGATTTAAATCATGATAAATTCCCCGACTATTACGAATACCTGTATATTGATTCGACTTACATTCGTCAGTACGATTCGATTCCCTTTTACTGGGATACGCTAAAACACTTATATGTAACTAAGGTAAACCGGCGCTGGTTCAGAAAATATTAGTGCTTCTAAAAAATCCTTTTTAAGGCAAAGAGATTTTAACTAATCCTTTGCCTTTTTTTGTTGCACAAGTTAACATATATGATTACTTTTAAGTGATGGAATATAAAGTCTTCTTTATAAATAGAAAAGTTAAAAATGATACGCTTAAATTTCCAAAAGGAATTTTAGCTAATTTTATCCATATAACGGAAATGATAGAGGAATTTGGATTATCTCTTGGTAAACCATATATCTCTAAAGTTGAAAAAGAATTATTTGAAATACGAGCGAAAGGTGCGGAGGGAATAGGTAGGTCTTTCTTCTGTACTTCAAAAAATAAAGAGATAATTATTCTTCACTCGTATATTAAGAAAACACAAAAAATTCCACAAAAAGAAATTAAAATTGCTCGTAAAAGATTAAAGGAATATAAAAATGAAAAAAGAGTCGTTGAATGAATTTAAGCAAGAAGCGCTTTCCGATCCAGAAGTAAGAAGAGAATATAACGCACTTAAACCTGCGTATGAATTAAGAAAAAAATTAATTCGATTAAGAAAACAGGCAGGTTTAACTCAAGAAGAAATGGCAAAATTATTAAAAACGAAAAAAAGCAATATTTCCCGCTTGGAAAATGTTAATTCAAAAATTTCTCCTACTATTTCTACTATTGAAAAGTATGCAAGAGCAATAGGATATAATTTAGATATAAATTTTACTCCTCTCTCTAATCAAGAAAATGAGAAAAGTTCAAATTTAATGAATCAAGGTTAGTAGTGAAGAACCAGAAAAACCAATGGACTACTGATAAAGATTATTGAAATGGGTTTATTAAGAAATAAGGTAAAATAAATAAGGAAAAAAATGTCATACAAAATTTACACGAAAACCGGAGACAAAGGGAACACGGTACTTTACGGAGGCGACAAAGTTCCCAAAAATCATCCTCGTCTCGATGCATACGGAACCGTTGACGAGTTGAATTCTCAACTTGGATTGGCGGCTGCCTTTATCAAGGATAATGAGCTTAAAGAAATTATCTACACTCTGCAAAACGATTTGTTTGATTTAGGCGGCGATTTGGCTACTCCGCTGGAAAATAAAAAGATAAACATTTCCAGAATAGAAAATGAGTATGTTGAAAATCTGGAATCGTTAATCGATAGATTTCAAGAAATTCTTCCCGAGCTGAAAGTCTTTATTTTACCCGGAGGAGGAATTGCCGCCGGACATTTGCAGGTCGCGCGTACAATCTGCAGGAGGGCGGAAAGGGAAACGGTTTCTCTATCCGAAAATTTTGATATTAATGAAAAAGTTATAGTTTACCTTAATCGATTATCAGACTTGTTGTTTGTTCTTGCGCGGTATGCAAATTATCTTGAAAATATTTCCGAACCTGTTTGGGAACCGCGCAAAAAATAGTTTGTTAAATTAATCCCGAGTCGAAAAAACGCCCAATATTATTGGGGGTGAAATTGGCTTCGACGGGATTATCGGGTCTTTGAAACGCGTGCCGTGTTCCGCAGACACGTTAAACGGCGGAAAAACAATAACTGGCGAATCTAATTACGCCTTAGCTGCGTAAGTAATACGCAGCCGTTCTCCTTATCCCTTCGCTCTGAGATGAGAGAGAACGCCGTAAAGAGCGATAGCCGAACCGAGCTTCCGAGTAGGCAAGGCGAATCCGTGTAAGCGGGTTTATCGGAATAGCAATGCTAACCTTTGTTTGCTGAGGTTATCATTGCGAAACTTGATCAACAAACTACGCACGTAGCGGTTCACTGATAGGTAATCTCGGACGCGGGTTCAACTCCCGCCACCTCCACGAATCAAAGCTGTAAGTCGTTGTATTACAATGGCTTACAGCTTTTTCTTTTCCTCATGGTTTTATCTTAAGAAATTCATTTGTCAAATTGTGACAAGAAACATTGTATTTGTCAATGAAAATAATTAAGTTATCTTCATAAAAGATTTTTTGAACTTCATGCGGCATCATTCCTCTTTTCAAAAAATTTTCTGGTAAATAAATTATTATTCTAACTGATTTATCATAATTTTAAGGGGAACAGAATATGAAAATATTACTCTTTTTTTTAATTGCTTCAGTTCTTGCAGGGTGTTCATCCAAAGATTTTGTCGGCTCGCCTAAATTCGAATCCGCATTAAATATTAAACTTAAGAAAATGATTAAGGAGAATGATGAAAGTCCGATTGGCGTAATAATGATGACTAACGAGAAATTGAAATCATCGGAAAGAACGGAATTGGAAAGCGCCGGAATTAAAATCGGAAGCGAAACAGGCAATATCATATCTGCAACGGGAACACCTAACGCTATTATTAAAGCGGGTGAATTGGAATTCATTAAACAAATTCAGCTGGCAAAAATAAATTATCTAAAATAAAAGGGGGAACGTTATGAAGAAATTATTACTTACTTTATTTTTATTTTCCACCGCTATTTTCTCTCAAAACGGGAATGTCAATTATCCCGATTTTCAATCTTTATCTCAAAACATAAAAACCGGTGTTGTCGTACCAACCCCTCTGCAATCGGCAACTGAATTGGAGATGAAGATTTCGCCCTATATTAACATTTTTATGAAAAATGTTACTTTTCAAAAAGATGGAAAATATTTTGTTGATGATGGAATTTCCGAGTTAAAGAATATCATTGATTTTCACGAGGTTTCGAAATCGGAAGTTTATCTTTCCGTTCTTTTAAAGAGTAATGATGTTGTCGAAACGGAAAATGTAATTGAGGAGAACGGGGGGACTGTCCGCTCGGTAATTAAAAATATTGTTGTAGCTGATATTCCCCTTTCAGGAGTTTATAAATCCGCATTGGATGAATCGGTTGATTTTATGGATATTTCATCAGTTCGCAAGATGAAGCTTGATGTTAGCAAAAGTGAAATACGGGCTGATTTGGTAGAATCCGACTTAGGGATTAACGGCGCCGGCGTTGTGGCGGGAATATTGGATAGCGGAATTGATTGGACTCATCCGGTTTTCAGTAATTCTTCCGGAACAAGAATTCAATACCTTTGGGATCAATCGGGAAGCAGCGGACATCCGACAGGATACAGCTACGGAACGGAATATACAAAATCCCAAATAGACGCGGGAAACTGCGGCGAAGTTGACGGTAACGACGGACACGGACACGGAACGCACGTTTCCTCGACTGTTGCCGGATACGATTCCTACTCAAATAAGTATCACGGCATTGCTCCGGGAGCTGATATTGTTTTTGTTAAAGGATTCAGAAGCGGTCCCGGTTTTGCTGATAACGACGTGATTGACGGATGTAATTATATTTTTTCAAAAGCTCAGGCAATGGGAAAACCGTGTGCAATAAACTTAAGTCTCGGCGGGCATTACGGACCTCATGATGGTACAAGTCTTTATGAACAAGCCCTCAGTAATATGACGGGCGCTGGAAAAATAATAGTTGCCGCAGCAGGCAACGAAGGAGGCGATTTGATTCACGCCGGTTACGCCGCCATGGGTTCAGATATTACTCAGGCACAGCAAACGCTAATTGTAGCTAATCAGGGGTCCTCTGTTTTATATGTTGATATTTGGTACCAAACCGGCAACATATCTTTCGGATTGGTTGCTTACGACCAGCAGGGTAATATGATTGGCTATACCGACGCCGTTCCTCCCGGACAGTCTGTGTCTAATCAGCCATTTACCGCCAACGGAACTACTTACGGATATTACACAATAGACGCTACAACTACGCAAGACCCTAACAACGGCGCACATAGAGTTGTTTATGCACTTGACAGTCATAACGGGCAATATAATTTAAGCGGAGTTTTCTGGGGAATTTACATGTACGGAAGCGGAACATTTGACGCGTGGGTAGTTGCCGGCGGGCATTTCTCGGATTATGAAGATATTCCCAACGGTTTTCATGCCGGGAATAATGATAAATCCGTAGGTATGCCTTCAACAGCGCAGAAAGTTATTTGTGTTGGATCTTACATGACAAAGAAATGCTGGACAAGCGCCGACGGGAATCAGTATTGTTACAGCAACGGCGAACTCGGAGATATTTCAACTTTCTCTTCGCGCGGTCCTTCGCGAGACGGAAGAATTAAGCCTGATATCTCTGCCCCGGGTCAAGCAATAGCAGCGGCTCTCTCCGGATTTTTAACTGTCGGAGTAGGAGCGGAAGAATCAAATATTTTACCCGGAAATAAATTTCAGATAATGCAGGGAACTTCAATGGCGACTCCTCACATTACCGGAGTTGTGGCGCTGATGCTTCAAAAAAATCCGAATCTCGATTACGCTTCCGCGTTAGCCGCATTAACCACTACAGCGCGAAGCGATAGCCATACCGGAACGCTGCCCAATAATAACTTCGGATCCGGAAAAGTTGACGCTTACGCTGCCGTACAAGCAGTTGGAAGCGGCGGAGGGGGTGGAACCGAAACTCTTTTATCCGAAAACTTCGACGGAAACCAATTTCCTCCTTCCGGGTGGACACAATCGATATCAAACAGTTCAAATACCTGGATGCAGGGAAATCCCTCGAATAATTCTTTTTCCACTATTGACCCGACAAATGTTGCCTCTGCGGTTTGTCCTTGGGTTGCAGCCGATCAAAACGAGTGGCTTATTACTCCGGTGATGCAATTCCCTCAAGGAACGGTAAGTCTCGATTTTTGGGTTGGGCACAGCACTGACTGGCTGAATGCTGCAACAATTAAATTATATATCTCGAATGACGGTGGAAGTAATTGGACTAATATTTGGGAGGCACAGAATGACGGACTAGGCTGGATTTGGAGAGAAATAAATCTCGATTTAAGCGGCTGGGCTAATTCGTCCAATGTTGTGCTTACTTGGCAGTACGTCGGAAATAACGGAGATTTGGTTGCGATTGATAATGTTAAAATTACAAGCACAACTACCGGCGCTGATGATGAAGAAATTAAACCGAGTAAGTATCAACTTTCTCAGAACTACCCGAATCCGTTTTCAAAAGGAGCTTCGCAAGGTTCGCCTTCAACAACTATTGAGTATTCAATCCCGGCGGCTTCAGGCTCGGCGGATTTTGGCGATAGGCATGTTAGTCTTAAGGTTTATGATATTCTCGGACGGCAGGTTGCGGTACTTGTAAATAAAAGGGAAATGCCTGGTAAGTACAGAGTAACTTTTAACGCTAAAGATTTACCGAGCGGTGTTTATATCTACACACTTCAATCGGGCAGTTTTATTTCATCGCGAAAAATGATATTGATGAAGTAACAAACTCGGTATTTGCAAACGATAAATCGAGCAGTTTCACATTTACAACCGTAATCGGTTATACAAAAGGCGATGCCGAGGATTTTATTGATAATCATGTCATGGACTCCGTCGTAAACGGTTCATTAAATTTAAGAGTACAAAGCCAGACGGGTCCCAATGGGGATAATACTGAATGGAACCGGACAATTACCGGCGATACGGAATATAACGGAAATTCAGTAACAACGAACATTTCAACTTACGGTTTTAAACATCTCGAAGTAGGAAGCGGCTATGCCTTCGGTGATTTTTATGATGAATACACAGGAATCATTTCCTCGGCAACGGTAAATTTTAATATCAACGAAAGAAAAACAATACACAACGCATACAGCAGCAACGACGCGCTTTATGTTCAAGAACGCTATATTCACAATAACAGCTCCGCAAGCGGAAGTTTCGGAACTTATAGTTTTCAGGAAATCTATTGCTTTTATGTCGGTTATATGCAATTTGCCGATTCGGCAAACGCGGGTTATCATAGCTCCGCCAAATGTGGGTGAGAACAAACTCTGTTTCGGTTATTTGTGTAAATCAAGCAAATTTTATCCAAAATTATCATTAGAAATTTTTGGTCTAATGACAATTTTGGGATTAATTTTTCATAACGAAAAACCTTTGAACCTTTTTCCCGCTTTTCACCCCCTTTTGGGTTAC
>Ga0256831_1001785_pt1 | contig 11336 bp, 7 predicted proteins | sample 132544metaG_FD_189087 | JGI IMG/M metagenome (GOLD analysis project Ga0256831, IMG submission 189087) | Hydrothermal vent microbial communities from Lau Basin, Pacific Ocean - 132-544 | ecosystem: Environmental > Aquatic > Marine > Hydrothermal vents | place: Pacific Ocean: Lau Basin | collected... | reverse complement strand
ACCGAACTCTTTACCAAAGAGAATGGAAAAGAGCTGTATGTCGTCGCCCGTCCCATCAAAGCCGAAGAGAGATGTAAAATGTGCCATCCGACATGGACTCCAGGTAATGTCATAGCGACGGAAAACGCAAAAATCGATACAACCGACTATCGTCAGGCACTCCATTCGAACCTTGTCATCATGGGTTTGAACTGGTTTCTTAATATCGCACTTGTCGTTCTCGTCATTCAGATCTACTTCTACTTCGAAATCTCCAAACGTGTACGAAAAATACTCGACATCACCTTTCGCATCGAGAATGGCAACTTCGTGCTTGACGACCTGATAACAAAAGAGGAGGCTTCTTCACATACGAAAAACGAGATAGACCGCATCATACGACATCTCTTCAGAGTAGCCAACAATCTCAAACCGGTCATATCTAAAGTAGTCAACCAGTCCAAACAGATGACGTTCGACGCTTCGTTCGCAACGATCAAAGTCGATAAAAGCAAAAAAAGCCTCCAAGAACAAAAGAAGGTAATAAACGAAGCGATGGAAAATATAAACTCCGTCAATCAAAACGGTCAGACACTTATCTCTCAAATGCAACAAATCAAAAAAGAGTCTACCGACTCTATATCGAGTGTCGATGAAGGACGTGAAGTTCTCACTCAAAATATCGACAAAGCGAACGAAGCCTCTTCTTCTATGGAACAGACGGCACACTCTATCGAAGAGCTCACCTCGCTCTCCAACGAAGTTGCCCAGACCATCGATGCCATCTCCGACATAGCAGATCAAACCAATCTGCTCGCTCTCAATGCCGCTATAGAAGCAGTAAGGGCAGGTGAACACGGACGAGGCTTTGCCGTAGTCGCTGATGAAGTGCGAAAACTTGCGGAAAAATCCGCTCACAGCGCCAACCTTATCAAAGGCGTGATCCAAAACATCACACAAAGCATTCATACCGTCAGTGAAGATGCACAAAATACAAAAGATATTTTTCTCCAACTTGAAGAAACGACCAAAAATCTAGAAAAAAAGTTCGACGACATCGAAAAAACGCTACATACCACGATAAACTCTCTCAACAGCTTTGAAGAGGGATTTGAGGTACAAAACAATCTTCTCGCCAACGTCAACGAAAAACTGTCACGCGTCAACGAACAGTCTGAAAAGTCCTATAAAGATTCGGAAAAACTCAATCTTATCATGAACGACATCATGGAAGAAAGCGCCCAGCTTAAAACTCTCAGCGACAGTTTCGAAGTCATTCTCAACAAACGTACTGCAAAACGGACCATTGTAGCTCCACCGGTACCGTGCGAAGTCGAAATAGACGGCAGAAAAATGAACGCGTATATATTCGACATCAGTGAAAACGGCATCTCATTTTACTTCTGTGATGAAGACATGCCGAAAAATACGCAAATCAGGCTCCATACTCCTGTGCGTATATCGAGTCAAAAAGCGGGCATCGAAGGAAGATACGAAATCGTTTATGTGAGTAGAAAAAGCGCCGAACGCTACTTCTGCGGGGCTAAAAAACTCTAAAGCTCCACCGTATCGACTATTTCAAGACCAAATCCTCCAAGGCCGACAAAATCGGTCTTTTTGGATGAGGTAAGCAGTGTCATTTTCGATACTCCAAGCTCTTTGAGGATCTGGGCACCTATGCCGAACTCTTTCATCGTCGAGTCATCGTGATGCTGCGGTTTGTTGATAAAGAGCAACACACCACTGTTTTTTTTGAGATATTCGATGGAGTTTATCATCTCATTGTACTTTTTCTGATTCAACAACAAGTCGATGTCAGGAATGACATTATGCACTTTGACGTTGGAATGTTCTTTGATATTATAAAATATCACTGCCGTATGCTCCACATCTTCATGATCCACAAATACTTTCTTCGTTACCTTGACACCAAAAAATTCGATCTCCTCTTCACTTTTCAGGTGCAAAAGCTTTTCATTGGCGAGTCTGTATTCGACAATGTCGGAGATGTAGACAGTTTTGAGGTTGTGTTTTTTAGCGAACTTGTCGAGATCGTCCCTGCGTGCCATCTCTCCATTATCTTTGATAATTTCACAGATAACAGCACTTGGAGCAAGTCCCGCAAGACGACAGAGATCGACACTTCCTTCGGTATGTCCGGTCCGCACCAACGTACCGCCGTCTTTGGCTATAAGAGGAAATATATGTCCAGGCTTGACAAGCTCTTCGGGTCTGCTTATGGGATTGGCGAGTATTTTTATGGTCATATCCCGCTCATAAGCGGATATACCTGTTTTCGCGTCTCTCGCATCGACGGAAATTGTAAAAGCCGTTTCATGCATCGATGTGTTGGAAACGACCATTGGTTTGAGATCCAATCGTTTTGCTATATCTTTCGTAATCGCAACGCATATAAGTCCGCGTGCCTCTTTTGCCATAAAATTTACATGCTCCGGTGTGGAAAACGCGCTTGCATAAACAAGATCGCCCTCATTTTCCCGGTCTTCGTCATCAATCATGATGACCATGTTCCCTTTTTTTATCTCTTCTATAGCCTCTTTTACTCGTTGTGTAGGTGTCATTCGCTCTCATTAATTTCGATTTTTTTGAATTATACCAAAAAATCCACCCAAAACTCTTGACAAGAGGAGAGATTTTTCATATAATTCCGGTCCATTAATTGATGGATGCGGATAGAAAATCTGCAGTGCGAAAGATCGCGGAATAGAGCAGTTCGGTAGCTCGTCGGGCTCATAACCCGAAGGTCGCTGGTTCAAATCCAGCTTCCGCAACCAAACGCTCTTGTACTGGGGTATCGCCAAGTGGTAAGGCAACTGGTTTTGGTCCAGTCATTCGGGGGTTCGAGTCCCTCTACCCCATCCACCAAATCCATCTTTTAATTTTTCATATCGCGGAGTAGAGCAGTTCGGTAGCTCGTCGGGCTCATAACCCGAAGGTCACAGGTTCAAATCCTGTCTCCGCAACCAAACACTCTTGTACTGGGGTATCGCCAAGTGGTAAGGCAACTGGTTTTGGTCCAGTCATTCGGGGGTTCGAGTCCCTCTACCCCATCCACAAAAAATCTACAAAAAAGAAACGTTATGCAAGACAATCTCGATGCATCGACCATAATCATACGCACAGCCGTATTTCTCACCGTAATTGCACTTTTTTTCTTTATTCTCAAAAGTAACAAGCAAAAAAAAGACTAAGCCGCCTCGTTTACTATTTCCAATGCCTGTTTTGCTTGCAACGTCCATTCTAAAATCAAGTGTAATTTTACCTAAATCCTAATCGGACAACAACCTGTTCATTTTACCGAAAAACACTTCATACGGAGTTTGGTATCCAAGCACTTTTCTAGGTCTTCTAGGTCTGTGATTAAGCAGATTTTGTATGGTAATGATTTGCTCCTTTGAGATATATAAAATTCACTTTTTTTAGAATTGGCGTACTGTAAATCCTTGATTCAACATAACCACAGTAATCATGTAATCAACTTTCACAAATAATTACTAACTAAACAATATAAAATGAAATTTCAAAAACATCAATGATTCTATCTGTGAGCTGTTCGCTCTATTGGAGGCTTGTATTTTGGATCTTTACCCTCTACAGTCCAAAGCTTTTTGGCTTTTTGAGTCAAAGTTTTGAAAAAGTCATCCTCTATCAACTCAAATCCCTCAAAAGTTTTCAACAACAACTCTTTTTCTTCATTTTCATTTAGCTCCTTCTCCTGCGCGGGCAAGGCTATTTTTGTTTCTCTCTCCAGATTGGCAATGTGCCACAAACCTAAAAAACGATTGGAATAAAAACGCAATACTCTGGCGGAGTACTCTTCAAAATCTTCGAAATCGTGCTGAAGATAGAGTTCGATTATCAAGGTGACCACTTTGTTCAAGTGAGGAAACGGTACCATGGAAAAAAGTTCGCGTCCAACACTTTTGCCGTATGTATGTTCAGCACCCAGAAAAATGCGACAGCCCCCCTCCACAGCTCCAAAATTGTTGGTTTTGAGTCCTATCAACCCTATATCCGTGTGACGATGCCTACCGCATCCTTTCGCACAGCCGCTAAAACCGACATATATAGAGTGCTCCTCAATGAGATCGAGCGGAAGATACTTCGTTTCGCCTTTGATACTCCAAACAGCATAGGGACAAAGATTGCCCGCACAGGTTATGACAGTGGAACTTTTGGCAGCAGGAGGGAACGGCACCTCTTTTTTCTCAAGACCTATAATATGGATGTTTTGATCTATACCAAAGCGGATTTCGTCTGCATTTTCTTTAACAAAGTCGGCTATTTGTTTCATCTCTTCGGCATCGAGTTTGGAAAAATTGGTTTCATAGCAATAGGCGTATTTTCCGTTTCGCAGCTCTCTAAACTCTTCAAACTCGCCTTTTTTCAAAACAAGCTCACCGGCTTGCTTGAAATCTTTGCCGTAATAGTTACGAATCAGCGATTTGAGCGTTCCCATGCCGTGCTCTTCTATAAAATAAAAAAGTCTTGTCTTGCTTCTTGAATAGCGCGAACCATGGTTGTAGAAGGTCTCCAAAAAAGCTTTGTAAAACGGAACAACTTCATCTTCATCGAGAAAAATATCCGCATCTTGTGCCGTTTCCGTGTTTTTTCCGCCCATGTAAACGTTAAAGCCGTATCGATCATTTTTCTTCGCAAGAGCAAAATAGATGTCATTGGCAAAAAAAGAGGCTACATTACGCTCATTCCCGGATATTCCTATCGATACTCGACGGGGCAACATTCCCACATATTTTGGATTTTGGATTATATAGTCCTGCATCTCTCTGATAAAAGGATAACACTCTATACGAGACATCTCCAAAACACCGTCATAGGCATCCGTTACAATATTTCGAACATTGTCACCGAAACTCTGCCAGGTTGTAAGCGTCTCCAGCGCATTGACTCGCTTCCATACCTCCTTGACATCTTCAGCATAGAGGTCGTGCAGTTGAATCCCCGCTCTGGCAGTCAATACAATCGTCAAATCGAATTCCTTTACTATATCCGCCAACCGAATAAAATCTTCAAGAGCTATGCGTCCTCCGGCAACGCGTATTCGAATGGTGAATTCATCTTCCAAAAACTCTGTGTTGAATATCCCGAAATCCTGAAGATAGTAACGGTCACCTTCTCCCAGGTTTTCAAAATCGAGCGACTCGAACTCTTTTAGATAATAATCAAACGGTTTCAGACGGGCTTTGTAAGTTTCTCTTTTATTGAGTTTTTTATCATCAAGAGCTTGCATAATATATTTCTACCTTTCTATATTGTTTTGCAATTATACAGTTTTGCCGCATTCAAAGCATAAAAAAAGAGTATAATTGAAGCAAATTCAAGAAACTCTAAGAGTTCTCGTTGTTCTGTTTTTCTACAAAATTTCGTAACTGTTTCAGTTCCACTGGTTTGGAGTACAGATATCCTTGCGCCGTATTACATGCTAAAGTACGCAGAATCGATTCATGACGTTTTGTCTCTACTCCTTCGGCAACAGTCTTTTTTGAAAAACTTTTCGCTATATTGATAATGAGCGTCACTATTTTGAGATCATCTTCATCCTTGTCGATATCCTGAATAAAACTCTTGTCTATTTTCAAGGTATCAAAAGGAATCTGCTTCAAATAGCTCAAAGAAGAGTAACCCGTTCCAAAATCGTCAAGCGCTATGCGGAATCCCAATGATTTGATTTCTTGAAGTGTTTTTTTTGTAAACTCGGCATCTTCCATCGAAACGGTTTCAGTGATCTCTATTTCCACTCTATCGGCATTTACTTTGTAAATCCTCAGCAGGTTTTTTAGATACTCTATAAAATGGGGATCGTAAAATTCTCTTGCCGAAATGTTTACCGAAAGATAGAGTCCGCTTAACAAAGGGTCATCCTGCCATTTTTGCAAACACTCGAAAGTTCGCTTAAGTATATAGTGGTCAAGTTCTATTATAAGATCACTGCGTTCAGCCACAGGTATGAACGCATCCGGGTAAACAAACCCAAGCTCCGGATGTCTCCAGCGCACCAGTACCTCGGCACTCTCGACCTTGAGTGTTTCAAAGTTCAACTTTGGTTGAAAATAGAGAAGAATTTCGTCGTTTCTCTGCAAAGACTCCTGAAGATAGTGAGCTATCGTATTATATCTTTCAAATCTTTCTTTCATCTTCTCATCAAAAAAACGATAGCGGTTTTTCCCCTCTTTTTTTGCTTCGTACATCGCCAAATCGGCATTGGTCAATAGATCTTCCACCTTGTTGCTGTCATCTGGATAGATACAGATTCCAATACTGCTTGTAACAAAGAACTTTACACCTTCAACTTCGTATTCGGTTGCCGTACTTTTCAAAATTTTTTCCGCAAAAGCACCTAGTTCCTCTCTAGATTGAAACATTTCCGCCAAAAGAACGAATTCGTCTCCACCAATGCGAAATATTTCTGAGGTGATATTCAAAGAGACAAGTGCTTTTGAAAACTGTACCAAAAATGCATCTCCAAAAGTATGGCCATAGGAGTCATTGATAAATTTGAAATCGTCTATATCGATAAAAATGACACCAAAACGTTTTCGCTCTTTTTCGGCCAGTTCATTGAGCTTGTTTTGCAAGGCATAACGGTTCGGCAAAGCTGTCAATGGATCGTGATATGCAAGAAACTCTACCTTTTTCTTCGCTTCAACCTCTTCTGTCACATCGAGTGCTATACCTATGAACTTCTCTTCTTGCTTAGTTTTACGATGTTTAATGATTATTTTTAAATATTTTCTACTGCCGTTGACCAAAAAAGCAAAAACATCTTCAGCAAAGACACCCTTTTTTCGTACATGTTCGAGCACAGCCAAAAAACGTTCTCTCTCCTTCTCTTCAAAATATACTAAAAAGTCTTCCCATTCCAATTCTTTCTTTTTATCGATCTCAAAAATACGATACAGCTCGTTGCTGCAAGAAAACTCTCCAGTTTGCAGATCATACTCCCAGCTGCTTAAATGGGCAATTTTCTGCGCTTCTTGCAAACGTTTTTCATGAATGTATATTTTCTGAAAATTTTCCCTGATTGCCAAAAGCATAGTATTGATGGAATTTGTAATGGTTCGGATCTCTTTGAAGTTATCCGGAGCCGCTATTTGTTTTATATGAACAAGATCGATATTTTGATCAATATTTTGTACTTTTGCCGCCAATACCTCTATTGAAGATATCTTGATATAGAGGTAATATAAAATAAACGCCAAAAAGAAGAAAAAAGCAATGATGATGAAAACGGCTGCCCTTTGATAACGCTCCCAGAAAATATTTTTAAATACAAGTTTGTATCTGACATCCAAGAAGCCTATAGTTTTTCCCTTGAACTTTAACGGATAAATCAAAGTTCCACTCTGATTTCTTTCTATGTTGTCCACATTGTCTACAATGCGAATCTTTTTGATTTCCTTTACATTCTTTTTAATGGATTGCAGCAAACTCTGCAACGAATCGTCGAATTCAAAATAAAAAAGATTAGCTATCGTATCGATATTATTTCCGATAATTTTCTCGATATACTGTTCTTCTATTTTCGTGATTTTTTGATCGATCACTTTGAGGTTGAAAATAAAAAAAAGAGTAAAAACCGTTATGATGGAAATAATGGCAAGTATAACAATCTTTTTCAGTGAAAACTCAATTCTCATAAAACTTCGCTACCTTGTAGATGACCGGATTGAATTTGACTCCGACCGTTTTTAAATTTTTCACATTCAGCATTGGCACCACTTTCGCTCCGATGTCCAGTGTCACAATGCTGTAAGAAACACCATCAGGAAACAAAGAGAAAACAATACGTCGTTTGTTTTTTATCTTTTTAAAAAGTTTTTTTCCATACTCCTTGGAGCCGACAACGACATACGCTGTAGGTACTGTTTTCAAAATACGGGAAGAGAGTACTGTTTTGACATTATAGCCGTAGGAGTTCTTCTTGATTAACGAAGCGAATTTTTTCGCCTCTTTGTAAAAACCTTTTTCATAGTAGATATGGATTGTAATGGTTTTGGATTTTTTATCGATTTTTTCCTGAAGATTTTCATCGAGCATTATTATCTTTGGAAAAACTTTCGATTCCATGAGCAAAAGATTCTTATCTATTGCCGCTGAAGCCGAAACATAAAGGAGTGAAAAAAAAGTCAATAAAGCAAATATTTTTCTCACTAGAAACTCTTTCTCACGCTGACAAAAAATTCTCTTCCCGTTTGAGGAACTTTCGCATCTTCCGGCACAAACATGTAACGACCGCCTATAACATCGGTAGGCTGTATCCAGTAATAGTTCTCTCTGTCTGTCAGATTTTTTATACCTGCTTGTAGCAATAAGCCGTCATCTTCGTAGCTGATTGTCTCGTTTAGACTGAAAAATGCGTCTATATTTTCGAGATATGAAGGAGTTTCTATCTGATCGCCATAATTGAAAGAAGTTAGCATAACAAATTTTTTGTATTTGTATGAAAAGTAACCATTGGCTAGATTTCTACGGTTTCCAGACCATGGGTTGTACGAGGAGTCGTTTTCATTATGACTCCAAGAGAGGTAAAGTTCATTTGTTTCAAAAAATTTTTTATAACTAAGCTCCAACCCTCTAAGCGTAATCTCTCCCCTGTTTTTATATATACGTTTTCCCGTCGCCATATCGTAATAACGATCTATCGTATCTTTATTTTTGCCGTAATAAAGATTGAGTTTGAATTTATCATGCCCGAAAACTTCTGCAAGATACTGAAGTTCGACCATATCTATCGTTTCTGGGTCTACGTTCAGATTGCCGTTGAACTCGGCTGCGGTCTGGGCATAGAGCTCTACCCATGACGGTGCACGAAAAGAGTGGTTGTAGAGAAGTTTGCAGGTCTGTCCGTCAAAGATATTGTATACCATACCCGCTTTGTAAGAATCATTGGATCCAAAATCACTGTAATGGTCAAAACGATACCCGAGAATAAAGGAAAAATTGTCTGTTAGCGTAACCAAATCTTCCAGGGCCGCTGCGACAGTCGTTCTGTGAACACCCTCTTTTATGATGTTGTTGTCTCCTCGAAGCTTCTCTTCATTGGGTCCAAGATTGTATATGTTTTTGGTATTTCCCATCGCTTCGACATACTGACTATAGTACGTATCGTAAGGTTCCGTATATTTTACGTCGATCTGAAAGATGAGGTTATGCAGATCGTTTATATATTTGAAGTTACTTTTTAAAAAATATTCCGACTCGTGAATCAATCCGCCGAATACAATATCTTTGGCAGGATCGTCTGTCGGTTGAATGTCATAAGGTATCGTACGAAACTCTCCGTCCCACAAGTAGTTTTTGTATCCAAGGTCTGTCTCAAGCTTTAGATCCGGCGCAATATAATCACCGTAATGAAGACGGGCGTAAATATGTCTGAGTTCGACATCTTTGTCATTTTTGAGCGTAGGGACTCGGGTAATGCCGAAAAAATCCTGTTTTATATAATCCTCTATACGCATATCGAAAGTGTAGGCATCTCTTTTTATCGCGACTCCGACACCTTGATTTATCTCTTTCGTATGAGCATCTTTGGGTGTTCTAAAAAGACCCGCTTGACGAGTGAGAAGGTCTATACGTATAGCCGCAGGTGCTTTTAAATCCGGCTCGGACGTAGAGTAGTGAGCGTCAAGGAGAATTTTGTATGCTCCTTCCTGAATGTTTTGAAAATATGTCGCTTCATAACTTTTGAGTGTCGAAAGATATCCTGAAACTTGACTGTTACTCAACTCATCTCTTGTAATGATATTCAAAACACCTAAAAAAGCGTTACTCCCATATAGAATCGAGTCCGGAGACTTTGTAAACTCTATACGCTTGACAAGCGCGAGAGGAAAGTTATAATAGTAGAATTGATTGGAGTAGAGATTGTTCGTTACATCCACACCGTTGACAAGCACTTTTATCTTGTCACGGTAGGCAGATTTCATTCCCCGAACTATAACCTGTTTTTTCCCGCTTGAGGTCATCGAAGTCTCTATACCGGGAATGAACGGCAATATATCTATAAGACGCTTATAGCCTGTTTGTCGGATAAACTCCTCTTTTAAAACCGTTACGGTGGCAGGCGTTTTATCGAGGTTCAATTTTGCTGCAGTGGCTATCTCACTCGCTTCGTTGAGCGACTGCAAAAAATCATCTTCGATTTCACCTCCCCATAAATTTCCTGTAAATACAAGGAGCGTAGACAGAGAGAAGAGAAACTTTTTCCGCACTATGAAAACCTTCTGTCAAATTTTGAAATTCTTATATATTATAGTGCAATCTTTTTTAATTTTATTTTAGAGAACGACTCTTCCCCTCATTTTGTTCCAATTCGATACTAAACCTTGACTTGGCGTCCAAGTTTCTCTTCTACAGAAGCTATCTTCCCATGCAGTCTGTCAGTGCATCCCTTTCGGATGTCGAACTTCAATGCGCTGTATACCCGCTCACACTCTTCTAGCTGTTTATAAGCGAGTTCAATAATTTCCAAAGCCTCTTTAACGCTTTGCGTTTCAACTATAGTTCCCATCGGTGTCAATTTGTAAGGTATGCCTTTTGTGTCTATAGCATCTATGATCCTGCTAACCTTCTTTGAAACACTCGCTCCTTCTCTGCAGTCATCCGATGTCGGGAACATGCTGAACTCCAAAAGTACACTTGTCATATCCGCTCCTTGAAATTTTTTATAGATTGTACTCTTTTTGGCTGATGATATTCTCAAAGATAAGCAGGCAGAAGTTCTTTTAATTTTCTATATACTTTTTCAAAGTCGCTGCTGTAAACCCGTGTCTGACCAATGGTGGTCATAAAATTGGTATCGCCTCTCCAGCGAGGTACGAGGTGAAGGTGGACATGTTCTGCTATACCGGCGCCTGCGGCACTCCCGAGATTCATTCCGAGATTGACTCCATGTGCCCCAAAACCCTCTTTGAGCATACGCACACCTTTTTGTGCCAGTTCACTCATATGCAGCCAAGTGTCTGCATCGAGCTCTTCAAGCGCATCGGTATGATGATGAGGTATGATCATAAAATGACCCGGTGTATAGGGATACTTGTTCATGACCATAAAACATTTTTCGTCACGGTAGAGCACATGCAGTTTCTCATCCTCTTTCGCATGAGAGCTTATATGACAAAAAACACATCCCTCTATCTTTTCTCCTGAAACATATTCGCTCCTCCATGGAGCATAAAGGATATTATGCATCACTCACCCCACCCCAGTTTTTCTTTCAGTACTTCGAAGTAGTTGAATTCCATACGATGAATGAGTCTCGCTTTGCGCATAGCAAGCTGGATGTAGATACTCTGGTCCTTATGCAGTTCATACAT
>Ga0256831_1001784_pt1 | contig 11336 bp, 12 predicted proteins | sample 132544metaG_FD_189087 | JGI IMG/M metagenome (GOLD analysis project Ga0256831, IMG submission 189087) | Hydrothermal vent microbial communities from Lau Basin, Pacific Ocean - 132-544 | ecosystem: Environmental > Aquatic > Marine > Hydrothermal vents | place: Pacific Ocean: Lau Basin | collected... | reverse complement strand
GATATCAAAAAAGCCAGGGCGTTCTGCAGACTGCCCGATGAGGCAAAGTTGAAAATCATCAGAAACAGACTCCTGCTCAGTGTGTACCTATCCAACGCTCGTTGCTCGGCCCTTAAGCAAAGGGAAATGAAACCTGTAATAACCGCTTCTTCAGGGGGCACCTATTCATGCAGGGATGGGACAGTATACGCTTGGGGGATACCAACGAAAGAAAAGCTGGGAGTTTCTTACTGTTCATGGAGAAAGTCAGGATCCCCCTCATCGTGCAGTAGAGAAAAGGGGGTAGCGTGTCTCTGGGGCTGCACGAACGTTGATCCAAAACTCGGATGGTCAGGCAACTATAAATATTTCCCTGACCTGGACAGCTTTGTTAAGGAGGTAACAAGCAGGGGTTACCACAAAACCGATCGGTATGCTGCCTATGGCATATACGGGCGGGACTTCACAAGAGAAATTGGATACGGATACCGCTACGAGGCGAGATACAGTCCAAAAACTCGCATGGGCTACGTGGAGGGTCCTGAGCCCAATCCTGAAAAGAACTGGTACGGTTTTCTGCACAATTTCTGGCCGACACTTGTGAAGCGCTGGCACGATAACTGCTGAGGTGATTCGCGTGAAGCGCTCTAAGACTCTGTACTCTGCCATTCTTATCTTTTTTCTGTTGGTAGCCGGTGGGACATATTACCTCTACGGTCGGAGTCCTGGCAATACGGTGGAACCCGAGATAAAGTTCAACGCCACCAACCTTAAGCCCCTCACTTCAAACCTTACACTTGTGTATAAGTCGCGCGAATATTCCGATGGGGGTCTGTTCGGGAACAGGGGGCTGGTCGAGAACTCAACGAGGATCTTCACAGTGTCCATGAAGGGGAGAGACCTTGTTATGGTTGAGAGGTTCCGGATCGAGTGGTGGCGGCCCGATCACTCGCTTCAGGAGGGGACCAACCGTGCCGAAATAATCAATTCGACACCAATAATATATCAGCCGGACGGTTCCATCTTCGTTGAGGGGGAACGGGCTGAAGTCGAACTCTTCAGGATTGGATATCCGTACTCCCCTGTATTCGAGCGGCTAAAGGCTGAAAAGGGTTACACTCTCAAGTTATGCTGTGCCAACCTCACCGTGGAGGACGTGAGGATCATCAACGGGAGGGAGTGCATTATAGTGAAAGCGGAAACTGAAGATGCCACTCTCAAACTTGTAATCGACGCCAAGACGCGCCTGCTTCTTTGGAACTACGGGGTTTCCAAAGAGGTGGAGGGATCATGGTGGGATGACTGGCTGGTCTCTTCTAAATAATTTCCCCCACCATTATAAACCCCTTTTCATTATTCTCAACCGTAGGCCACCACTATTCCGTCCGGCTCATCAACGGCCCTTTCAATCTCGCCCTCGCTTACCCCACACTTGTCCTTCTTCAAAGCCCCTCCTTAGAAACTCGGCGCTCAATTCAGGATCAAAGCGCTCGAGGGGCGTGTCGGGGTGGTACCTGTTGAAGGGTGGAGCCTCTGGATCGTGTTCTGAAAACCCCCGTCGGCTTTGGCCGGATACTGGGTCTCGTCAATCACGACCACGAGCCTTTTCTCGCTATTTCCGGCGGGGTACGTGAAGAAAGCCCCCCGCTCCGCACCGGGCTTTCCCGGGAAAGGGTCGTTGAAGTGGTTAACTAACCTCAACGAGAAGTCCTCTAGGTTAGTCTCGTTCCCTCCTCCCATAGAGAATTATCATCTCGGCTTTTCCCGAGCGATATCTCTCCCCGAGGAAGTTCAGCTCCGCCTTCCTGTCAACGAACTTACTCGTGAGTATCTTATTGGCAATTTAAAAAAGCACATGCCTCCAAAAACAAAACGGAGAAACTTCAGTCCACGAAAGCTAAACCGTTCCACAGCTCCTTTATCTCCCTCGTCGCGTCGGGATAGACCCTCTTGAATGTTATCCTCCAGTAGCCATTCTTTAAATCCTCGATGTCCTCTATGCGGATTCTCAGGCCCATCCTCTCGAAGTGGGCGACCATTTTATGGGCGGTGCTTATGTTCCTGACGCGGACTGTGAAGGTCTCCTCGATTTCATGGCCCTGGGACACCTCAACGATGCTTTCCACAAGGGGTTTAAGCAGTGCCTCCCCCAGGGATTTCGCGTATTCCTCAAACTCCTCGCCTTTAACGTGCCTCTCGGCCAGGTAGAAGGCCACCCTGCTTATCCTTCCCATGAAGTAGCCGTGGGGAAGGTCGAAGAATATGCGCGAGCCTATCTTTATGTCGTTGATGTTGGCGTGGGGAGTTACGTACTTGGCTATCCTCTTCATGTCGGGGGTTTTCATTACAACGCCTTCCCTACCCTCTTCGCTCAGCTTTTCGATGAGCTCCATGAGTTCGTCGGTTCTTGTTCTATCAAAGAGGCCGAAGCGCTCAACCTGTGGGATTTCGTACTCTTCAGCCAGTTTATAGCGCTCCTCAACGGGCAGACTTTTTCCTCTTTCCCTCTCCCAGACATCGAAAAGGAAGAACTGAATGTCCTCCTTTACGTAGGGCGGCCCCTCGACGAGGTACGGACTTTCGGGTCCGGCCATCTCACCCACGAGAATTAGCCCTGGGTGATCCTCAAAGAAGTCCTCGTCTATGAAGTCGGTGATCCTCTCGGTTGTGAAGGGGCAGACGAAACCACCCCTCGTGAGGGCCAGAATTTTGTCTTCGACCTTAACGACACGCACATTGTAGCCGTCAACCTTTTCCTCCACGTAGAACGGTTTGTTCTTGAATATCCTCTTCACTCCATTCCCAAGCTGGACGATTCTCTTTATGTGGGGAAAGCCAGGGACCACGGTTCCGTCCCCGAAAACCACGGTTCCCCGTCTGAAACCTCCTGCCGAATCCCGGAATCTCACGTACCGTATTCCCTCAAACTCGTTCTCCTCGATTCCCCCTTTCCCCTCGAGGACCTCGAGCCTCTCCCGGGGTAGGCCGAGCCTGATGAGCAGGTCTCTGAAGTGGGAGCCGACCATTCAACCACCGGTAAAGGGTAGGGCGTCATCGTTAATAACGGTTGTGAATTGAGAAAAGATGAAGCGCCGGAAAAGGGGAAGGGAAGAGGCTCAGCGCTTCATGGTCGAGAGAACCTTCGTGGTAACGTCGTTGCCCTCGCCGTCGTAGATCCTGTAGTAGGCCGGGTAGGGGAGCTTCATCTTGGCCCTTCTCATGGCCTCGAGGGCGAACTTTAGGTGGTTCTCGTTGACCCAGACGGTGAGGATCTTCTGGTCCTTCTTAACCCTAGCCGCTAATCCAATCGGCTTTCCGAAGGGTCTCCTCATACCGTTTCCGTAACGGTCGGCCTTCCTTCCGGTGGCCATCGGGTTCTCTCTAAGCACCTGGAAGGGGAAGACCCTTATCTTGAAGTGATAGTTGCTCCTTCCGACGTTCTTCTGCAGGTACCTGTTGACCTGAATACGAATGGCCTCGAGGGCGTTCTGCCTTATCTGCATCGCCTGTTCCGCCTGAAGGCTGACTTCGTACTGGAACTGGGCGGAGAGGTTGCCCATGTCGAAGATCGTTATCTTGGGTCCCGGAGCACCGCGTATGTACTCCCTTCTCGTGTAAGCGGGCTTGTCAACGTCCCTATCAATCTTAGCCGGTCTGAGTCCCATACTCTCACCTCCAAATGAGCGTAAGTCGGGCCTAACTTTAGCTTGCCATCGCTTTTATAAAAGTTTTGGAGCCCTCATTCCATCTCCCCCGGATGGATTCCCGCCCAGAGGAGGGCGAGGGAGAAGGGCAGGAAGCTCAGGAGCGCAAGGTTTAGCGTCACAGTACCCTGGAGCTCCCCGAGGGAGTAGGCAAGGCCGAAGAGCATTCCCCCCAGGAAGGTTGAGAGGTTCTGGACGCCGTTGACGCCGCCTATCGCGAGTGACGAGCGTTGGTGAGAAGCGAGGATTTTCCTCGAAATCGGCCGGAAACTCTGGAAGGAGAACAGGGCCAGGAATATACCCAGAAAAACCGTCGGGGCAGTTTTCACTGCCGCAAGAAGCGGCGAGACTGCTGCCAGCACCGAGGTCATTGCCACCGTTCTCCTCTCACTCCCCACATCGGCCATCCATGAGACGACGTAGCTCAGCATCGCCGCCAGGAAGCTGGCCCAACCGATGAGTGTGGAAGTCGTTGCCCTGTCCAGTCCGAGCGCCTCCGCGACGTAGACGTAGGTTATCTCGCCGGAGGTGAATGCAACTATTACCGACATGAGGGCAGCGATGAGGAGGATCCGCCTGGGATCGAGTGACGGCTTTTCACCGCCGGACGTTTCCTTTCTGCGCGGGGTTATCAATCCCCGGAGGAACGAGTAAGCCAGGGCCATCAGAAGCCCCGTGACTATGAAAAAGACAGAGGAGATTCGCATCTGTGTCGGGAGCCCGAGGTGAACGGTATAAGCGTAGGCGTAGTTCCCGAGCAGGGCGGCGATGCTGCCTGAAAAGAAGTATATCGCAGTGACCCTCGCCCTTATCGCCCTTGGGGTGGTGACAGCTATCACGAACTGGGCTATCGGCCAGGCCAGTCCGTTTAGAAAGCCGTTGAGGAGCTTTATTCCTGCAACATGAACCCATGTGGAGGCCAGGGGATAAAGCTGCACGGCGATTGCATTACCGGCCATGGCCAGGGCCCCGAGATAAACCAGGGTCCTGTTCTTCTCAAGGAGGAGACCACCGAAAACGGATGAAAAGGCCCTCGCCAGGACGAAGGACATTGAGACGATCGAAACAGCCAGCATGCTCGCCCCCAAAACGTCGCGCGTGTAGAACGCTATGGCGGGAGTGGCGAGCCTGAAGGCGAGGGTTCCTGTGAACGCCGAGACCACTAGCAGGATTACGCCAATGAACCTCCTTTCCATCGGATCACCCCCCAGACCTCCGCGGATCACTTTAAAAGCGTTGGGAGGTCGAAGGTCCTTCATCTAACTGCCCCATGTGGAGAAAAACCTGCGGTCGGGGAGAACCCTTTTATAGAGGCCCGGAGAAATAGGGCCGGGTGATCCAATGGAGCTCAGGTTCGACATGGATTACGAGGACGCTTATCGGGAAGTCTACGAGATGGTGAAGCCGAGGTACAAGCTCTTCACGGCCGGCCCTGTCGCCTGCTTTCCCGAGGTTCTGGCAATAATGTCCACCCAGATGTTCAGCCACCGCTCGGCCGAGGCCAAGGCCCTCCACACCGACACGCTCACGAGACTCGGAAGGTTCCTCGAGGCCGGGAGGGGAGAAATAATCCTCTTTCCGAGCTCGGGAACCGGCTTTATGGAGGCCGCCGTCAGGAATACGGTACCGAGGGGTGAAAAGGTCCTGGTCACGGTCATAGGAGCCTTCGGAAAGCGCTTCGCCGATGTTGTTGAGGCCAACGGCAGAAGGGCGGTAATACTCGAGAAGGAACCGGGTCAGGCCATCAAGCCGGAGGAACTTGACGACACCCTGAAAAAGAATCCCGACGTTCATGCCGTCACAATAACCTACAACGAAACCTCCACCGGCGTCCTCAACCCGCTCCCCGAACTGGCCAAAGTGGTCAAAGAACACGACAAGCTCCTCTTCGTCGATGCTGTATCTGCTATGGGCGGTGCCGACATAAGGTTCGACGAGTGGGACATTGACCTCGTCTTTGCGAGCAGTCAGAAGGCCTTCGGTGTTCCCCCGGGACTGGCGATGGCCGCTGTCAGCGGGCGCGTTTTTGAGATAGCCGGGAAGATGCCGGAACGCGGCTGGTACTTCGACCTACCGCTTTACCGGAAGTTCAACGAAAAGAAGAAGGGAACTCCATCAACCCCCCCGCTGCCCCAGATCATGGGGCTCAACGTCGTCCTCAGAATAATCGAGAAGATGGGTGGAAAGAAAAAGTGGCTCGATATGTACAGGAAGAGGAGCGAGACCATCAGGAACGGAGTTAAGGAGATGGGCCTCGGAATTCTGGCAGAGCCAGGTTACGAGAGTCCAACGATTACTGCCGTCGTCGTCCCGGAGGGAATGAGGGGAATAGACGTTTACAACGCCATGCGCGAGCGCGGTTTCGAATTGGCTAAGGGCTACGGGAGTGTCGCAGAGAAAACCTTCAGGATCGGGAACATGGGATACATGACCTTCGAAGACATCGAGGAGATGCTCTCCAACCTGCGGGAGGTAGTGGAAAAGCTTAAGGGCTGATACCCTTCTTTCCCTTTAGTGAGAGCATGGTTTCAAGAAAGTGGATGGCCACATGGCTGGTTCTGAACTTTCTCATCTTCTGGTTCGTCGGATTAACATCAAGTGGCTATTCGATGGAAGGCTACCTCCCCGGTCAGAGCGAGAAGGTCGAGAGGTACATACCGATCGTCTACGCCAGACCCGACGACATGCCCATGGGGATCCTCTACATGGTCGATTACGACGGAACTATACACTACTACATCGTCTGGGAGGACGAGTACTTCTCCAACTCGCTCATAGACAAACTCTACCGCTTCTTCAGGGGACTCGTCTACGGCGGAGCGACGCAGGACATAGAGGTTGTCAAGGTTAACCCCAGCGAGGGTACGTTCTACTTCCAGACCCATGGCCACACTGACGTGCATGGCAAAATCCTGCCCGATGGAAGTTGCCTCTGGCTGGAGAAGAACCTGGTGATACCCAACTGCACGGAGAATGAGACTCACATCAGGGTCTACGTTGTGACGTGGAACCACATGCTCTCCCTGCTTCCAGAGGATGGAACGGTCAGGGCCCGGCTGAAGATCAGACACATGACCCCCGATGACTACGTTGCCCTGGGAATGTTCAGGAGGACGCAGTACAGCATGGCGGGGATAACCTTCAACTCCCTCACCCTCGCGGTGCTCTCGACAATTGCATTCAACGGGGTATTCTACTGGGCGTGGCGGAGGGGGTATCTCACGCGGGAGGGCCAGAAAAGGGTCATGGATGAACTCAGGAAGAGCCTCGGGCGGAAAAATAAGGAATAACTACCGCAGGGGGACCAGTTTCCCATCCTTCACCGCGTAGATTCCCCTTATCTTCCTCGTTCCCGTCCTCCAGTCCCTGCCGAGTTCGACTACCACGTCGAAGCGGTTGAAGGTCTCATCGTCAATACGGAGCCAGTGCTTAACCTCACCCTTTATGTCATCGGTAAGTGCGAGTGATGTCACTATGAAGGCGTAGTCGTCTATGAGCTCCCTCAGAAGCCTCGCGACATCTATGGTGTGAATGGTGTCTATGACTACGTAATCCGGGTTTATGGCCTTTATTCTCGAGATAACCTCAGACGTTCTCACATCGAGGGGTCTGCCATCGAACTGAGTGTCAATGACGACGATGTTCGGCTTGAAGGGCTTGAACTCGCCGTAGGCGGTTACCACGACAACCTTCCTGTCGTCGGGAATGAAGTTCATCAGCGCCTCAACGAGCTTCGTCTTTCCGGAACGGCTTGAACCGACGATGAGGATATCCTTCTTGGACAGTATAGCCTCCCTAAGAGTCCCAAGCTGCTCTTCCGTCGCCGCCCCGTAGCGAACGAGGTCTTCTGGCGTGAATATATAGACTCCCATTTCCAATCACCGGGGAGAATTCTCGGCGATCGTTATAACGATATCTATGTCACCATCCAGAGTGTGTCAATTCAAAGCTCCAACTCGGTCATTTATTCGGGAAAGTCACAAAATAAATGTCATATTTTGACTAAAATCCAAACTTTTTTGCATAAGAGCCATAAAGGGAAAGCCCAGTGACAAGAATCGGGTGGTTGATATGAACGCTCTCCAAATTGTAACCAGGAAAATTGAACCGACAATCGAAGTCCAGACGAAGGTTATTGACTATATGACGAGATACATGGTGGAGAGGGGCTTCAAGTGGCTCCTTCCAGTGATGCTCAGCTCAATAACCGATCCTCTGTGGCCGGATCCTGCCGCTGAGGAGGCCCTGAGGCCGCCGGAGGTCGAGGTCTACGGCTCCAAACTGCGGCTGACCCACAGTATGATACTCCACAAGCAGATGGCAATCGCGATGGGGCTGGACAGGATCTTCATCCTCTCACCTAACATCAGACTTGAGGGGAGGAGCGCCGATGACGGAAGACACGCCTACGAGTTTACCCAGCTCGACTTCGAGATCGCCGGCGCAAGCATGGACGACGTTATGGGCCTCATCGAAGGCATGATAAGCGGCCTCTTCAGGGAGGCGAGGAGCTGGGGACTCGAAAGGGAGGTGCCCAGGGTAAGACCGCCCTTCAAGCGCTTCACCCTTTGGGAGATAGAAGAAGAGTTTGGAAGCGAGGAAGAGGCCAGCAGACTAATGGAGGAACCCTTCTGGATAACTGACATCGAGAGGGAGTTCTACGACAGGGAGGATCCGGAGAGACCCGGCCACTTCAGGAACTACGACCTCTATCTCCCGGAAGGCTACGGTGAAGTTTCCAGCGGTGGCGAGAGGGAGTGGGAGTACGAGGTGATAGTCAGAAAGATGAGGAAGGCAGGGATAAGTCTTGAGGCATTCAGACCCTATTTGGAGGTTGCAAAGGCAGGTTTACTGAAGCCAAGCGCGGGAGCGGGAATTGGAATCGAACGCTTGGTCCGCTATATAGTGGGGGCCAAGCATGTAGCGGAAGTGCAGCCATTCCCCAGGATACCCGGAATCCCGGCAGTTATCTAACAAGATCCCCCATCTCCTTTGAACTGATTGGCCCTCACGGATCCAGAACCGGATTGGGAAACCCCTTTTCATTTGTACTTCCAAAGTCAGGTTTTGTTGTACAAAAAACAAAACAGTTCGGGAATTACAAAACGCTTATATCGTGTTAGACGGACATTAAAACGGTGAGAAATATGGAGTGGAAACGGGCCTTTGAAATAGCCGATGCAATCCTGCCCGGCGAGACGGTTCTGGTCGAGTACACGACCTCCTACCTCCCGGAATTCTTCCTCAAGTTCTTCGTGGAGTACTCAAGGGAGAGAAGGATCCCCCTCCTTATAGACGATGACTTCGACTCCCTTCACACCATCCTGGCGCACGCGAAGTTTCTCGAGCTTGAGATAGACCTGGACGATGTATACGTCCTGAAAACGGGGGGAAGGATCGAACTCGGAAACATAGTCGCCAGGGTCCCCTTCCATCCGGATCCAAGGGTCTACCTCCGGAACTACGAGGAGGCGAGCATTAAGGCCCTTGAAAGGATTCCGGCCCCCTTCATAAACCTAGTTCTGGGGCTGGAGACCATATTCTTCCCGGTTAGAAGCCCGCTGGAGCTCTACCACATTCTCCTGTCCATCCAGAGGTTCGTGGGCAACAGGAAGAGGAAGGCTTTCTACCTCATCAACAGGGCCGTCATGGAGAACCTGCCCCACAACCCGCTCCCGGAACTGGAGCGGATAGCCACCACCCTGATGGTGCTCAAGCCCTACCATACCGGGGCTGATCTGTCTATCAAAAAGGCAGTCAACCCCGTCCTGAACGGGATGAAGACCAAGGTAGACGCGGGAAGGTGGTCGGGATGATGAAGCTGTATCGACCCGTGCTCACGACACCGGAAGATGTTGAGGATTTATTCAGCAGGCTGTGGCCAGGGGGAGTTGTCCTAATTGAAAACCGCTCCACCCTGGGGGCGGAATTCATCCTGAGTTCCTTCGTCCACCTGTCAAGGAACTCCGGAAAGGTCCTCATCATCGAGGACATCTTTGATACCCTCCCCCTCTACACCGCCCACCTGGACCTCATGGGGGTTGGGGTTGACTGGTCAGAGGTGAGGGTTATCAAGGTCGGTGGCAGCAGGGAGGTTGGCAACGTCGTGGGGAGGATAAGGTTCGAGAACAACCCCTACGTTTACCAGAAGAAGCTCGAGGAACAGCTGGAGAGGGCAAAACCCAGCGGCCCCTACGTTCATCTTGTGCTCGGTCTTGAGCGGTTGCTGGCCCTCCAGGAGGGGACTCACAACGCCTACTCGCTCTTCAACCTCATAAGGCAGAAGGTCGGCGACGAGATCAGCACGACGGTTTACCTAGTGGAGGAACCCGTTGTGGAAGGCCTGAGGTTCAATCCCCTTCCAATGCTGGAGGACGTGGCCACGTCCGTGGTCGAGCTCACTGACGAGGATGAGCTGCTCAGAATGAACCTGAGGAAGTCCGTCTTCACGCTCCTTCACAACAGGACCCGGATCCTCCTCTCGGCCAGAGAAATAATGCGGTGGTATGGGTGAACCCGCTGAAGAGACTCCTCGGAAGGACCGGAAAGGAGAATTTGGTCTCGAGGAAGCCCTCGGGCAGGTTTCAGGTTGTTGGCGTGACACATCTTCTTGGAAAGCAGATACTCGGGGGGATAGTCCTGGATGGTATCCTGTACCCGGGCTACAAGCTTAGGGGCGGAGGGGTGGCCCTGATACGGGAGATCCACATCCAGAACAGGAAGGTGGACTTCGCGGTGGAGGGCGATCGGGTGGCGCTGGTTCTCGAAGGACGGCTCGAGGTCGGGGAGGGAGAGGTAATAGAAGTCTACCGCTCGTGAGGTGATGATATGATAATCCTCGACGACCACTTCCACGTTGACCCCTTCAAAGGCCTCTTCCTTGAGGCTGTCAAGCAGTTTCACAGAGCTGGCGGAACTCATCTCGTCGTTGTCTACAAGACCGCCCACGACTACGGCTTTCCGGGATTGAAAGCGGAGGACTTCATGAAGGCGATGGACTTTCACATTGAGCTTGTCGAGAGGATAAACCGCGAAACGCCGGTGAAAGCTTTTGCGGTGGTGGGTGTCCACCCGGCGGAGTTTGTCCATCTGGCCGAGAAAAAGGGTCTCCAGTATGCCAAGGACGAAGTTATGAAAGCTCTGGAATACGCCCAGAAGCTCTGCTTTGAGGGAAAAGCGGTAGCGATAGGGGAAATCGGGAGGCCTCATTTTGAGGTTAGCGAGGAAATATGGAATGCCAGCATCGAGCTGATGAAGTACGGTATGAGCCTGGCAAAAGAAGCCGACTGCGCGGTTCAGCTCCACACGGAGAGCTTCGACGAAGCTAAATTCAGGGAGCTGGGAGAATACGTCAGGGAGGTTGGCATAAAGCCCTACAGGGTGGTTAAGCACTTCTCACCGCCACTGGTGAAGGTGGCCCAAGAGGTCGGCGTCTTCCCGAGCATAATAGCCAGCAGGAAGAACATCGAGGAGGCGATAAAGCAGGGCAACAGGTTCATGATGGAGACGGACTACATAGATGACAAACGCCGTCCCGGAGCCGTTTTGGGGCCGAAAACCGTTCCGCGGAGAACCAAGGCCTTCCTTCAGAACGGCATCTTCACCGAGGAGGACGTCTACAGGATTCACGTGGAAAATCCGGAGAAGGTCTAT
>Ga0256831_1001783_pt1 | contig 11341 bp, 10 predicted proteins | sample 132544metaG_FD_189087 | JGI IMG/M metagenome (GOLD analysis project Ga0256831, IMG submission 189087) | Hydrothermal vent microbial communities from Lau Basin, Pacific Ocean - 132-544 | ecosystem: Environmental > Aquatic > Marine > Hydrothermal vents | place: Pacific Ocean: Lau Basin | collected... | reverse complement strand
GTGCGTTATTCCGGAGTATCAGTTTGATATCGACAGACTTACCGAACTTATGGTTCACGACAGGTACACAAATCCGAGTAAGTATTCCGTTGTCCTTGTTTCCGAAGGCGCGATGCCGAAAGGTATTGACGAAATGGTTTTTGAGAATGAAGAAAAAGATATGTTCGGGCATAAAAAGCTCGGCGGAATCGGCGATATGATTTCGCAGAAACTGAAGGAACTTTCCCCAAAATATAACGACGGGAAACGGATTAACGTTATTAATCAGCGGCTCGGTTATCTTGTAAGAAGCGGAAACCCCGATGCGATTGATTCCATCGTCCCGATGGCTTTCGGAAACTTGGCGCTTGATTTAATTCTTGAAGGAAGAACCGGAAGATTGGTAACGCTTAAAAACGGAAGATACGATAATCAACAGATTGAGATTATTACGAGCTTTAAAAAATCAGTTGACGTTTCAAAATATTATAATACCGAAAGATTACGTCCGTTCTACAAGAGCTTTGAGTACAAACCGCTCTTTATTATGGCAAGCGATTGATGTTTTTTCTTCCCCCGCTTTTTGATTGGCGGGGGATTAATTTTTTTCTTTTTCTTTCGATAATTGCTTAATAAAGTTATATTTAAATAAGGAATCGAAAAATAATTTTTGTGAAAAAGGAAAATTAAGATGGTACAGGGGTCAAAGCTAACAACGCTTTTACAATTTAACGGAATGATTCAACACGCGAGAAACGGGCGCGATATTTTTGTTGACGAGCTTAGTAATTTTCTTGTGCAGGAATTCGGGCTGCACGCCCTTGCAATATTTAAGCTCGAAGGACAAAAATTGGCTTTGCTCGGAAAATCTTCCGGAGTGAAAAAATCATTTCAAACCGGCGGGAGTTATTCCTCGGAAAATTGCGTGGAGATAAACCCGACGGAAGAATTCTCCATTATTGATAATTCCGATTGTTTGCTGAATATTAGCGATGTTCCGGCAAACGAAGTGTCGGTTTCTTTCCGCGTTGATTTAACTACGAACGTTGTAGTCCGCGTAGCTAAACAGAACCCTTTTTCACCGAATGAAAATGACGCCATTAAAATTTTGGGGCAGTATATAAAAAATTTGCTTTTGATTTGGCTTAACGCCAGAGGCGGAATAGTTACAAGCGAGAATAATATTTTTAATCTTGTGCAATCTTCCACTGTTGAGTTCCGTTCGATTGTTAACGCAATTGTCGGTTCTTGCTCTATTCTCGGCGACGAATCAATATCTCCGGCGCAGGCTTCTTATATTGAAACAATCAAGGAAAACGCTCATCGTCTTTTAATTACCATAAATGAATTTAACGAGATAATGAAATATCAAAAAGGCAATGTGCAGATAAAAGACGCCGATGTTAATCTTAAAGAGGTAATAAAGGAAACCATTGACGTTCTTAACGGAAAGTTAAGCCATCAAAATATTTCATTTCATTTTACTCCCGATGAGTCTCTCCCTTCAAAAATATCGCTCGATCAAACGAAATTTAAGTTTTTCATTAATCAGTTCCTTACGGTTTTATCGCAGATTGTTAATGTCGGGAAGATTGAAATTGAAGGAAAAGTTGATCAGAACCATTTTATTCAGTTTAAGATTAAGGATTCCGCAAAAGCGTCCTTTATGAATCTTACCCCCAAAATACTTGAGCCGTTCGGCATTCAGCATTTTGTTGATATTTCAAAATTGTCGATAAGCGGATTGTCGTTTGTTTATCTTTCCACTATTATTGAAAAGCTCGGCGGCAGGCTCGGATTTGTAGAGGACCATGAGGAAGGAAATTACTTTACGATTACCTTAATCCCGAAATTCAGTTCGGGCGTTCAAAATCAACTTTCGTCTCTGCCACAGCCAACTTCGGACTTGAATACCATTTTGGTTATCGAGGATGATTACGCGACGTCAAAACTCCTTTCCAACTATCTTGTTAAATGGGGCTATGAGCCTACAATTGTAAATAACGAGGAAAAAACTTTTGAACTTCTCGATAAGGAAAAATTCCTTGCCGTGATTTTGGATATTGAACTCCCTGAAGGAAACGGAATGGAACTGCTGCGGAAAATCAAACAGCATCCGAATATGAAAGGAACTCCCGTAATTGTTTGCTCGGTTGAAGTAGAAGAGCAGAAAGCTTTTATGATGGGCGCAATGGAATATTTTTCCAAGCCGATTAATTACAATCATCTCGTTGAAGTTCTTACCAGTTACAAACTCCATAAAAATTCGACCGTTCTTTGCGTTGACGACGACGTCCCTACGTTAAATCTTGTTGCGCAGGCGGTTAGCACCGCCGGATTTAAACCGCTTCCGGAACATATTTCCGCAAATGTAATGGATCTGATTCACAATAAAGATATTGATTTGGCAATTATCGATTTGGATATGCCGCATCCCAACGGCTTTGAGCTGATTAAACTGATTAAATCGGAGGACAAGTTTAAGAATCTGCCCATTATTATTTACACTGGAAAAGAGAATTTCGGAGAGGACTTGGAAGAAATAGACGGACTTTTCGATGAATTGCTCAGCAAGAAAAGCACGAATATCGAGGATTTGGCGGATACAATCAAACAGATGATAAGTCGTTACGAGGAGCCGAAAACCGTTGAGGAAATAATTAAAGATACAACGGACGACGATGTGCGGATTCTTTTTGCCGAGGATTACAAGCACTCTCAGATAATCGTAACTCGCCTGCTAAAGAAAAACGGGTTTGAAAATATTGCCGTTGTTGAAAACGGCGAAGAAGCCCTTAAGTTAGCCGAAAAAGAGCGCTTTGATATTATTCTTATGGATATGCAGATGCCTATTATGAACGGGTTTGAAGCGATTGAAAAAATTCGTCAAATTCCAGAGTATCAAGATACTCCGATTATTTCCCTTACGGCTTTTGCAATGAAAGGGGACAGGGAAAAATGTTTGGACGCAGGCGCGACCGATTACATCCCGAAACCGATTGACAGTAAAGAATTTATCGAGAAAATTAAATATTACGCTCGGTTGAAAAATAAAAGATAGCTGTCTTAATAAGTTTTGCGCAACGATAGTATAAAAAAAATATTTACAGCGTAGAGCAATGAGTTCTTTATATATAATTCAAAACAGATTAACCGTTTTCTTCTATATTCCATGAGGCGCTATCCGGATGTTTGTAAATTTAAGCGTCTTTAAGCATTATGTGTGAAGTAATCGGACAAACAAGCAATTGCGGATTGATCAACGTTTGAATTGTTTGACATACCTTTTTTTTTTCATTATATTTTGTGTCTGTATCAATTTAAAATAATATTATTAAAATGGATTTTGGACCAAGAGTCTTTTCGGGAACGTCAAACAGCGTATTAACTGAGAAAATAGTTAATTATCTTGGTATCGAACCCGGCAAGGCAGAGATTAAGCGTTTCAGCGACGGAGAAATCTGGACCAAATACAAGGAGAATATTCGAGGACGGGATGTTTTTATTGTGCAATCTACTAATCCTCCCGCCGAAAACCTTCTCGAACTTTTAATAATGATTGATGCGGCAAAAAGATCTTCCGCCAAGCGGGTTACGGCTGTTATTCCTTATTTCGGCTACGCTCGTCAGGACAGAAAAGATCAGCCGCGTGTTTCGCTTGCTGCAAAGCTTGTGGCTAATATGCTGACGCATGCCGGCGCAGATAAAATTATTACGATGGATTTGCATGCGCCGCAGATACAAGGTTTTTTTGATATACCGTTTGATCATCTCTATTCATCTCCGATTTTTTTCAGAGTAATAGAGGATCATATTCCTAATTTGGCGATAGTTTCGCCGGATGTCGGCGGGATAAAATTAGCGAGAGCGTACGCCAAAAGATTGGATGCCAATCTTGTGGTTATCGATAAGAGACGCCCCTCGCAGAACGTAGCCGAAGTAATGAATATTATCGGCGAAGTTGAAGGAAAAAATGTTCTTTTGGTTGATGACATTATTGATACGGCGGGAACATTCGTCAATGCGGTTAAAGCATTGAAAGAACGCGGAGCCGAAAAAGTTTACGGAGCCGTTACGCATCCGGTTTTATCCGGAGCGGCTTACGAGAGAATTGAAAACTCGGAAATTGAAAAACTTTACGTTACGGATACAATACCGCTTCGCAGAGATTATACCGGCGATAAAATCCGGGTTAAGTCGAGTTCCAACATTCTTGCCGAAGCAATTTTACGTTCTAACAGAGACCAATCTGTTAGTTCATTGTTTGAAAATAATAAAAGTTAAATGATAATATATAAAGAGGTGATGCATTATGGCTGAAATTAAGATTAACGCGAAGTCGAGAGATTTTAAGACCAAGGGTGAGTTAAATCAGGCTAGGAAAGAAGGTTTGGTGCCGGGAGTTTTTTATGTTAAAGGAGAAAATCCGGTATCTGTTATTGTAAAGGGAAATGATCTTAATCCCCTTATTTACACATCGGAAAACCATGTGGTTAATTTAAGTATCGACGGTAAAGAAGGAATCCTTTGTCTGCTTAAAGACGTCCAGTTCGATCCGGTTTCGGAAAAAGTAATTCATTTCGATCTGCTCGGAATGACGGTAGGCGAAGAAATTGAAGTTGAAGTTCCGATTAACTTTATCGGCGACGCCATTGGAGTTAAAGAAGGCGGACGAATTCAGAAAGCTCTGCATAAAGTTACCGTAAAATGTTTGCCGAGACATTTCCCCGAATCAATCGAAGTGGATATGTCCGGATTAAATATCGGCGATACAATAACGGTAGGCGATTTGGAAGTGCCGAATATCACTTTCCTTCAGACCGACGATACGCTGTTAGTTTCCTGTATCGGAGCGGTTGCCGAAGAAGTTGAAGAAGAAACCGAGGAAGGTCCCGCTTCAACCGAACCGGAAGTAATCGGTAAAGGCGGTTCCGAAGAGGAGGAATAAGAAATTCCTGCCGGAACTAAAATAATTTTCGGACTCGGGAATGTCGGTCGGGAGTATTCCGGCACTCGTCATAACATCGGGTTTGAAATTGTTGACAGACTGGCTGAAAAATATAATCTGGAATTTGTTCCGGGAAAAGGTTCATATTTTATTGCGGGAAGCGAAGATAAATTCGCTTCCCCTTTTTTTTTGGTAAAACCGACAACATATGTGAACAGGTCGGGAATTGCCGCTCTTGAACTTTCTGAAGAAATCAACTTTGATTTGAAGGATTTTTTTGTCGTGGTTGATGATATTAATTTGCCGATTGGAAAAATCCGGATACGTGGCAAAGGAGGAGACGGGGGGCATAATGGATTATATTCGTTGATTTATCAGTTGGGATCGGAAGATTTTCCGCGTCTGCGTTTCGGCGTCGGTAATAATTTTGAAAAAGGGGAGATGGCTGATTACGTATTAAGTCCCTTTAATGAGGATGAAATGGCAATAATTCAAGAAAAAATTGATTTTTCCGCACAATTAATTGAAGTTTTCATAAAAGAGGGCTATGTTGCATTGTTAAATTTTTTAGCAAAATCACTAAAGGATTAATCAAATTCAGAGGTAGCCAGATGGAAGCATTGTTTTACTTAATTCCCATTGCAGGCGTTTTAGCTTTATTATACTCAGGCGTTAAATATGTTTGGATAACAAAGCAGGACGCAGGCACAGACAAAATGATTGAGATTTCCGGTCATATTAAAGAAGGCGCAGTCGCTTTCTTAACATCGGAATACAAAGTTCTGGTAGTTTTTGTGATCTCAGTTGCAATTTTATTAGGATTTGCAAACGCAGGTAAAGAAGATTCATCTTGGATTATTGCAATATCGTTTATTGTAGGCGCAACTTTTTCAGCATTGGCAGGATATTTGGGAATGATGTCCGCTACTATTTCAAATGTCAGAACAACTGAAGGAGCAAGAAAAGGTTTGGGCGATGCGCTCAAAGTTGCTTTTTCAGGCGGATCAATTATGGGAATGAACGTAGTTGGTTTGGGAGTTATAGGTTTAAGTATTTTGTTTGCTATTTATTATGATACCGGTTGGGACTTGCCGAAAGTTATCAATGTACTTACCGGATTTTCACTCGGTGCATCGTCGATTGCTTTGTTTGCTCGCGTAGGCGGCGGAATTTATACGAAAGCTGCCGACGTAGGAGCAGATCTTGCCGGAAAAGTTTACGAAGGAATTCCGGAAGACGATCCGCGTAACCCTGCCACAATTGCAGATAACGTTGGAGACAACGTAGGTGACGTAGCCGGTATGGGAGCCGACCTGTTTGAATCATATGTCGGAGCTATTGTTGGTACTATGGTGCTCGGAGCAATTTTTGCAAGTCAACTCGGATTAAGCGCAGTTATTCTTCCAATGGCTATTGCCGCAACCGGAATCGTACTTTCAGTACTCGGTACATTTTTCGTTAGAGTCAAGGAGGGGGGAAATCCGCAAAAAGCATTAAATGCCGGAGAGTTCGGGACAACCGGCTTAATGGTTGTAGCTCTTTACTTTTTAGTTACTCAATTTTTACCGTCAACTTGGACTTTTGATGGTTTTACTTATACGAATATGGGCGTATTCTGGGCGACAATTATCGGATTGATTGCCGGTACGTTAATCGGTTTAATTACGGAATATTACACGGGAATGGATTATAAACCTGTTCAGAAAATTGCGGAACAATCCCTTACCGGAGCCGCAACAAATATTATTGCCGGTTTGGGAACGGGAATGGCTTCAACCGCGCTTCCTATTATTATTATCGCGGCGGCTATTATCGGCGCTTACGAATTCGCACAGCTGTACGGAATCGCAATCTCGGCGGTCGGAATGCTTTCGATTACCGGAATTCAGCTTGCCGTTGACGCTTACGGACCGATATCCGATAACGCCGGCGGTATCGCCGAAATGGCGGAATTACCCGAAGAAGTTCGCAACAGAACCGACAGATTGGACGCCGTAGGTAACACAACGGCTGCAATCGGCAAAGGTTTTGCTATCGGTTCCGCCGCATTAACCGCATTGGCATTATTTTCAGCTTATATGCATCAGGCAAATGTTCCTACAATAGATTTGGCAAAACCGATCATAATGGGCGGTTTGTTCTTCGGTGCGATGCTGCCTTTCTTATTCTCGTCAATGGCAATGCAGGCTGTAGGTCGCGCTGCAAGTCAGATGATTGAGGAAGTCGGACGCCAGTTCCGCGAGATCAAAGGTTTGCGCGAAGGCACGGCAAAAGCAGAATATAAAAAATGTGTGGCTATTTCAACAAACGCAGCTATTCACGAAATGATACTCCCCGGTGTTTTAGCTGTTTTCGTTCCGGTAATTGTCGGTTACTTAAGCAAAGAAGCTTTAGCCGGAATGCTTGCCGGTTTAACAGCAAGCGGCGTTTTGATGGCTATTTTCCAAGCTAACGCAGGCGGTGCTTGGGATAACGCCAAAAAGAAAATTGAAGCCGGATTAACAGTAAACGGTAAAACTTACGGAAAAGGTTCCGAAGCGCACAAAGCCGCGGTCGTGGGCGATACGGTCGGCGATCCTTTCAAAGATACTTCCGGTCCTTCGCTGAACATCCTAATTAAATTGATGTCGGTCGTTTCATTAGTTATAGCGCCATTGATTAAGTAAAAAAAATATCATATATTTAAGTTTACATTTTAATTAACCCTGCTCTCCGGCGGAAAGTCGGAGAGCCTTTTTTCTTAAAGTCCAAAGGGAGGTTCTTTAATGAAACAAAAACAGTATGAAAGCGTTGTAATTATCAACGCTACCTTGGAAGATGACAAAGTTGAATCTGTTATCAAAAAAATCCAAGACACCCTTACAAACGGCGGAGCGGAAATTACCGACGTCGAAAAATGGGGACGCAAAAGATTAGCCTATCCAATTAAAAAACAAAAAACCGGTTACTATGTTGTAATCAGATTTATTTCCGATCCGGCTTTTATTGCTAAATTGGACCGCTTTTATCGCTTGGAAGAGGAAATTTACCGCTCGTTAACCGTAATTCTTGATAAGGAAGCTTTAGCGTATCTTGCCAAGAAAAAAAGCGAAGCCGAAAAAGAATCCGAGCCGGTTGAAGTAACGGTTCAAAACGAAAAAGCCGAAGAACAGAAAACCGAAGAAGCGGTTCCGGAAAAAACCGAAGCTGTGGAAGAAACTGCTGTCGATACCGAAACAACAGAAAACGTTGAAGAAAAAAGCGAAGAGTAGAAAAGGAGGTAACGAATGGCAGATTTGAAAATGCCCGAACTGAATAGCGTGGTTATTGCCGGTAATTTAACGAAAGACCCGGTATTCAGAGAAACTTCCAATAATACCCCTGTTGTGAATTTTCATATTGCCGCTAATCGCAGATATAAAGACAGCAACAACCAATGGCAGGAAGACGTTTGCTACGTTGGCGTTGTGGCTTGGAATAAATTGGCTGAAAGTTGCCGAGCAAGATTGGTAAAAGGAAGCGCGGTTCTTATTGAAGGAGAACTGCAAAGCCGAACTTTCAGAACCGACGATGAAAGAAGCCGCACGATTGTTGAAATAAAGGCAAAGAGAATTCAGTTCCTGAACAAAGCCGGAAAGTTTACGGGTAGCGATAACGATGATAAAACTGAAGATAGAGTGATACCGGAAAAAAGTTATGATGAGAACTCGTTCGATAAGTTCTTAACAGACGAAGAATCAAATTTGATAAAAGAATAATTGGAGAATAATAATGAAGGCTAAAAGAGTCAACAAAAGAGTAATCGAAGGATATATTGATTACAAAGAGCCTAAAAGGCTGTACAAATTTATTTCGGATCAGGGAAAAATAATCCCCCGACGCGTAACTGGATTAAGCGCCAAACAGCACAGAGAGCTGGTGCGCGCAATTAAAAGAGCTCGCCAGATAGCATTATTGCCATTTGTCTCAGACGCAATTAAATAATTGGAGGAAAAGTAAATTATGAAAGTTATTTTAAGAAAAAATTTTTCCCAATTGGGAAAAATCGGCGACGTAGTTGAAGTAAAAGACGGTTACGCACGTAACTTCCTCATTCCGAGACAAATTGCTTATTTAGCAACCGAAGGAAATATCAGAGCTTTGGAAGAAGAGAAGAAAATCGTTGCGAAAAAAGAAGCCGCTAACCTTGACAATGCAAGAACCCTTGCGGCTGAATTGGAAAAAATTTCAATTACGATTCCCGTGAAAGTCGGTGAAGAAGAAAAAATCTTCGGTTCGGTTACAACTCAGATGATTGCGGACGCAATCAAAGAGAAGGGCTTTGAAATAGATAAGAGAAAGATTGAAATCTCCGAACCTATTAAAGCTCTCGGCATCTACACTGTTAACGTTAAATTGCATTCGGACGTTAACGCATCGGTTAAAACCTGGGTTGTAAGAGAGTAAATTTCAGCTCCAATTTTATTGGAGCTTTGTTTTTTAATTAATGAATTTAATTTTCAATAAAATAAAGATGATATATGAAAGAGTTTAGGTTTAAACTACTTATGATTTTGGCGTTTATCGGCCTTAGTTTGTATTTGCTTTATCCTACATATCAGGATTACAGAGATACAAAAGAGATTGAGAAAAACCTTTCTAAATTTGAAAAAGAGATCAAAGCCAAAGATCCGACTATTTCGGAAACGAAACTCCAAAATCTAATCGCCTTTAAAGAGGATAGCATTCGGGTCAGCAATCCATCTTTCAAGGACGCGCGCGAAAAAAGATTGAAACTCGGTCTTGATTTGCAGGGCGGTATGTATTTGGTGCTCGAAGTTAACACCGGCAAACTTCTTGAAAAATTAGCTAAAGACCCCGACGACACATTCAAAAAAGTTCTGGCGGAAGCTGAAAAGGAAGCTAAAACAAGCGACGCCGATATTGTCGCTCTTGTCGCAGATAAACTGAAAGCCAAGAAAATCCGTCTCAGCAGATATTTCGGTTCAATCCGCGAAAGCGATAACCAGATAATTAAGAAATTGAAGAAACAGGAAGCCGATGCGGTAAAACGCGCGATTGAAATTATCAGCAACCGCGTTAACCAGTACGGCGTTTCCGAGCCGAGCATTCAGCCGCAGGGAACAAGAAGAATTATTGTCGAGCTTCCCGGTATTGCTAAGGAAGAAGAGGCAAAAAGACTTCTGCAGGGAAGAGCGTTGCTTGAGTTTACTCTGCTGAAAGATCCTCAGTTTACTTTTAAGGTGATGAACGAAATCGATAAACATCTCGCGGAAGTTCTTACTCCTAAAAATAAGACGGCAGCCGACTCTCTTTCCGCAAAAGATTCCACCGGGCAACTTTCGGAAGAAGAATTTGCAATTAAGCATCCGTTTTACGCTCTTGCGATGATTAATCCTCAAAGCCAAAACGCGGATGCTTTCGTTAAAGAGAAAAATATCGCCAAGCTAAAAAATTATCTCTCGAGACCCGACGTTAAAAAACTTATTCCGGATAACGTTAAGTTTGTATTCAGCGCCAAGCCGATTACGACTAAGGACGGAGAGAAAATTTTCAGATTGTATCTTGTAAATAAAACTCCCGAATTAACCGGCGGCGTTATAACGGACGCTCAGGCGAACATCGATCCTCAAACAACTTCCCCGATTGTTACAATGCAGATGAACTCGGAAGGCGCAAGAGATTGGGCGCGTATTACAGGCTCGAACATCGGCAAACGCATTGCTATTATTCTTGACGGAGTGGTCTATTCGGCGCCCGTTGTAAAAGGTAAAATCCCGGGCGGTCGTTCCCAAATTGAAGGAATGGCGGACTTGGAAGAAGCCAAACTTTTGGAAATTGTTCTCAAAGCCGGCGCATTGCCCGCTCCGATTGACATTATCGAAGAAAGAACCGTAGGACCGTCTCTGGGACAGGATTCAATTCATCAAGGCACTTTCTCTACAATCGTAGGATTTTTAATTGTCGCAATCTTCATGATTTTCTATTACAAAACCGCGGGTGGCATTGCGGATTTGGCATTATTCCTTACTCTTCTTTTTGTTATGGGAATATTGGCGGGATTTCACGCTACATTAACATTACCCGGTATTGCAGGTATTATTCTGACGATTGGTATGGCGGTTGATGCGAATGTGCTTATTTACGAGCGTATCCGCGAAGAAATGGCGACCGGAAAAACATTAAAAGCCGCTGTTACCGCCGGTTTTGAAAATTCATATTCCGCAATTTTTGACTCTAACCTCACAACGTTCTTTACCGGAATTATTCTTTACCAGTTCGGCAGCGGGCCTGTTCAGGGTTTTGCTTTGACGCTTATGATTGGTATTGTTTCCAGTTTGTTCGCGGCGTTGGTAGTATCGAGATTCATTTTTGATTGGATGGTTACTAAAGGGCATAAAATTAACTTGGGATAAAAGTTTTAAGGAGAAAATA
>Ga0256831_1001782_pt1 | contig 11343 bp, 12 predicted proteins | sample 132544metaG_FD_189087 | JGI IMG/M metagenome (GOLD analysis project Ga0256831, IMG submission 189087) | Hydrothermal vent microbial communities from Lau Basin, Pacific Ocean - 132-544 | ecosystem: Environmental > Aquatic > Marine > Hydrothermal vents | place: Pacific Ocean: Lau Basin | collected... | reverse complement strand
AATATTCGTCCACCATCTTCCTCATCTCTTTGCTTGCGTCGCTGTGCCTGTGTTTCGCTATTTTTTTGAACCGCTCCCACTTGTCTGGCTCGATGTAGATATTTACCCGCTTCAGTTCCATTGGCTAACCCCTTAAGCGATGTTTTATTAATGTATATCATACATCATATAAACGTATTAATCAAGGAATTTTTGGCCAAAAACTTAAGAATTTTCGGGCTTTTAGTATTGGAAAAAAATATTTTCAATACTAAATCCGTTATGCGTTTAAGTTTTTGCTAAAGCCATAATAAATAAATATAAACTTAATAAAAAAATTATTTTAATTATTAATTTAATCCTTTTTTCCGCCATTTCTTAAGTCTTTTAAAATTGTAACAAAAACGTTTATTTTAGTAAGGCGTGAAATATCAAAAAAACTGGTTTTTTGGCCATAAACTATGTTGTATTTCTAGTTTTTGAGAAAAATCAAAAAAATACCCCCTTTTTTAAACCCCTAAAGAAAATAGCCAAAAAATTCGTTTTGGCGTAGGTAGACGTCTACCTATATGGTTTTACTCTCTAAGGTTACCTCGCTAAAATCACTTGCAAACTATTATATTCTTGCAAGAATAGCATTTATACAGGTATGTAAGCTATGTAATTTTTATTTTAAGTAAAATATAAAGAAATTACAATCAGGTTTCAGACCAAAATGCAACAAAATGAAACAAAATGGTACTTTTCAAGGATATTAATGAACATTATAGTGCATTTAAGTACAAAATAGAACAAAAAGGTACTTCGCATTAAAAATTTGGCCCTCTTTGTTCTATTTTGTTTTATTTTGTTTTATTTTGTTTGTTAATGTTTCATATTGTATCTGTTTTGTATCAAATTGCACTAGATATGATAAAATATGCTCAAAAGCGATAACGATACCGAAATGAAAATTCAAGTAGCCAAAAAGCTGGCAAAAAATAAAAAATATGTTACCGCAATAGATTTAATTCGACATATCCTTGTAGAGAATTTTGCCGATACTAAGCCGATGCGTATGAGAGAAGCGGCAGAAATTCTCCTCGAAGAGAAGATTCCTCACGAAGTTTTTAGAAGATATTATTATAGACATATCAAGCCTATTATCAAAAAAATGACCGTAAAACCACCTCTTTTAGGAGGTGGATATAAGGTCATTCAGGCGTAGCCTGATTTTGGATATATTGCTTCACGATCTCAAGCGGAGCGCCACCAACGCTTCCCGCAAAATAACTTCTACTCCAAAGTCCCGCTTTGCCCCAATACTTTTGTTTGATGTCTGGCATATCACGCCTAAGCAACCTACTTGAGCGTCCTTTGAGATTGTTCACTATTTTGGAGATAGAGTGCTTTGGAGGGTATTGTATGAGTAAATGAATGTGGTCCGCTTCGCCGTCAAACTCTATGAGCTTCCCTCCCATCTCTTCTATCGTCTCTTTGAATATCTTTTCAAGATACTCCAAATGCTTTTTGGCCAAAACTTTGTAGCGGTATTTGGTGATAAATACCAAATGGGCGTGAAGCAGATGAGTAGCGTGTCTATCTCTTTGTATCTCCATTGCACACCTTTGCAATATATATTGATATAATAGCGTATTTTGGATACTATAATCAATAACACACCATTTGGACAAGTCAATGAAAAAAGCGGTAAAAGTTAGACTCTATCCAAACAAGACTCAACAAGAGCTATTGCAAAAGCACTTTGGAGCTACAAGATATATCTACAACCGTTCTTTGGCTTTGAAAAAGTATGCCTACGAAAAGTTTGGCACAAATATAAGCGCCAGCAGACTCATCAAACGATTGCCTATCCTCAAAGAACGCCATCCTTGGCTTAAAGAGATAGATTCGCAAACTTTGCAACAATCCATCAGACACCTTGACGAAGCATTCAAACACTTCTTTAGAAGAGTCAAAAAGGGCGAGACTCCCGGCTTTGCTAAATTCAAATCTAAAAAACATTCTAAACAAAGCTTCCAATATCCCCAAAGAGTTAAGATAGATGGTAAAAAGATATATCTGCCCAAAATAGGATGGATAAAAGCGAAAGGATTAAGAGATGATTTAGTGGGCAAAATCAAAACGGTTATCGTAAGCTATGAGGCGTATAGATACTACGCTTCGATTCTTTTGGAAATTGAGGCTGAGCCTGTAAAAATCAAAAGAGCTTCTATCGGTATCGATATGGGGGTTGTCTATGCCGTAACTGATAGCGAGGGCAATCACCACAAAATAGAGGATTTCTCCCAAGGGTATCAAAAAGAGCTTAGAAAGCTTGAGAGATACCAAAAGGCTCTATCGAGGAAGAAAAAAGGCTCAAAGAGGTATCAAAAGGCAAAAATCAAACTTGCAAGGCAGCATAAAAGAGTATCCAATATCCGCTACAACTTCTTGCATCAAATCAGCCACATATACGGCGAAAACCAAGCTATCGTGGAAGATTTGAATATCAAGGCGATGACCAAATCGGCTAAGGGAACGTTGGAAAATCCCGGCAGAAACGTCAAAGCGAAATCGGCTCTTAATAGAAAAATCCTGCAAAATGGCTGGAGTCTCTTTTTTGAACTGCTTGAATACAAGACCAACCACAATCTCATCAAAGTCGATCCAAAATATACGAGCCAGACTTGCAGTAGATGCGGATATGTGGATAAAAACAATAGAATTACTCAATCGAGGTTTGTGTGTAAATCCTGCGGCTTTACCATCAATGCCGACGTCAACGCCGCAAAAAACATACTTGCCCGTGGGATACACGGCAACAATGCCCGTCAGCAACCTAAGGCAGCTTAGGGGAGCGGGAATCCACCTCCTTTAGGGGGTGGAGTATCAAAAGATAAATTTCCCTAGCTGCACATCAAAACACTTTTTAGGATCCTTACCACGCTCCAGTAAAAAGAGTTGATAGTAGCGCTCGAGATTGCCAAAGTCGTTGGAGATAATCTGCTGAAAGATCTTTTGATGGTAGCTTTTTGGATTGTCTACTTTGTTGACAAAGTGGCTGATATACCACTGTACAAAAGGCTCGATAGAGGATGTAGGTATGATACACTCGGGTGAAGGATAGATGTCCTCTACTCTTCTGCCCCAGCTAAAGATAAAAAGTTTACTGGATCGATCATAGAAGCAGTAGATCTTTTCGCCTGTTACCCGTTCGATTTCGGCAAGCCCCCTGTTGATAGGAGCGTTTGGTGCGTTTTGGCCAAAAAGCTTGGATGGGGCTGTGTGGTTGGTGCTAAACATCTGGTTGAGCTCTTGGAGGCTCTTTTTGATGATGCCGATCTGATCGTTTGCCACGTCACTTCGGTTGTGGGGTAAGGAGCGATACCTTCGATACATCTCGTAGAGCTTTAGAGCGTATTTACTACGAAAGCGGTTGCAAATACCCAGATCAAGCGGCGTATAGCCCCCCTTTTGTTTGACCGCCTCGATCACCATTGGCTCTATCTTGAAATGGATCTCGTTGGTTTCGCTTCGAAATTTGACCGCCCGGCACAAAAAAGGGGTCCTTACCCACTCCACCTCTTTGTTTTGATAGCGAAAATTCCGTATCACGATGGGAGATTGGAGGATCTGGATAGCTTCGAATATCCGCTTGTCATCTTTTTGGGAGGTGATACCCAACAGCTCCTTGAGCTCTTGGATCGAGAGAGTGAACTCCTCACCTTCTTTTTCAAACTTATAATAGAGTGCATTGAGCAGCCGATCGGGCAGCACTTTCCTTGGAGTATCTGGAATATAGCCGTCGGTTAGGGAGTTGTGCTTTTTAACTATTTTCCTATTCATTTAAATAACTAAAGCTTGGTAAATCCCCTAATGTAGGTCTGGATTTTAAAGATTCTACATGCTTCTTAATACTTGTCATTTTAATTTTATTAGTTTTTGGATCAATAAACAATGTTATATCATTATTTCTTCGAAAATTTTCCATTAGAAATTTATCTAATACTATTTTTTTGTTTTTTATTATAATTTCTCCAAATATAAGAGAACCAGTACTTAAGGATGGTAACTCTATTTTCTCATTCTTGTTACCATAAATAATATGTAATTGTATCTTATCTCCAGAAGAGAAATCTACTTTTCCTCCATATAATTTTAAAGAGACATCACCTGATTTAATAATATATGAGGAATTAATGGAATGATTGTTATCAGCGTTTGTTTTATAAGATTCCCTTTTTCTATAAAATTGAATACCTATATTTTTACTAGCTGTTTTGTTTGAAATGATTTTAGAAGTTGAAGTAGTTTTATTTTCAGAAATATTTGTATTTTTAACAACGGGAATGTCTATATAAACCAATATAGCAACCATAATACTTACCACTAAGGTAAGTATTATAATAAAGTTCTTCATAATTTATATTTTAATAATTAAAAGAAGGTAAATCATTGGAAGTTACGTTACTATTCCCGTTATTAGAACTTGAAATGATACTACTAGATGATACTGAACTACTACTTGTTGAACCTCCGTTGAAATTAGGAAGGTCAGATGGAGATTGAGAATATGACGAACTAAATGAGGAAACGTTTCCAAAATTCGGAATATCCAAAGAAGAAGCACTAGAGTAACTCCAAGAAGACGAACTTACCACAGAAGATATACTACTCGATACTCCAGAACCACCGCCTGTCATACCTCCAGAACCACCGCCTGTCATACCTCCAGAACCACCGCCTGTCATACCTCCAGAACCACCGCCTGTCATACCTCCAGAACCACCGCCTGTCATACCTCCAGAACCACCGCCTGTCACAGGACTAATATTTTCTTTTAAAGGCTTAATAAAATATTCTATTTCTTTAGGATCATTCACCTCAATATCTAGAACCTTTGCAATCAAATCCATCGCAACTTGATTATGAGTAGTTACTTCCATTGCAAAAGAAGCAAAAGTTTCAATTCCACCATTAAGAACATTTTGTTGAGCTCCCCCAAACGAGGGTAAATCATTTTCCCCTATATTATTAACTTTATAGATAAATACATCGGCAGTTTTAGAAGCAAGTAAAGTATAAGCTATTTGATTTAATTTCTCCAATGTAATATTATTGATGGCAATTGGATCTTGATAAATCAAACTAGGGTCTATACCAGCTATATGAGCTAATTTTATAGGATCGGCTCCCATTGCTACAAGAGTAGTTAATGGGGAAATCACATATCCTTTAGGAGTTAATAATTCTATATATGAAGGTATTTCAATATCTATATCTTCTTCAAAATTTCCATCATTATTTACATCTATATATCCTCCTATCGCATGAAGGGGATAGACAATATTTTTGCTAGTAGATAACGGAACCTTCCCAAAATGTGTAATGCCTATAACATTATTTTCATTATCTTGTATCATTGCATCATTGATATACCCATCTACTACAGTAATATTCTTTGATGTAGAAGGAGCACTGTTTTGCCCCATAGAAGAAGAAAAAGAAGAAGTACTAGAGAGCGAAGAAGAGTTACTAGGTGATGTGATATTCGAGGAACTATCATTTCCGCACCCAGCAAACATAATCAACCCTATCCCTCCAATAACAATACTTAAATTCATAGCGGATTTCATCATTTCTCATTCCTTTCCAGTAAATATAGGCAAAATAGAGTCGTCGTATTTATGATACCACATTCCATTTATTTTTAACCATTTATCATATAAGTATATCGGCTCTTGATAATTTTGTTTGTATAAAGCCATCCATAATAGACAACTTTTTTTTGTACATTGCTTTTTATTCAAAACTTCAATTTTCGTAATTGTTGGAGCAGAAGAAAAAAAATTTTTGTACCAGTTTTTGGAGTGAATATATTGCAAATATGGCAGTTCCATAGAATAAGTTACATTAAATTTTTTTTCACCCCTATTAGACCAGTATTCGATGAATCTTTCTTTCAAAGCATTTGGAATATCGAGTTTAAAAATAATATCTGTAGCAAATAAATTCCATATCATTATAGATAAAATTATTACTATTTTCATTTTTTACTTTTTATTTTCTTTATATGTTCTTGCAATTTTTCTTGTACATAAATGTTTTCTAAAATTTTTTTTATATCTGGCTTTAAGTCTTTATATGCAGTTGAAGGTCTATATTTCTTCTCTATCTTTTCTATATAAAAAACATTGCCTACCTGTAAAGGAGGACTAATATCACCAACTTTATGTTCCCTTATCCATTGTCTAATAGTTGGTTTGAACATACTCAAAGGTACGTTTACATATTTTCCCCCATTTTTTGTAGTTATATCAAGATTCTCTTGCTTGGCTAATTTTTCAAAATCTTCTGGATGTTTTTTTAAATAAGTGTATATATCATCTGCTTTTTTCAAAGAAGCTACCATAATTGTCGAAATATCTACATGCTCAATAGGCCTAAAAGAGTCCTTATGGTCTAAATAAAACGATTCTATTGCCTCTTTACTTGGGGCATGTTTCGTTTTAAACTCTTTAATGTAATGTTGAGCTAAAACATTTTCGATTGCCAACTGGATTTTTTTCTTCAAAGATTGAGACAAATTTTTTTTTAAAATTTCATGGGCTAATAATCTATTTTTTTCTATTTCTACCTTAATAGCTTTATCTGAAAGAATATTTGCACTTGAAAAAAGCTCTTTATAAAGAGCAATTTCTTCCGATTCTACATTTGAATTTTTTTGATCAGTATAACAATACAATTCTCTTGCATGAAGCATATTCACAAAAAAACATATAGAAAAAAAAATACATATCTTTGTTTTTGTTGTCACAACTATATTCTCCTCTTTCGTAAAGACACTTCTGGCCCCTTAAAAAGGGCCAAAAGCTTAACAGCTTTGTCCTGGTAAACAAGTAGCGGAAGAACTACTTGTTTCAGATGTGCCACTACTAGACTCAGATATAACAGATTCGTACAACTCTTTTTTGATTGTAAAAATAGCAGACTCAATCTCTTGAGCATTGTTCACATCAAGAGCCAAGAGAGCATCTATAAAAGAAACTTGTAAAGAATTTGCTTCAAACAAAGATTTTGCCAAAGATGCTAAACGAGAAATATCGGCATTATCAGAACTATTAGATACTGAACTAGATGAGTTATTGCTTGATGGTACGCTACTTGAACTATCATCATAACTAAATCCTGGCAGTTCGCCTCTAACTAAAGATTTATAATGTCCGATTGTGGGTAGATCTCCGGTACTACTACTTGAACTACTGGTAGTAGATGAACTAGATGAACTAGTAGTAGACGTATTGGACGAACTACTTCCGTAATGTCCGATTGTGGGTAGATCTCCGGTACTACTACTTGAACTACTGGTAGTAGATGAACTAGATGAACTAGTAGTAGACGTATTGGACGAACTACTTCCGTAATTATTGATTAGCTCAACAAACTCGGCAGTTTTCCCGCTTATCTCCACAGCATACAAAACTTGATTTGCTTTAGCTATAACGATATTATTTTCTGCAATAGGATCGCTATAAAGTTCAGCTTCACTGACACCCAAAATAGCGGCTAGCTTTGAAGCATTCGCACCAGCTTGGATAAGTTCCGTAATATTGGATATCACACTGCTCCCAGCTGGAGCATGCATAGTAAGAGCTGGAATCTCATTATCATCCGCTATACCATTGTCATTGGCATCAATTGTACCACCTTGTGACTCCAATGGACATTCTGGGTCAAATGCTGCTGTCGCTACACCGTGTGCGTCGGTAAGTGCCGTAGTTCCCTTACAGTCTCGCACAGTTGCCCCTATCACATAGCCATCAATTACCCTTACGCTTTTTGTAACCATAGAACTACTACTAGTTGAAGTGCTAGGAGTAGATGGGGCAGAGCTGCTGGATCCTTCACTATTGCTGCCTCCGTCTCCACATCCTGTAAACAAGAGTATTCCCGAAAATATAGCTGCAGATGCATATATACTGATTCTCTTCATTTCCCTTCCTTTCTAAACTAAAAAAGGAGGGAGGCATAACGCCCCGCCTCCTTTTTCCATAAAAGCTATACAGTAAAAAGTTTTACTGATGAGCAGGCACGATCCAGTTTGTGATAATCCTATTATCAACATCGGTAGCTATCATTTGGGTAGGAATGGCTGGTACAGCGACAGGATCGCCATTCGCATCTGTAAATCCTACGACCGCATATCCCCGATTGAAGGCTCCATTGGTATTGGCTGTCGCCTTACTCAAATAGAAACTCAAGTTATCAGTCGGTTCTGTATTTCCTTCTGTAGCCCCAACTTCATATCGAACTTTCAACTTAGGTGAGTTGGCAGGAGAGAATTGGGTATCTCTTGCTAAATCTTCAGACTCATTATAGACAGAAACGTCTGCTGTATAGTATCCAAAGTCTGTAATTTGATAATTTTGACCTTTTACATCTGCATAGATACTACCAACTACACCGATATTTCCGTTAGAAGGCAAAGGAGTTTCTTGAGTGGCTGAATTTGCTACACTAATATTGGCATCAGCAAATACCGCGAGGCGTTTATACGGACTAGTCAACACAAGCTGATTGTTTGCGTAGCTTGTAGAATCTCCATAGGTCATCCACACGGTAGTGGTATTGAACTCTTCCATATCCGCCTTGAGAGTAACATAATGATATTCTGTAGTAGTATTTCCATTGTTTGCACTCGATTGTATGCTTCCATTTACACCGGTCAATGCTCTATCGGCTATATTCGCAGCTTCTCCTTCGGCATAGAGCAATGCTTGAGTTTTATTGTTGTCAGGATCGTCGATAGTCACACCTGTCAATACTATAGCAGGCATAACCATATCTTTTCCGTGCTTGGTATCAGTAATTCGCACATCTCCAATCAATGCATTATCCACAGGACCAAACGCATAATCCTTCTTGTAATCTCCCTCTATATTGGTAGAGGTCGTCCATGCTGTAGAGAGGTTCACATCAGGAGCCAATGCGCCCGTATTTCTGATTACACCATTGAGATAATTGATATTTTGAGGAATGTTTCGAAAAGCATGTACTACATCGTTATAGGCTTTACGAAGTGCTTGGTGGTCTTTATGAGCTTGTGCGTTTTTGATTTCAGTTGCAAGAATACTAGAATCTGCTGCATTTCTAAAACCAACGGTACCAAGTTTGTGGTTTCCATCAACAGCCATAGCACATCCAATGACTTCTACATATCCGCTAGGCACACTAACTTCACTACTTTTAAACGGATTGTCGGCACTTGCCATGCTAAAATCTAGAGTAGGCAGAGGAGAAGAATCATCGCTGGAGATCACTCTTGCTTTACCATCTGCATCGATTTTCAACGTTCCGACCCAAACATCATTCGCAGAGAGATAGATATTGAAATCTAGAAGCTCTTTTGAATCTTTACCGGAGTAGAAAACAACTTTCGCAACAACCGCGTTGGTTGGACTTGTATTGATGACACGAAGGGTGGTTTGCCAACCATTTCCTACAAAATAAGCAGGAAAAATCAATGCATCCCCAGCACCTTTTTGTGCTATATTAAAAGATGTCTCGGCAGTTAAGTTGCGCGTAGTATTGAAATCATAAGGGAGTGCTTTGTTAGGATCTGGCAATACACCATCATCAAAAGCGTCAAAAGCCCATACACCTGTCGCCGTAATAGCTGCTGCTGCAGCTATCGAAAGAACTTTTTTTACCATAGGAAAACTCCTTGTTCAAAATTTTTGCAAAAATTTTGCTACGGACTTACATTATGAAAACATAAAAGCCGTACCAAACTTATACGCTTTTATTATACAATTATTTTTTTAAATCAATTTTAAAATTGCCTAATTTTAGATATTTTTTTGCTATTTTATCTTCTCTACGAAAAACCTCGGTCTTCTTTTGGTCTCTTTGTATATTTTACCAATATATTCGCCGATAATCCCAATGGAAAGCATCTGCACGCCGCCCAAGAAAAGGACAATGAGCATCATCGATGTCCACCCAGAGACCGCCGAGCCGCTGAGCTTGGCGATAATGGCCCAGATGGAGAGTACGAGGCTCACTACAAGCACACCAATGCCAAGCAGCGTGATAAAGCGAAGGGGAGCTACGGAGAAGCTGGTGATCCCATCCCACGCAAAGGCCAGCATCTTTTTGAGTGGATACTTGCTCTCTCCGGCCAGCCGCTCCTTACGGTCATAGTAGACGATATCGCTCTTGAGCCCAAGGAGCGGGATAATGCCACGCAAAAAGAGATTGACCTCTTCGAACTCTCTTAGCCACTGCAAAGCTCTTTTGCTCATCAGACGAAAATCGGCATGGTTTTCGATGATATCGACTCCCATAAAACGCATCACTTTATAAAATCCCTCAGCGGTGATCCGCTTAAATGGCGTATCGCTGTCTCGACGTTTTCGCACTCCATAGACGATTTCACAGCCCTCTTGGAATTTCTCGCACATCTGCTCTACCACACTGATATCGTCTTGCAGATCCGCATCCATTGAAACCGCCGCATTGCAGAGTCCCTCAGCATAAAAGAGCCCAGCGAGCAGTGCGTTTTGGTGTCCACAGTTGCGTGAGAGCTTGAGTCCTTTGATATGAGGTTCTTTGGCATATTCTTCGATCAGCTCCCATGTCCGATCCCGGCTCCCGTCATCCACGAAGCAGATGAAGCTGGCCTTGTCTATCAGGTTCTTCTCTTTAAGACGCTGCAGCAGAGCGCTCAGCTCCTTTTTGGTGGTAGGCAGCACCTCCTCTTCGTTGTAGCATGGCACCACCATCGCCAGAGTAAAAGGTTTAGGCCACATAGATAAATCCTTTTCTTGCGTAATAGTTGAAAAAGAAAACCACTACCAGCGCCACCGCCCGACCACTGTAGTAGTCTATCCCAAATTTGGCCAAAAACCAGACGATGAGGATATTGAGCCCGACGGCCACTATCGAGACCCCAAAGACAGCCAAAAATTCGTGATGGATCTTTTCAAATCGGCTCCCCTTGGTAAAGACCGTCTTCCTGGCCAAAACGAAGTTGACCAAAAGCCCCGTCATATAACCGATCACAATGGCGATATAGTAGGCTACGCCCAAATAGACCAGCACGGAGTAGATGATATAATCCACTGCCGTAGAGATGGCGCCTACGACGAAAAACTTCCCTATAGTTTTGGCCAAACTACTGCTCCTCAAAATGAAGCGCCTCACCATCTTGACCGATAAAATGGCGCTTAGAGCCCTCCTGGTAGTAGCCCACTATCCCAAGCTGGCCAAATCCCTGGAAATATTTGATGTGCAGGGTGTGTTCGCCTTTGGAAAGCATTATCTCCTTTTCGCTTTTGGAAAATGGTCTATCCTTGGAATACTCCATCACCTCTTTGCCAT
>Ga0256831_1001781_pt1 | contig 11346 bp, 15 predicted proteins | sample 132544metaG_FD_189087 | JGI IMG/M metagenome (GOLD analysis project Ga0256831, IMG submission 189087) | Hydrothermal vent microbial communities from Lau Basin, Pacific Ocean - 132-544 | ecosystem: Environmental > Aquatic > Marine > Hydrothermal vents | place: Pacific Ocean: Lau Basin | collected... | reverse complement strand
GGCTATGGCTGGGAGTAGCCTTAGACGATGAAGGCCTCCCCCGCCTATTACCCGGTTCCGAAGAAGCTGTTCGAGAGTACAGTATAGCCTATGCATCAATACTACCAGGCGATGAGAAGAAGCTAGTGGTAGCCGAGGAACTCCGGAAAAAGCTCTCGACAGTACTAGACGACGAAAAGAAGCACATCCCGCTCGCAATCCCCGTTGAGGACTACTCCATGCGCTTGCCCGGCAGGGCTAAGATAAGCCGCGTCAACCGTGGAGCAGGCAAAGGTCTACCATTGACACTCCTAAGGGTTTAAAAGGGAGGGAAGGGTTTTCCCACGATTCCCCTCTTACTCTCTACCTAATATATATCTAGGACATTGAATGGTAGCGCGGTGAAGTATTGGTGGGGGCGCCACCAGGAGTCCCAACGAAGTTCGACGTCGTAGTAATAGGAGCGGGACCAGCCGGTAGCTCCGCCGCATACCTTCTAGCAAAGGAGGGCTTCAAGGTCCTCATGGTGGAGAGAGGGCGGGGCCCAGGAACCAAGGAGGTTTATGGCGGCAAGATCTACGCCGCCCCGCTAAGAGAGGTATGGCCGGAACTAGACAAGGAGGCTCCTATTCATAGATGGGTTACGAGGGAGAAGATGAGCCTCGTTTACGGTGATAGGATTACTACGATCGACTATAAGCTAGCTAGGGGGGTTGCATTCACCACTTACCTAACTGAGATGGCCAAATGGATGGCTGGAAAAGCAGTCGAGGCGGGTGCTATACTAGTAGACGAGGTTGTCGTCGAAGAGATCGTAGAGGAGAATGGTAAAGTTGTCGGTATCAGGAGCGGGCCGGATAAGATCTATGCAGACTACGTCATCGACGCGGAGGGGGTTAACAGGATACTCCTCGAGAAGCTTGGCCTAGTCGAGAAGATTGACCCGGAGACAGTCGCACTAGGAGTAAAAGAAGTAATAAAAGTAGGGGAAAAGAATATTAATGAGAGGTTTGGCCTAGAGAAAGGCGAGGGACTAGCATGGCTACTAGCAGGAGACATAACCAGGGGAATCCCTGGAGGAGGCTTCATCTACACAATGAAGGATACCGTTAGCGTAGGACTTGTACTACATATAGGCAAGGCATTAGAGACCGCTCAGAAAGGAGCCCTCCAGGAATCAGTCCCCCTCCTCGTAGAAAAGCTAAGACTCCACCCGTTCTTCAAGAGATTCTGGAAGGACGCCGACGTAATGGAGTACGGCGCCCACATGACCATCGAGGGCGGGCTGCGCTTCATGCCCAAGAAACTCTACATGCCAGGCCTCCTCGTCGTAGGCGACGCCGCTGGCCTCCTACTCAACACCGGATACACGATTAGGGGAGTAGACTACGCAGTCTACAGTGGGAAGCTCGCCGCCGAGACAATAGTAGAAGCACATAACAATGGAGGCCCAACAGAGGAGAACCTAGCCAAATATGAGGAGAAGGTCAAGAACAGCTTCATATACAAGGAACTCGTAAAGCACAGGGGCATAGAGAAGGTAATGTCAGACCCATTATTCTTCACGAAGCTACCGTCACTAGTCAACAGGCTCATGGCTAAGCTATACGAGGCCGACTATGAGGAGCCCACCGTACTCGAGGCGCTTATCTCCTCCTTCCAAGAGGAAGACCTATCACTTACCAAACTCCTATTCAAGCTCTTATCGGTGGTGAGTAAGTTATGAGCGGGGTAATGGAGAAACCCATAAAGATAGAGGACCTACTCCAGAGGAACGTCTATGATGTAGATGAGGAACCACACATAGTCATACCAATGGACGACCAGACAGGAATACCAAAGGAGTTAACGCTACTCTGCCCTTGCAGCTGCTACACAAGCGTTGGAGAAAAACTACTCTACAGCTACGAGGGATGCCTAGAGTGCGGGCTCTGCAGGGTCGTCTCAAACAATCCAAGGATGAAGTGGACCTACCCCAAGAGCGGCAGGGGCATACACTACAGGTTCACGTAGAGGGGGTGTATGAGTAGTGAGGATAGTAGTAGGTATAAAGTGGGTGCCCAACACCCAGGCGGTGAGGTTCGACCCGAAGACCGGAACACTCATAAGAGAAGGAGTCCCATCAATAGTCAACCCCCACGACTATCCAGCCGTAGAGCTAGCACTAAGGCTGCGGGACAAGTATGGCGGCGAGGTTATCGCCGTCACAATGGCTCCACCATCTGCAAGACAGGGCCTCGAGCACGTCCTGGGAATGGGTGTTGACAAGGGCATACTCCTAACCGACAGAGCCTTCGCAGGCGCTGACACTCTCGCCACTAGCTACGTGATAGCTAAGGCGATAGAGAAGATAGACAAGGAGATAGGCCATGTAGACGTGGCAATCTTCGGCCATGAGACCATAGACTCTAGCACTGCCCACATAGGAGCACAAGTCGCGAGCTGGCTCGGGTGGCCCTATGTATACTACGCGAGGGACGCCGAGCTAGTAGAGGAGGGGAAGCTGAAGGTTAGGAGGCAGACGGAGAAAGCCATAGAAGAATACGTCCTCAACCTACCAGCCGTAGTAGCGACAGCGATCAAGGCCCTAGAGCCAAGACCTATCAGGCTGCTACACAAGCTGAGGGCGAAGATAGAGCAGCCAATCATAGTATGGACCAACAATGAACTAGGCCTAGACAGGCGCTGCGTAGGCCTGAAAGGCTCCCCGACAGTAGTGGCTAACATAACCTTCATGCCAGAAGTGCCTAGGAAGAAGATAGTCTACAAGCCCAAGGATCCCAAGGATGCGGCGAGATGGCTACTACGCCAGCTATTCAAGGACGAGGCAGTTGCACCATTTTTGAAGAAAGCCCTATGGGGGTGATGGGTTATGCCCGTGAAGCCGGACTGTGAGAAGTTATGCCCCGAGTGGCCCTGTGACGATCCATTCGAGTTCAAGGGAGTGTGGGTAGTAGCCGAAGCTGATGAGAACGAGTTAAACGAGGCCAGCCTCCAAATGCTAACGCCCGCCAAGAAGATAGCCTCAAAACTCGGCGAGAAAATAGTAGGAGTACTAATAGGCTACAATGTGAAGAAGTGGGCCGACGAGCTGATAAAGCACGGCGCCGACGAAGTCATAGTCGTAGACGATGAGAGGCTTAAAACCTACTACCCCAGAGTCTACGGGCAAGTAATAGTGGACCTGGCGAAGAAGTACAAGCCAAGCGTCATCCTAGTATCAGCCACAATGCGCGGCAGAGAGATGGCGCCATACATAGCTAACACCCTAAGAACAGGCATCACAGCCGACTGCACCGACTTCGACGTTGACGAGAAGACAGGCGACGTCCTAATGATAAGGCCGCCCTTCGCCGCCATAATGCTAGCCTACATTAAGACACCCTTCCGCAAGCCACAGATGGGTACAGCGAGGCCCAACGTATTCCCAGTACCACCTAGAGACGAGTCCAGAAGCGGGCCCGTGATAGAGGAGAAGGCCGAGATAATACCGCCAGGTATGGAGCTAGCATACTACAAGCCCGTGAAGAGGGAGGAGGTGCTAATAGAGAAGGCCGAGATAATAGTGTCAGTTGGAAAGGGTATAGGAGGCCCAGATGGTGTAAAGCTAGCCGAGAAGCTGGCAAGCATACTGGGAGGAGTCGTTGCAGGGTCCAGGAAAGCTGTAGACGCAGGCTGGATACCGCCGGAGAGGCAAGTCGGCCAGACCGGTAAATCAGTCAAGCCAGTCCTCTACATAGCAATAGGAATAAGTGGAGCGGCACAGCACATGATAGGCGTCAGGGAAGCCGGGAGAATAGTAGCTATCAACATCGACCCAGACGCGCCTATCTTCAACCAGTCAGACTACGGAATCATAGGAGACTACAGGGAAATAGTACCAGCACTAATCGAGGAGCTCGAAAGGCTAAAGAAAGAAGGACCTAAGGCCCTCGAGGAACTCTTAAAGGAGGAGGAAGAAGCAGCAGCCAGCTAGGCTGCTAGACATCTCCTACTCTCCCATTTTCTTCCTCATAATAAATTTTGTAACATTAAATTTAGTAGGTTAGGAGTAGCGCTATTACGCCTGCAAGGAAGACGCCGTCGAAGACACCGGCTCCTCCAATACTCACCATGGGGCTTGACAGCTTATCCATATCATGTAATAGTCTGAGAACATCAGCGCCGATGAGCGCTCCAAGAGTGCCTCCAGCATAGGCTGCAAGGGCGGCCACCGGCCCGCCCCCGGCTATCGCCGCTACGGTGATTGCTGAGGCTAGCGGCGGAATTAGTGCCGGAACAGCTATACCGACTCCCGGGATTGTCCGGGAGAAGGCATACGTAACCAGGCTAGTAACCACTACTGAGGCCAGGAGTGCCCATAGAGCCTCCACGCGCCCCTCCCCGGCTAGTAGGATTATTATGAGGAGGCTAACCGTGATGGGGATAACCCCGCCTCCCAGGTTTATGGCGAGAACCGTCTTCTTCTCAACAAGGCTTATCCGGGGTACGGGGATAGGGATGCCGGCGAAGGAGACGTATTCGACCTCTAAGACTTGCTCGTAATAGCCCGTACCTATAAAGCCCAAGACAATGTTCACGAAGCTGAGTGGGGGACTCATCATTATTAGGAGGCTTATAATGTAGCCAGCGGCGAGCCCCGCGAGGCCTAGGCTAGCCGTAGCCGAGGCGATAGCGCTTGAGGCCAGGAACGCGACTACGATGCCGACAATCGTGTACGTTATGAGCATGAAGGGGTGTCCTGGCGGGTGAATTATAACCTGGCCCCTTCTAATCTCCACTACTTCGCACCTTTAACGCACGTGCAATTATGCCTTGCTTTCGAATAAATACAAGGATGGCCCACTACATAACTAGGGGGGTGTGCAAGCCTGTGTCGGAGAGCGAGAGCGTTGAAGAGATCGCTTGCAGGGAGATAATGAGCGCTCCTCCAGTGACTGGTCCTCCCACGATGACTGCCTTCGAAGCGGCTAAGCTCATGGTAGAAAAGGGTATCGGAAGCATAATTGTAGTTGATGACAATGGAAGCCTCCTAGGTATAGTTACTAAGACCGACCTGATTAGAGGCGTTGTGGCCGAGGGTAGGAGTCCTGGAGACGTATACTTGTCATCGATAATGACTAGGGACCCCTACTATGTGACCCCGGATACACTCGTATCGGAGGCCGCTGAAATCATGGGCTACTACGGTGTAGGCCACCTACCAGTAGTTGACACAACCACTGGCAAGGTAGTCGGAGTCGTCTCTATGCGGGATATAGTAAGGCTAGCTCCCCATTATATTGAGAAGGCAATCCTTGCTTCGAAGCGTAGGAACGAATAAAATCAATAGAGGCCTGGTGTGACTAGAGGTTTAATGGGGAGGCTGGAGATGTTCGAGGAAATAACGCTTAGAAGGCTAGAGGAAGTCATGGCCGAAAAGTTCCCGGTCCTCGACAAGGACTACTCCCTATCAGCCCTAATAGAAGAAGTAGACAAACACAAAACCGACAGAGCAGTCCTAACTGAAGACGGAGTAATCCGGGGAATAGTAACTCTAAGAGACATTATATTCAAGCTAGGGACCGTTCGGACTAAGAATGTCTCGCCGTCAGCTATGCACGCGTCAAGCTTCATGTCAGAACCAGTGGTACACCTCGGAAAAGGCGAGACGCTACTACACGCTGCCAAGGAGATGGTTAACCGCTCATTCACAAGCATACCAGTAACCGATAATGGAAAACCAGTAGGGCTAGTCTCGAGATGGGAGCTAGCCCAGCTCATAAGCCAGTCCGAGGATGCGTCGAGGATAAGAGTGAGAGATGTGATGAAGACGCCGCCAGTTGTGGTTAATCTTCAGACTAGGATACTACACGTTAGGCAACTCCTATTCCAATACGATCTAAGCGTTATACCGGTAATGGAGGAAGGCCGTTTCGTAGGAGTAATCGGGGTGGACGAGGTTGCCAATATTTTCTTAAAGTACTATGAGCTCTCGAGAGGAGAACCAAAGAGGATAACCCCATTAAAATACGTGATAGTGGCTGACGGCATAAGGCTCCGCCCACCAATAGTGGATCCGGACTCGAGCCTAGCAGAGGCGGCAGAAGCACTATTACGCAAGAGGTACAGAGCAGTAATAGTATTGGACAATGAGAAGCCTGTAGGCGTGATCTCCGGCTTAGAGCTGGCTAGGGTCCTAACCGGATAAAGGCCAGGGTTATTCCCCCTGGAACCCGGCATTCTCTTTTCCAGGACAGGAGGCTTATGGATATGGAGAAGAGCAGGGAGAGTAGCGAGAAGTTCGTCGCCGACGCAATGCTCGGCGAGGTTGCCCGCTGGCTGAGAATACTCGGCTACGACGTACTATACTCGAGGAACTACACCGACAAGCAAATCCTATCAATCGCTATGAAGACGGGGCGTACAATACTCACGAGGGATAGAGGCCTATACACGAGGGCCAAGAAGAAGAACCTCAGGGTAGTCTACGTCTCCACAGACAATATCGTTGAGAGACTAGCAGAACTCGTACTCAAAACAGGCATAAGCCTTGACCCGGACCCGAGGAAGAGCAGGTGTCCCGAATGCAACTCCCCCCTGATCATTATCAGGGATAAGGAGAAGGTGAAGGATAGAGTGCCCCCTCGAGCCCTAGAAGCCAACGATGTATTCTATATGTGCCCCCGGTGCGGTAGAGTCTACTGGGAAGGAAGCCACTGGCGGAATATCAGGCGGGTAGTGCGTGAAGCCTTAGAGTTAGTGGAGGTTGCAAGGAATGCTGCGAGGCAAGCCCGTAGACCCCGATGAGTTAACCTTCGAGCAGGGGGCCTTCCTGGTAAGGTTCGCTCGTAGAGTGCTAGAAGAATACTTCGCTAGTGGCAGGCCGCCGGAGCCTCCTGAAGGGCTCGACGAGGTCTTCTACAGGCCGGGAGCAGTATTCGTGACCCTTGAAACCTACTATCCCGGTGGAAGGCGGGAGCTAAGGGGGTGTATCGGCGTTACTAGGCCCGTGTACCCCCTGATCAAGGCCGTAATAGAGTCAACCCTGAGCTCTGCTTTCAACGACCCAAGGTTCCCGCCGCTAGACGAGTACGAGCTAGACCAGATAACAATCGAGGTCTCAGTCCTCTCCGACTACGAGTACCTCGGGGACACAGAGGAGGAGAGGATCAGGAACGTAGTCATAGGCAGGGATGGTCTAGTCGTGGAGAGGCCTCCCTACGCTGGCCTACTGCTCCCCAGCGTTCCAGTAGATCACGTATGGGATCGCGTGACATTCCTCTCCGAGACGTGTGTCAAGGCCAGCCTCTGGCCCGACTGCTGGCTGGACCCGGCGACCCGAGTCTACAGGTTTAGGGCTAGAGTGTGGAGGGAGAAGGAGCCCCATGGTGAAGTGGAGGAGAGGAGCCTAAGGAGGGAATATCTTGATAAACTCATAAGTGCAGGAATAGACCCGGAGGCCTTCGAGCTAGCGCCTTGACCCCTTAGGGCTCGAGCGGGGAGGGATAGTATTGCTGGAGAAGATGAGGGAGTACTGGGCTGCGTGGAAGAGAATACTAGTCCTCGCGAGGAGGCCAGATGAAGAGGAGTTCATGCTCTTAACAAAGCTGAACTTCCTAGGCTTCACCATTGTGGGAGGGATAGCATACATAATCCACCTAGTATATGTCCTCGCAACTGCCTGAGTGGTGACGCGGTAGTGTCCGGGGAGGAGAGGCCAGCTAAGCCTTCACGGTTCTACGCCGTCTATGTGACCGGTGGTACCGAGGCTAGGGTAGCGCTCATGATGAAGCAGAGGACGGAGGCGTTAGGCCTCGACGTTAGAAGCATAATAGTGCCGCCCGAGTTGAGAGGCGTCGTTGTAGTAGAAGTTGGCGATCCCGGCGACCTCTACGACCTAATCAGGGGTCTAAGAGACGTTAAGCGGAGGAGGCCCGTTCTAATCAAGAAGGAGGAAGCCGTAAAACTCGCTGCCCCAGTAGTAGAAGTACCCACCGTGGAGAAAGGCCAGATTGTAGAGATCATTAGCGGCCCCTTCAGGGGTATGAGGGGAAGAGTCGTCGAGGTTTATGAGCAGAGAGGCGAAGTAGACCTAGTACTCCTAGAATCCGACTTCAGAATGATAGTCACCGTCCCTCTAGAACAGGTCAGGCCTGCTGAAGAGAAGCACTAGACTCCAGCCACGCTAGAGACTCCACATTCCTCAGGTTCACAAGCCTCCTCCACTCGTCACCAAACACCACGAGAGAGGCGACACCTACTGGCACGCCTCCAGCCTTCTCGACTAGGCGGAGAGCGCATGCAAGCGTATACCCAGACCTAATGAAGTCGTCCACCACGACAACCCTTTCCCTCTTTCTAATAGAAGATTCGGGAACGTAGAGGCTCCTACTAATATTGGGAGGGGCGGCTACATGCTCCTCGATCCACCTAATGCCAGGATTAGCCTTCCTCTTCCTAGCTATCATGACGTCGACGTTCAGGTAATGCCCTAGCCTGGTCGCAAGGGAAACGCCACTGGTCTCTGGAACTAGTATCTTATCAACCCTCCAGCCCTTGATTCTCCAATACAACTCTATAGCGGCGAGATCCAGCACCTCCCTCTTCATAAGCGGGTAGCTTAGATCAAGCACCCAGTTAGGCCCAACCGCTTCCTCGAGAATAATCCTCCCAACATCAACGACCCGCCTAATCTTTTCGCGAAGCTCGCTGGCCAGCCTATCACTAGGCAGCATCCGGCCAGTCGTATACCTCGACAGGAGTGAGGCGTCGACGCCAGTCGCTTCTGCAAGGTAGCTGAGCCTGTAGTAGCGACGGGCTGCGGCTAGGAACCTGACAAGTATTATCCTCTCTATGAGGGAGGCTAGCTTGTCCTCCAAGGCCGCTTCAACCCGGAACCTTAAACCCGAACATGCTGGGCGCGGAGAGTTAAAATATTCTGAAAGCACAGGCACCTCGTGGGATGGACCGTGCCTGCGGAGAAGATCGTCACTGTGCAAGTTGAGGGCGGTAAGGCAAGGCCTGGGCCGCCACTCGGCCCCATGCTATCGCAGCTCGGGCTAAACGTCAAGCAGGTCGTCGACGAGATAAACGAGAAGACGAAGCAGTTCGAGGGAATGACTATACCAGTCAAGATAATCATAGATACCAAGACGAAGAAGTACCGCATAGAAGTCGGGATACCCACCACGACAGCCCTACTACTCAAGGCAGTAGGAGCGAAGGAGCCTCCAGGAGACCCCATGCACCAGAAGATCGGAGACCTCCCCATGGAGAAGATAATCGAGATAACGCTCCAAAAGAAGCCACAGCTACTAGCCAAGACCTTGAAAGCCGGGGTAAAGACAATACTCGGCTCCGCTAGGAGCATCGGCATAACCGTTGACGGCAAAGATCCTAAAGAGGTCACTAGAGAGGTGGACGAGGGACTCTATGACGCGCTCCTAGCCAAATACGAGGAGCAATGGGAAGCCGAGGAGGAAGCCTAACCTTCTTAAACCCTCACTAAAGCTCCTCCTAGAATCGACTCCCCGAGACTCGGGGAGGAGGGTCCCCCAGAGGGGCCCGAATGTAGAGGTGTAACTGGGATTGTCTGCTGATGGTAGGTTAGTAGAGGCTGTCCGGAGGGCCCTCGAGCTAGGCAAGCCTAGGAACTTCAAGCAGAGCGTCGACGTCATAGTTGTCTTGAAGGACGTAGACCTACGCAGTCCAGAAGGCAGGATAAGAGAGATCGTGTACCTGCCAAAGAAGCCCACAAAGGAGCCGACAATATGCGTGGTCGCCCAGGGCGACATGGAGGTCAAGGCCAGGGAGCTAGGCCTAACAGTCCTCAACAGGGACGAGCTACAAAAGCTCCGTGGCAACAAGAAGGCTGTTAAGAAGCTAGCGAAGAAGTGTGACTGGGTCCTAGTAATGGCCCCGCTAATGGGGCTCGCAGGAGGGATACTAGGTCCTGCCCTAGGCCCCAGAGGCAAGGCTCCCACACCCATACCGCCTAACGCCGACATAGCCGCGCTGGTCGAGAAGTTCAAGAAGGCCGTATGGGTTAGGACTAGGAACCAGCCCCAAGTCATGGCTAGGGTCGGCACGGAGGACATGGCTCCGGAGGACATAGCCGAGAACATCAAAGCAGTGGTTAGCGCAGTAGAGAACAAGCTGGGAGCCAACAAGATCGCCAAGATCTACGTGAAGAAGACAATGGGCCCGCCTGTCCAGGTCACGCTCTAAGGGGGTGGCGGCTATGAGTATGAGGACTATTCACGAGAGGAAGAGAAGGGAAATACCCGAGTGGAAGAAGAGGGTAGTGGCAGAGCTAGAGGAACTGTTCCGGAAATACCCAGTCGTAGGCATTGCCGACCTAACAGGAATGCCGACCAAGCAGCTCCAGCTAATCCGGAAGAAGTTCAGGAAGCAGATAGTCTTCAAAGTCGCAAAGAAGAACCTCATACTAAGGGCCGCGGAGAGAGCAGGCATCAACAAGGAGGAGTTGGAGAAATACCTCACAGGCAGCACAATGCTCCTCTTCACCGACATGAATCCCTTCAAGATGGCTAGGCTCATTGAGAGCGAGAAAGTCCCGGTGCCAGCGAAGCCCGGCCAGGTGACTGATAGGGAGATAGTTATCCCCGAAGGGGACACCGGCATAACGCCTGGGCCAATGCTCAGCGTGTTCGGTAAGCTAAGGATCCCCTACGAGATAAGGAAGGGTACAGTGTACGTCAAAAAGGACACCGTTGTCGCGAAGCCGGGAGACGTCATAAGCACCGACCTAGCAGGCCTGCTACAACAGCTGGGAATCCAGCCGTTCGAAGTGGGCCTCAAGCTAAAGGCAGCCTATGATAACGGCGTGTTCATACCGAGGGAAGAGCTAATAGTAGACCTAGAGCAGTTCAAGAACGACGTGCTAGAAGCGGTGAGGGAAGCCCTAGGACTAGCAGCCGAGATAGTATACCTGCCAGTACCCGAAGCAGTAGAAATGGTCCTAGCCAAGGCAGAGGCAGCCATACGGGCCATAGCAGGCGAGACAGGCTTCCTAACACCAGACGTCGCCGAATACGTGATAGGAAGAGCCGCTGGAGAAGCCCTAGCAGTAATCGCAGCCTTAGGAGACAAGGCAAAGGAGCTGGGAATAGAAGAGGTACCGGTAGTCCAGCCAGTACAGGAAGAGAAGCCGGCCGAGGAGGAGAAGAAGGAAGAGGAAAAGGAAGAGGAAGAAGAGGAGAAGGAAGTCGACCTCTCCGAGGGCTTAGGAGGCCTCTTCGGCTTCTAGGCCCACAGTCTTTTTATCCTCCACAACACAGCCCCTCTCCCGGATACCTGGGGTGATGAGTGAATGGCTCAGGAAGGCAAGGCGTACATCCACGCGGCCCTAGCACTCTACTACGC
>Ga0256831_1001780_pt1 | contig 11350 bp, 12 predicted proteins | sample 132544metaG_FD_189087 | JGI IMG/M metagenome (GOLD analysis project Ga0256831, IMG submission 189087) | Hydrothermal vent microbial communities from Lau Basin, Pacific Ocean - 132-544 | ecosystem: Environmental > Aquatic > Marine > Hydrothermal vents | place: Pacific Ocean: Lau Basin | collected... | reverse complement strand
GGATGAGCGGCTGTTCACGCCCGAGCCCCTCCTAGTCCCGGGGGAGGGGCTGTGAGGAGGCCCTCGATCAGCGACGCTCCAGAAGCCTTAACCCTGCCCTCCTCGCCTCCGAGAACTGCTTCTCAACTATGTAGAGGTGCTCTCCCTGGTCTACTAGGATCGCCTGGCCCGCTATTAGGCTCTCCAGGCGCACTCCGCTAGAGTATATCCTGCGGATAACGTCCTCGCCAGCCCTGTCCAGGAACGCCCCCGGGGGTCTGGAGGCGTCGAAGACCGCTATCTCAGCCCTAGCCCCACGGTGTATCGAGGGTCCCTCGAGGCCTATGAGCTCTCGGAGCCTAGCCGACTCTACGAGGGGGTCCCCCTCGAGCCTTGTGTAGGATGGCCTGTGGAATAGTGCTAGAACGGGGTCTCCCCTATGGTAGCCTTTATCGCCCCGAGCCTCTACCTGGCCCTCTTCCCCGCATCCCTCCCCGTAAACCGTGACTACCGGGATCGCCTCGCTACTAGGGGGCTCGCCTAGGCAGGAGGGGAAGGCTAGCCCGTAGTATCCTCCGATCATCGATTCGAGCCGGGAGGCTAGTTCAAGACTCCCATACTCAACTATGACCGTCGTCGCCCCCGCCACGTGTGCCTCGTATACTGCGGGTAGGGATAGTGTTAGTGCTTCACTCGGGGTTAACCGTGAGTATATCTCAGCTCTAGCCTTGAGGCCAGGCTTGTATATCCTGGCCGGGTATGCTGGAGCATCTATTAGCATTGTTAGGCCCGGGACTATGATTCTACCCTCTCCCCCCAGGATTAGGGTTGCATAGGTGTAGTCTTCCGGCACGGGGCTGGGGCCATAATCCTCTACTCTCCCGTTCTTAACGTAGACGTAGCCGTCGCGCACTAGCTCTTCCCCGGTGTAGAGGGCTGATCCCGTGACTAGGACGTCGAACAAGCCGTAGCACCCCTATGAGGGTTGAGAGGGCTCTATTGAATAAGCTTATACGGTCTAGCTCGTAGACCCCCACTCTCCCCGGGGAAGGCCTAGCGGGCTGCAATGCGTAATGGGGATTGCACGTGTCGAGCACTGGCTTGTACGTGGTTGACGTTGACTCCGTCGTGGACGGGTCTGCTCGTAGACTTGTGGAGGAGGGCAGGGTAGCTGGCAGGCTCCTCGTCCACAGGATAGTAGTAGAGTACCTGTATTCGGAGGCCCGGAAGGGCCTATCGCACGGCTTCACCGGGCTGGACGAGCTCTCAAGGCTCCTTGACATGTCGGGCGAGCAGGTTGAAGTTGTAGTAGTAGATGATGAGAGGGAGCCCTGGCGGGGAGCAATAGACCTTGACACTGTTAAGCGCGTTGTTAGACGCTATGCCTGGAAGTCATCCGCGATCCTGATAACGAGTGATAAGATCCAGTACGAGGCCGCCCGTGCAATGGGCGTTCAGGCGCTGTACTCGGCGGAGGCGGGGGAGAGGAGGCTCCGGATAGAGGAGTTCTTCGGCGAGAAAACTATGAGTGTGCACCTCAAGGAGGGAGCCCCGCCCCTAGCCAAGGTTGGAAGGCCCGGCAGGTGGGCCTTCGTCGAGATCTCCCGGGAGCCAATGACTAGGCGTGAAATCGAGGATATAGCGCGGGAGATAATCGAGGCCGCCTCCCGCATGGAGGACGGCTTCGTGGAGATAGACAGGCCCGGCTCCACCATAGTCCAGCTCCGAGAGTACAGGATAGTTATAACGAGGCCCCCGCTCAGCGAGGGCTGGGAGATAACCGCTGTAAGGCCTGTGGCGAAGCTCTCGCTCGAGGACTACCAGCTACCCGAGAAGCTCCTCAACAGGCTCCTCGAGAGGGCCGAGGGAATACTAATAGCTGGAGCCCCCGGTATGGGTAAGACGACGTTCGCCCAGGCCCTCGCAGAGTTCTACGCCAGGATGGGCAAGGTTGTAAAGACCATCGAGTCCCCGAGGGACATGCGTCTCCCGCCGACCATAACCCAGTACTCCAAGAACTACGCCGACCTGGGCGAGCTCCACGACATACTTCTCCTCTCGAGGCCCGACTACACGGTGTTCGACGAGTTGAGGAGTGATGAGGACTTCAAGCTCTACGTTGACCTCAGGCTCGCGGGTATAGGCATGATAGGCGTGGTCCACGCTACTACGCCCATCGACGCGATCCAGAGGTTCATTAGAAGGGTCGAACTGGGAATGATACCTAGTATAATTGACACCGTCATATTCATAAACGAGGGCAGGGTTGACAAGGTCTACGAGCTCATGATGACCGTCAAGCTCCCCACGGGACTCCGAGAGGCAGAGCTCTCGAGGCCAGTCGTGGAGGTGAGGGACTTCCTCTCCGGCGAGCTGGAATACGAGATCTACACGTTTGGAGAACAGACGATGGTGGTACCAGTAAGGGGCAGGAGGAAAACAGGCACAGAGGCGATCGAGAAGTACGTGCGAAAGCTAATACCCGACGCTGAAGTAGAGTTCAGGGATAACACTATGATAGTGAGGGTCCCCCGCTACAGTCCGAGGCTGACGGCTAGGAAGGTTAAGAGGTTGAAGAAGCTAGCCGAGAAGCACGGCTACGAGGTCCGGATAATCCCCTTCTAGCCCTCCACGCCTCCCACAATATCCGTGAGCCTGCGGGAGTGGGGGAAGAGGATCTCGTCGAGCACGTTAACCCTCAACCCGGACTCCGGGTCCGCGACCTTAGCGCCTCCGGAGGGCGTCACGGGCAGGTCGCTTAGCTTGTGCATCCTCCAATCCCCGCCGGGTAGCCTCACGGCTATGTAGGCGACGCCCCCGCTCCTCTCGGCGAACTCCCGGAGCCCCCTGACCTGCCTCGCCGGTATGTAGACGGGCTTGCCCCTGCTAGCCTTCTTAACCTCAATAACTATTACAACGCCCTTTTTCACCGCTACAATGTCTGGCTGGTACCTCTTCCTCACACCACTACCACTTGAGGGACCCCTAACCACGGCGTACCCCATCTCCCATAGGAGGTTCGCGAGCTCGTTCTCCATCCTCGACGCTAGCTGCTTGACAGGCGTTCTTCTACGGGGCAACCCTTGATCCCTGCTGGTATTCGCGTGTGGAGTAGCCAGGCCCTTACTATATAGCGATAAAACCGTTGGCTTAAGCCTTACGAGGACACGGTGTAGAGGGGTTTGATTCCCGGCGTGCTTCTTTTCGAGACGCTACAGGTGGGTGGAGCTGGGGCTGCCGCTAGTGCAACGCTCATAGAATGGTTAATTATTATCTTTATAATACTTATATTTTTATCAATGAGTATTAAGGTCGTGAAGGAGTATGAGCGAGCGGTCATATTTAGGTTGGGCAGGCTCCTCGGCGCCAAGGGGCCAGGCCTCTTCTTCATAATCCCCTTCGTGGACAACTTCATAAAAGTAGACCTCAGGATAGTGACTGCTGATGTGCCAGAGCAGAGGACGATAACCAAGGACAACGTCACTGTAGGAGTAGACGCCGTAGTCTACTACAAGGTCTTCGACCCGGTGAAAGCTGTCACTAGGATAGAGAACTACCACTACGGCGTCATAATGCTAGCCCAGACCACTCTTAGAGACGTTATAGGCCAGGTCGAGCTAGACGACCTCCTGACCAAGAGGGAGGAGATAAATAAGAAGCTCCAAGAAATACTCGACACCCTCACAGACCCTTGGGGAATAAAGGTCACAGCAGTAACCCTGAAGGAGGTAAAGCTGCCGGAGACAATGCTAAGGGCCATGGCGAAGCAAGCGGAAGCCGAGAGATGGAGGAGGGCCAGGATAATCGAGGCCGAAGGCGAGAGGCAGGCGGCCAAGATAATGGCTGAGGCCGCGGAATTCTACGAGAAGCACCCAGCCGCCCTGAAACTGAGGGAACTACAGACGCTCGTCGAGATAGCGAAGGAGAAGAACTTGATAGTGGTCAGCGGCCAGACAAGCCCCCTTGGAGAAGTAGTAGGGCTAACCACCGGGCTAGCGCAGTACAGGAAGGCGGGGAGTGAGTAAGCCCTATGCCCGCCCAGCGCTCCAAGCCCCGGAGGGGGACCCTCTTACTACTCGTGGCCCTCCTAGTAATCATAGGCTCCGCAGTAGCCGCGGCTGCCCAAGGCGCCAAAAAGGGGGACGCCAGCAAGGAAGCGAGCCTGGGCGAGAAGTACTGCGGGCACGTTGAGAAGAAGTACGGGCTAATGCCTCCGGGAACCAAGTACGACCGTATTGTAGGGCCAAGGGTATACTACATCAGGGTTACCGGTGTGATAGACAAGGCTGTCGAAGACTACGTCGTATCCTCCATAAGGAAAGCTGAAGCCGACAATGCTGTACTGGTAATTGAGCTGAACACTCCTGGGGGCTACCTGGACGCAGCCCTCAACATAGTGACTAACATCAGCAGGGCTAGGGTGCCAGTAGTAGGATTCGTAGTGAACAGGTGGGCGGAGAGTGCTGGAACACTAATACTAGTCTCAACACATGTCGCGGCGATGCAGCCAGGAACGATCATAGGGTCTATGCAGCCAGTAGCCTATAATCCCGCCACCGGGTCGTACCAGCCCATAAACGAGTCGAAGATAATCAACCCCATAATACAAGTGCTATGCGAGCACGGAGCCACTCGTGGTAGGAATGCCACCGCGCTTGTCCGGTTCATCTTGTTCAACGATAACTACGGGGCGGAGCAGGCCCTCAGGTACCACGTAATAGACCTGGTAGCAGAGGACCTCCCCGACCTCATATCGAAGCTTAACGGTAGTGTTGTAGCTCTTCCCTCCGGTGGCAGGGTCCTCCTCAAGCTCAGCGGCGAGTACTATGAGATCCCTCCTGGGCCGAGGATCCAGCTAATACACGCCCTCTCAGACCCAATCCTCTCCGGCCTACTCGTCTCCCTGGGCATGCTGATAGTACTGTTCGGCCTCGCCTCCGGCCACTACGCCTCCGCCGGTATTGGAGCTCTCCTACTGCTCTTAGGCATGATTGGGACGGGGTTCAACCCTAATACCGCTAGTATCATACTGATAATCCTGGGCTCCATCCTAGTAATCATCGAGCTACACACGCCCGGCTTCGGCATAATCGGGGGCACCGGTATAGCCATGCTTGTATTCGGGATAGCGCTACTACCAGTGGGGTCAACCGGTTTCGCCGTATCCCCCGAGTACGCGGCGACGATACTCCACGCGATATACGCGGTGGGCGCAGTATTCGCCGGGATAACAGCCTACGCTGTCTACAAGATAATAGAGGTTAGACGTAGAAAACCCGTGGTATGGACAATCATAGGGGCTGAGGGGAAGGCAATCGACGAGATCTCTCCCGATAAGCCCGGCTTCGTCATAGTCGAGGGAGAGTACTGGAAGGCTGTCAGCCGGGGAGATACTATTAAGCCCGGGGAACCTGTTAGGGTTGTCGCGAAGGAGGGGCCGATTCTTATCGTCGAGAAGGCTGGCGAGCCCCGCTCGTAGCCCTCTTCAACTCTATTAGTAGATCCTCGATCTCTTCAACCCAATACCTTACCCTAGCAATCCTCCCCCTACTAGCCTCTGTTTCCCTTGAGAAGAGGCTGAGCTCCCTGTCCAGCATTTCAAACCTAACCATTATATCATCAATAATATCGCGCACCGTCCTCTCCTGGCTCACCTGCCCTCACCAGTCATCGTTACCGCTTCCAATGCAACAGTATAGAGTATTCCCTCCACCTTGGACTCACGATCTATAAGCCTACTATAGCTGTCCGCCGGCGACTCTATCGGCGGGGTGACCCTGCTGTACTGGCGGAACGCTGTGACTATCGCCACCGCCTCCAGGTTGGAATACTCGTATTGAAGAGCGTAGAGGGGCGCTACGAACGACTCCACGGCTAGAACGCCTCTAAGGCCGACTAGATCCTCGGCCTCCTTCGACACCCACTTGAGTCGGGATGAGTCGACTGTAACCGTTAGACCCTGGAACCATTCGAGGTCGGGGAAGCGGAGGCTGGCTAGGTTCCTAACCCTATTATATAGTGAGTTAGAGGCTAGGAGGGGGACCCCGCTCGGAGCTATTCTACCCGATATGGAGTCCCTGGGTATCGCTCCTAGGGCTATGACGATCGACTCTGGAGACAGTCTTCGGGAGAGCCTGTAGCCACGGCCTATCATCACGATCTTCCTAGCCCCCATAACGTAGAGCTCGCTCACCGCTTCGGCCACTGCCTGAGGGTAGGGCGGGGCCTGCACGAGCGCTATCCTCGAGTTCCTGTAGGAGCCGACTATGCTCTTGAACCCGGGGAGCCCCTCCCTCTCGGTGGAGGCCTCCTCGAGGCTCTTCTTGACACTATCAAATACTCTCCTGTTATCCACCACTATAGCTGAGTCGAAAGACTGGGTCGAGTACAAGCCTGTGACGACTCCGACGCCAGCAGACGCCATCCCTTCTAAGCACCTCCCCCATTATCGCAGAGGCCGGGTGCCTCCCTCACCAGGGCGAACCGGTAACCTCTAGCCCTCGCCACGTCTATAACCCGTGATAGCATTCTTAACGCGTAATCCCCCGTCCTAATCCATATATCAGGCCTATAGAACGGTTTCCTAGCTATCCTCGTAAATTCCCATGGGTGATAGAAGAGCACGTGGAACCCCCTATTCTCGGGAAGGGTAAGCCTGAAGGCTAGGAATCCTGGGAGGCGGATCGTGCTACTAGTCGCCGTGGCCGGGAGGCGGAGGAGGCTTCCGCGCCAGTGAGGCGCCTTGGGGTGGCCCGGCTTGTACACTGCTATGCTAGAGTCGACTCTTATCCCAAGCCGGGGTAGCTCCTCGACTATCTCTTCCGGTAGTTGTAGGTTCGGCGCCCGGAAGCTTGCTACCTTCCCGTGGTCCCGTAGTATTGCGAGGCTTGCGGCTATGTTCTCTACCGCCTCTTTAGCAGGCATTTTGTCTAGCCTGCTATGGTCTAATCCGTGGCTGGCTAGCTCGTGGCCGCCTGAGAGTATCGCCTCGGGGAGCCATGGGTACTGCCTGGCTAGGATAGCCGTGACGAAGAATGTAGCCCTAACACCCTTGTAGTCTAGGAGATCGAGTATTCTAGGCATACCCTCGGTTATTCCCCTCGTTCCCGATGACTGGTATGGCGGCGCGTCTGGCTCCACGTCGAATGTAAGGAACACCACTCCTCTTAGGCGGCACTCTCGCATACCTGTCACGCCTTTCCCTGCACCACTCACCGGGTCTCACGGGGTCAGCCTTCAAGAGGCGGAATAGCTTGTATAATAGGTATCTCTTCTCCGCTGTGCAGGAGTCGAGGGCTAGCTTGTAAGCGCTAGAGTACTCCCTCTCGTAGACGGCGTCGCAGTCGAAGGATTCAGAGATCCTCAGCGCTTCTCTGGACATAGCTTTCCTCAGCGAGTGGTCAGCGCCGAGCTTCACAGCCTTCTCTACAAAGTCTTTTTCTGACTCCGCGAGGAGCCCGTTTACCCCGTCTATTACAATGTCCCTGACGCCCGTATGCCTGAAGCCTATTACTGGGACCCCGTATGCCTGGGCTTCTAGGGCCGCCATTGGGAAGGCTTCCTTGGGGCTGGGGAGTAGCAGGAGGTCTCCCGCAGCCATATACCCCTTAACAGTGTCATGGTCCACACTGCCAACCATTACTAGCTTTCTATCAACGCCCAGCCTAGCCGCTAGCTCCACTATCTCGCCTCTCATCGGGCCGGAGCCGAGCACATACATCCGTGCGCTTGGAGCCTCCTTGACTAGACTCGCGAATGCTCTCACGGCTAGTAGCGGGTTCTTCCTGGGTAGGAGCCTCGATACAAGGAGGACTACCGGGTCTCCCTCTAGGAATATCGGGTCTGCGCCCCCCCATTCTTGCAGGGGAATGCAGTTGTGGGTAACGTATACGCTTCTTCCAAGTATCTCCTCAGCGTCTTCGGCCGACACGGTTGACACGGCGGTGACCACGTCGGCTTTCATGGTCGCGAATTTTAACAGGATTTTTCTTCTAAAATTTATTTCCTCCTTCAAGAGGCTGTGATGGGTGATGAGGGTCGGGATTCCTAGAAGGGCCTTGCCAACGTGTACAGCCATGTGGGCGAATGGGGATACGAGGCTGTGACCGTGTACAATGTCCACAGCATTGTGCTTTAGGAAGTCGTGGAGGAGGGCTGCGGCTTTTAGGCTAGTAGTAACGTCGTCCTGATCCTTCCGGAGAGGGACCCGGAACCTTACCACGATGACGCCGTCATCCGAATCCAGGCCCTCGCGGGCTGGGTGATTATTATATTGATGAGTCACGATAATCGGCTCGTGCCCCTTCTTTTGGAGCGTTCGTGCTAGGTTGTAGATCGAGGTTTCCACGCCCCCCGTCCTCGGCCTATACCAGTCCGATGCTAGCACTATCCGCAGTGATTCCATCTGCTTGTACTCCTCCCTTCATGCTCCTAGCTATCCTGCTGGCTTCCCGGAGCATTTTAGCTCCGCCCCTGGTAAGAATTAATACGAGCCCCACTAGGCTCGACATAACACTAGATATGAGTCTCTCTCCCACGACGAGGAGCGCTATCTTGTCTAGGGGGTAACCCATTGCGAGTAGTATCGAAGTGAGGCCTCCCTCCACGAATCCTACCCCCGCCGGGGTGGGCGTCATGCCCAGCACGAGGTATGATATTGAGAGTATCGATGCCTCTCCCAGTGAGAGGTTGAGACCCACTGCCCTCCCGATCAAGTAGAACCTGGTAATGTCCTGGAGCCATATCAGTACTCCTATCGCCACGCTAATACTCGTTAGCTTTACGTCGCGGACTAGCACTCTGGCATCCGTGGATACTCTCTCCCTTACGTCCCTCCACAGATCCCTTATCCAGCCCAGACCCAGGCCCATGGTTACCGTTGACGCGAACGCTAGGAGCGGGTGGGAGGCATGTACTATATCGATGAGGCCCGATGAAACGGCTATGATTGCTACCAGGGAGACGCCGGGGACCTCGGTCAGCCTCTCATAGAATATCGAGAGTATAGTCCTATCGAGGGGGACCCTATCGGTTAGCCAGACCCAGGCCGCCCTGAAGGTCTCGCCCCCCATTTTGAGGCTAGGCGTTATGTTGTTGAAGAGTATCCCACCCATTATGGCGGTGTAGGCGTCCCAGTAGGACACATGGTCTCCCAGCCTCCTGAGTATGAGCCACCACCTGACGCCCCAGAGCAGGGAGCTACCGAAGTACAGGGCTATGGCTATGATATAGTAGTAGATACCGGCCTCTACGCCTCTAGCAAACCCTGCCATATCACGTAGCACGGTTGAGGGGGAAGCGATCACCATGGCAGCCTCCGCGCAGGCGGTTTGCAATTACCAGGGGCTCAAACTTTAATTTCTTCAACTAACCCCCCTCCCCCCTAACAGGGGGTTATAAGGGGGGTGATACCCGTGGAGGTAGGACTAGCCAGGTACGATGAGGCAAAGGTCGTGGGGAGACACGTCTACGGTAACCTTCTAAACTGCAATAATAGGGAGGCCCTCCGTAGCCCGGAGATACTCGAGGAAATAGTAAGGGAGGCAGCAGAGATCGGTAACATGACTGTTCTAGACGTGAGGTCGTGGAAGATAGGTGAGGGTGTCAGCGTGGTCGCCATAATCCTAGAGAGCCACATAACCATACACACATGGCCAGAGTACGGGTTCGCCACTGTAGACGTCTATAGTTGTGGAAGCCACACAGACCCCCATGCAGCATTCAACTACATCGTTGAAAAGCTGCAGCCGGAGAAAGTGGAGACAGGCTATTTCGACAGGAGCCTGGAATAGGAGGCGCCCCCTGGGGAGCAGTCTCTCCCAGGGGGAACGCGGGTCTTCCCCGCCCGACCTACTTGCATCTATCCAGCAGTATAGCGGGATAGCCTGCTCCGAGCCTTCCTTAATACCCCCTATAACTCCTCCCCCACGTGGTGATCCACGCTGGAGAGCGCTCTCGAGTACACAATCGACGTTCTCTTGAAGATGATCTCCTACCCGACCGTTTCGCCGGAGGGTAAAAACTATAGGGAGTTCGTCGAGTTCGCCCGAAGCATATTAGAGGATCTCGCTGACGAGGTCCTAGTCATAGAGGTACCACGAGAATATCAGGAGAAGCATTGCCGGGAAGCGGGGGAGAACCCCCGCTACATACTACTAGCTAGGTTCAACGGGGCCAGAGACACTGTTCTCCACTTCAACGGCCACTACGACGTGGTACCCGGCGGTCAGGGATGGACTGTTACCAGCCCCTTCGAACCCGTGGTTAAGGATGGTAGAGTGTATGGTAGGGGAGCTAACGATATGAAGGGTGGGATAGCAGCGGTAATAGGCGCTTTGAAGAAGGCCTCCCTCGAGGGAGCAAGCTTCTATCATAACGTCGAGCTCGCCCTAGTACCCGATGAGGAGATCGGCGGGGAGTGCGGGACCGGTTACCTAGTTGACAGTGTCCTAGAAAAAGCCCCGGACTACGTTCTAATACCGGAGCCGAGCGGCCTCGAGCATCCATGGCACGGGCATAAGGGGCTCCTCTGGGCTAGAATACGGGTTAGGGGGCGTAACGCTCATGCAAGCACCCCTTGGAGGGGTGTGAACGCCTTCCTACTAGCGTCGAGGCTCGCTTTGAGCCTCCAAGAAGCGTATACCTGTATACTCTCGCAGAGGAGGAGCCGGTACAAGACCATACCTGAGGAGGCAATGTACTCCACCGTTAGTATTGGGGGAGAAGCGTGCGTACCAGGCGGTGGGAAGACTAATCAGGTGCCCGGGGAGTTCAGCTTTACTGTCGACAGGCGCCTCATACCTGAGGAGAGTGTTGAAGAGGCTAGGAGAGAGCTTGAAGCCCTCTTGAGGATGGCTTCGATAAGCATTGGAGGCCTAGACTACGCCATCGAATACCCGGCATCAATGGATCCGGCCATCAATGATCCCGGGGAGCTCTACGAGGCGCTCCGCCGGTCAGGAAGCCTAGCCGGGGTGGAGATCGGAGAGCCCATTGTATGCCCTGGAGGCCTCGACCTCCGCTACTACACGAGGAAGGGGTCTAAGGCTCTATCATACGGGCCCAGCGGTGAGACCGCTCACGCCCCCGACGAGTATGTGTCGGTGGAGGAGCTCGAGAAGCTAGTCCACATATTCAACGCTATGATGACTAGGAGGGACGTGTGGAGCTAGGCTATGGCCACCTTGAACACCGAGACAACCGCTATTGCGAGAACCCCCATCCCGAGGAGGCGGGCAACCGAGTGGAGAGCACTCTCACCACTCACCCTGGCGAGATAGTAGCCGAGGAATGCTAGGGAGCCCAGGCCCGCTACCAGGGAGAGGTAGTAGGCTGCCTGGAAGGGTAGGAGGCCCGCGTCGGTGAGGATGAA
>Ga0256831_1001779_pt1 | contig 11359 bp, 7 predicted proteins | sample 132544metaG_FD_189087 | JGI IMG/M metagenome (GOLD analysis project Ga0256831, IMG submission 189087) | Hydrothermal vent microbial communities from Lau Basin, Pacific Ocean - 132-544 | ecosystem: Environmental > Aquatic > Marine > Hydrothermal vents | place: Pacific Ocean: Lau Basin | collected... | reverse complement strand
TAATAATACTCTGTTCTTCTGCTACGCTGACAATTTCCTTATTTTTATTTTTAATGGTGCTGACAGAATCATTAATTTTTTGCAAAGCCTTTTCTGCCTGTCTGGAAATTTCAGAAGATTGAGCCGCCAGTTCAGTACTCTGGGTCATTTTGTCTACTGCCAGAGAGGAGTTCTTCTGCAGTTTTTCAATAATGCCCTGGATTTCTACTGTTGAATCCTGAGTTTTTTGAGATAACATTCTCACCTCATCCGCCACCACCGCAAACCCACGACCCTGTTCTCCGGCACGAGCAGCTTCAATGGCGGCATTAAGTGCCAGCAGATTGGTCTGTTCTGCAATTTCCTTAATGGTAGACAATACTTTGGAAATATTCTGACTGTCTTCGGCCAGGGCAAAAGAAATATGACTGGCATCAGTAACACTTTCGACCAGAGTATTTAACTGTCGGGCCACCTGACGAGTCATTTCATTGCCGTAATCGGCGTCTTTCTGTGTTTCAAGTACCGCATTATCGGCATCCAGAGAGCATTCAGAAACCTTGCTGGAGCTTCTGGACAGGTTGTGTGTGACTTCAGAAATGATTTGAATTTTACGGTATTGATCACTCACACTCTGCAGAGTATTTTCAGTAATATTGTTCAGTTTGCTGGAGGCATCTGCAAGATTGAAGCTGGCACTGGAGACATCACTCAATATACTTTGAAATTCCTTTAATAAGCTATTAATAACCTGTGATGTGAGGCCAAATTCATCTTTGGAATTAACCTGAATTCTCTGGGTTAGATCTTTGTCCTGTTCGATAATATAAATGGTTTTTCTAAATTCGCTGAGAGGGGTAACAACCACTTTGCGAAATATTAAAAAGGCCAGCAGTAGGGCAATAACAAAAATCACAACGTTGATTAAGATGCCGGTCCACAGGGCAGATTGAATATCCTGCTGTTCTTTTTGTATGGAATAGGTGATCCGTATGGCACCTATAATGGTACCCTCAGGAACCTGATGGCATAACAGGCAGTTGACACCATTATAATCCTTAGTGGCTTTAAGTGGTTTCAGATAAAACAATACCGGCTTATTATCCTGTTGTCCCCACTCGATGACCTGTTCACCCTGCATAACACGTTCATCCAGCCGGTTCTGTATTTTATACTCGGGATTATCACTGACGCCGGGTAAATGACCTTTGCCATGTAAAACTCGTAATTCCAGTACGGCTGGATTTTGTAATATTTTGTCTTTGAGGATTTTTTTATTGCTAATAGTTCCGGTCAGCATCATAGTGTTGAGGCTGTCAAAGAAATTAGTGGCAGTGCTTTGAATCTGTTTGATAGTATCCTGATGAATTTGTTCAGACAGGTGATTACTGAAAAACCAGTTGGATACGGCCATAGCAAAAAGAAAAATTACTGCCAGGGGCAGAATAACTTTGATGCCAACAGAATATCGGATGTTATTTTTTTTCATAATAAATTACTAAAAGAGTTTGCCCAGCACCTCGTAAGGCCTCGTCCTTAGGGTCGAGAATAGCAGAGGATTTCCAAAAAGCTTCGTTTTTTAAGACGAGGTGCCGGATTTACAGGCTAATTAATAATCTTATCGGCATTTATAAATAAAACTGAAGTTTTATAATAAATATCAGCGATAGATTGCAACAGAACTCATAAAAGCATACATTGAATGCTAATATAAAATGCGATAACTTAAGTATAGAAGTAGTGGGGAATATATGAAAGTTCTGGCCGGTGATATTGGCGGCACTAAAACCAGTCTGGGTATCTTTGAAGTAAAAAGTGACAACAATAACTGTCAGGTCACGGCTATTTTTGAGCAGACTCTGCCCAGTCGTAATTACGGTTCTCTGTCAGAAATTATTCAGCAGTTTCTCAGAGAGGCTGAACAACAGAAATTGTCATGTACACTAACTCACGTCTGTTTTGGCGTGGCTGGTCCCATCCGGGATAATCGTTGTCAGGTGACTAATCTTCCCTGGCTGATTGACAGCAGGCAACTGGCTGCAGAATTTGGCTGGGATAAGGTAGCCTTGCTCAATGATTTAGAGGCCAATGCCTGGGGAATTTCGGCTTTGGGAATGGATGATTTTGTGGTTTTGAATGAAGGTGAGGCACAGCTGGGTAATGCATCGATTATTGCTGCCGGTACCGGGCTGGGTGAAGCCGGTCTGTTCTGGGATGGCCGGAAATTTATCCCATTTGCATCAGAAGGCGGTCATTCTGATTTTAGTCCAATGAACGAAAAAGAATATCGACTGGCTGATTTTTTATATAAAAAATATCCGCAGCATGTCAGCTGGGAACGGCTGGTTTCCGGTATGGGACTAGAGAATATCTACCAGTTTTTATGTCATGAAAGTGCTGTTCAGCCGCCGCAATGGCTGGCTGAAGCAATGCAGGAAGGCGATGCGGCGGCAGAAATATCAAAGGCGGCCATGCAGGCCAGAGACCCTGTTTGTGAACAGGCTCTTGACTGGTTTGTGTATTTTTTCGGTGTGGAAGCAGGGAACCAGGCATTAAAGATAATGTCATATGGCGGAGTTTTTCTGGGCGGCGGTATTGCACCAAAAATAATAAAAAAGTTACAATCAGGGGATTTTCTCAGGGGCTTTAATGGTAAAGGTCGTATGGGAGATATATTAGCAGCCATGCCGGTTAAAGTTATTATGAATGATAAAACTGCATTATACGGTCCGGCTATTTATGCCGCAGGGCCACTTAACCAGAAGTAATTACCAGGAACAGAGACAATATGAGCGATAATATTCGCTGGCATTATTACAGCAGCGCAGAAGAAATTGCCCAGATGGCAGTACATCAAATTTTATTAAAAGCTCAGGAGGCCATATCCCATCAAGGTATTTTTACCCTGGTACTGGCTGGAGGAACCACGCCAAAACGTATTTATGAACTACTGGCAGAGCACGATCAACAATGGCAACAATGGCATTTGTTTATCGGTGATGAACGTTGTCTGGAGGAGAATGATCCGCAGCGCAACAGCTTAATGGTGCAGCAGACCTGGCTGAACCGGGTGAATTTCCCCGCGGAAAATTTTCATCCCATACCGGCAGAACTTGGGCCAGAACAGGCCGCATTGCAGTATGCAGAGCAGATCCATGATTACCTGCCTTTTAATATGACTTTACTGGGTATGGGTGAAGACGGTCATACCGCCAGCCTTTTCCCCGGTCATCAAAATAATGCCGATGAACTGACCCATGCCGTTTATAATTCCCCCAAACCCCCGTCGAAACGTGTCAGCCTCAGTCAAAAGGCACTGGCACAAAGTGAACAGATAATGATCCTGGTGACCGGCAGCAGTAAAAAAACCGCCGTTAAACAATGGCTGGAAGGTGTACCCTTACCTATTGCACAGGTCAGAGCTATTAACGGAGTAGACATAATGATTGACCCCGAAGCCAGACCCTGAACTAATTTTCTTACGACTTACGACTTACGACTTATTTATATGGATATATCCGAAATCATCGACCCCCTAAATAAAGCCCAGCGTCAGGCGGTCTGTTCCGAGGCTCAGAATACCCTGGTGCTGGCGGGTGCCGGCAGTGGTAAAACACGGGTGCTGGTACATCGTATTGCCTGGCTGGTGCAGGTGGAAAATGTCTCACCCTATAGTATTCTGGCAGTAACCTTTACCAATAAAGCCGCAGGTGAAATGCGTTTTCGGATTGAAAACCTGCTTAAAACCCCGGTGCGTAATATGTGGGTAGGCACTTTTCATGGTCTGGCTCATCGTTTATTACGGGTACACTGGCAGGACGCCGGGCTGGTTGAAAATTTTCAGATCATTGATAGTGATGATCAATTGCGTCTTATTAAACGCATTATGAAAGAACTGGGAATTGATGATAAGCAGAACCCACCCAGAGAAGTTCAATGGTTTATTAATGAGTCCAAAGATAACGGCCTGCGTGCGGAGCAGATTAATGTCCGTGAACTGCATAACAGGGAATATATGCTGGAAGTGTACCAGCAATATGAGGCACTCTGTCAGCGCACCGGGCTGGTGGATTTTGCAGAACTATTACTCCGGGCACATGAATTATGGCTTAAACAGCCACACCTGCTGAAACATTATCAACAGCGTTTCAGTCATATTCTGGTGGATGAGTTTCAGGATACCAATACTATTCAATATGCCTGGCTGAAAGTGCTTAGTGCTAATAACCTGCCTCAGACACATATTAGTACTTTTGTTGTAGGTGATGATGACCAGTCAATATATGGCTGGCGGGGCGCCAAAATAGAACATATCCGTGAATTTGAACAGGATTTTAAAGCCGCCAGCAGCGAAACGATCCGCCTGGAACAGAATTATCGTTCTACGGGTAATATTCTTGATGCGGCCAATGCCGTTATTGCCAATAATAGCGAACGTCTTGGAAAGGAGCTCTGGACCGAAGACAGCGCAGGGGAACTGCTGCAGGTCTATCAGGCCTTTAATGAAATTGATGAAGCTGCTTATGTGGCCGGGCAAATTGAAAAATGGGTGGAAAAAGGGGGTAAGCGCAGTGAAATTGCTATTTTATACCGCTCTAATGCCCAGTCCCAGCCGCATGAATATGAACTGGTAAAACGGGCTATACCGTATCGGGTTTATGGCGGTCTGCGCTTTTATGAACGTGCTGAAATCAAGGATGCGCTGGCTTATTTACGGCTGGTAGCCAACCGTCAGGATGATGCGGCTCTGGAGCGTATTATCAATGTACCTACGCGAGGAATCGGACAACGTACGGTTGATATAATCCGTATGGCGGCCAGAGAAACACAGCAGCATCTGTGGCAGAGTGCACAAACCTTAATTGCCGAACAACGGCTTACGGCCAGAGCGGCCGGTTCGGTGCAGAAGTTTGTGGATCTCATTGATGAAATGTCTGTACTTGTGACGGATAACAGCATGAGCCTGTCTGAACAGATAACGCATATTGTTGAAGCATCTCTGCTTAAAGAGTTTCATGGTAAGGAAAACAGCGAACGGGCACAGGCAAAAGTAGAAAACCTGGAGGAACTGGTCAATGCCGCCAAACGCTTTGATGATGAAGGTGATCCCTTACTGGATGCGGTCAAAGAAAGTAATGAACTGATGCCAGAAACACTTGGTATGTCCCCACTGGCAGAGTTTCTGGCGCATGCGGCCCTGGAAGCGGGAGAAGGTCAGGCAGATGAATGGGAGGACTGTGTCCAGCTTATGAGTCTGCATAGTGCCAAGGGGCTGGAATTTGAACTGGTATTTTTAACCGGTCTGGAACAGGGCCTGTTTCCGCATAAAAATGCCCTGCAGGATTTTAGCGGTGGACGCCTGGAAGAAGAACGCCGACTTTGTTATGTCGGCATTACCCGGGCACGTCAGCAATTACACCTGACCCATGCCGAGAGTCGTACCATTTATGGTAGAAACGAACGGGCATATCCTTCGCAGTTTTTAACAGAAATACCCGCGGATCTGATCCGTCAGGTCAGAGCGGTGAGTCAAAGCCCGGCTTTTTCAGTTTCCAGCAGCCATTATAATAATGAAGCATCGGAAGATGGCATTAGCATAGGGCAAAGAGTGAGCCATAAGAAATTTGGTGAAGGGACGGTAATAGATATCGAAGGGACGGGAGCCAGAGCCAGAGTGCAGGTTAATTTTGATTATGAAGGCAGCCGCTGGTTAATGCTTAATATTGCCAAACTTGTATAGGATAATAAGGAATAAATATGAAAAGACGTGATTTTATCAAGGGAGTCGGAGTCGGTTCAGTGGCCACTGCCGGTATGGTCGGTGGTATTCAAAATGCTGCTGCGGCCAAAACCATTAAATGGAAAATGGTAACTTCCTGGCCAAAGAATTTTCCCGGTCTGGGTACTGGTGCAAATTTTCTGGCCAAGACCATTAATGATATGAGCGGCGGGCGGCTTAAGGTAAAAGTTTATGGTGCCAATGAAATTGTTCCTGCACTGGAAGTTTTTGATGCGGTATCCAGAGGGACTGCACAAATGGGACATAGTGGTGCCTATTACTGGAAAGGCAAACATCCAGCTACTCAGTTTTTTACTTCCGTGCCTTTTGGTCTTACTGCACAGGAGATGAATGCCTGGTTATACTATGGCGGCGGTATGCAGTTATGGGAAGAACTGTATGACCAGTTTAATCTTATTCCTAATGCAGCTGGTAATACTGGTGTGCAGATGGGCGGCTGGTTTAATAAGGAGATTAATAGCGTTGAAGATCTTAAGGGTCTTAAAATGCGTATTCCCGGCATGGGCGGCGAAGTACTTAAACGAGCGGGAGGGACACCGGTCACTTTACCCGGTGGTGAAATATATACCTCCATGCAGTCCGGTGCTATTGATGCTACAGAATGGGTTGGACCCTATAATGATATGGCCTTTGGCTTATACAAGGTGGCTAAATTTTATTATAGTCCCGGCTGGCATGAACCGGGTTCAACTATGGAAGCCATGATTAATAAAGACGCTTTTAATAAGCTGCCAGAAGAGTTGCAGGTGATAGTCCGTGCTGCCTGTAAAGTCGCAAATCAGGACATGCTGGCAGACTATACCGCCCGTAATAATCAGGCGCTGCAAACACTGGTTAACAGGCATAAGGTTCAACTGCGTCAGTTTCCCGATGATGTGCTTAAAAAGCTGAACAGTCTTGCTCAGGAAGTAGTGGCTGATGTGGGTAAGCATGATAAGCTGTCTGAAAAGATCTACCAGTCATTTACTGCCTTTAAAAATAGTGTTATTCAGTGGAGTGCCGTCAGTGAACAGGCCTATATGAAAGCTCGAGAGCTGGGCTGAAGTCATTTTATGCTCTCCCATTTTGCAAGGGTAACTGATTTTTCCAGGTTAAACTATTGCTTTCTGGTATTTTCCAGAATGCCGTATTGCAGTTGATTTAATTTATCCAGTACCTCTGTACGAATGGCGAGCATTTCCGGGATATAGCTGATAGCTTCATCCTGTCTGCCTTCGGCTCTTAATTTGAGCATTTTCTGACCCAGTTCATGGGCTCTTCTATGAGGTTCTTCCAGCTCGGAATAAATTTTCAGATGGCCGTATTTCTCTTTACCGGAACCATAATACCATTTACCCAGACGGCAATTTGTGTGCGATTGCAGCTCAAAATCTTGCCATTCATCGTCAGACTGTTTAACGGATTTAATAATACTATTAATACCGGCAAAGTGATCACTATGGGCAATCAGTAAAGGAAAATCACTAAGATCCCAGGGTGTTTCTGACCATAAAATCCAGTTAGGATCAGGAGACCAGCCAGTGGCCCAGGATAACACCTCTGCAGCGGGCAATGGTCTGGAAATACCATAACCCTGAGCAATATCACAGCCCAGTCGTAACAGCATAACACCATGTTCTCTGGTTTCGACCCCCTCGGCGATGACCTGCCGGTTAAAAATTTTTGCCAGACTGATAATACCTTCTACAATAGCACGATCGCCTTCATCTTCGAGCATATCGAGAATAAAGGATTTATCAATTTTAAGCTGGTTGGCCGGTAGCTGTTTTAAATAGGAAAGGGAAGCGTAGCCGGTACCAAAATCATCCAGTGCGGTAGTGATATTTCGTTTGTGACAGGCACGAATAATTTCACTGACTTTAGTGGTGTCCTGCAGCGCAGCGGATTCAAGTACTTCTATTTCAATATGGGAAGCAGGTACATCTGGATGTAAAGCCAGCAACTGATCCAGCTTATTAATAAAATTCTGGTCCTGAAACTGTTTCGGGGCAATATTTATGGAAACGTGATAATTAAAACCGGCGGAAAACCATTTTTCCAGCTGTTCAAGAGCCTGGTTAAAAACCCAGTCACCAATTTGAATAATCAACTCACTGTCTTCACATAAAGGAATAAATTTGTCCGGATATATCAGGCCTTTTTCAGGACAATTCCAGCGTATAAGTGCTTCAAAGCCATAAATTTCTCCACTGCGAAGATTGACTTTTGGCTGATAAACAAGAAATAGTTCATTATTATTTAATGCATATTCCAGTCTTTGGCGCTGGTTTTCAAGACGGGTAGAGATCTGGTCGGATTGCACATCAAAAAAATGATATTGATTCCGCCCATGCTGTTTGGCAATATACATTGCCTGATCCGCATGGCGCAGCAAAGTATCTGCATCAGAATTATCATCAGGAAATAAGGAAACGCCGATACTGGCACTGAGGACTACATTAGCACTGCCTACTGGAATAGGCTGGGCAATAGTATTCATTACCCGATTGAGTGCATGTATAATTTCATCACGTTCATGAAACGAATGTAACGTAATAACAAATTCATCTCCTCCCAGACGAGCAACCATATCATCAATGCGAATAATCTCCAGCAGTCTCTGGGCAATGACTTTAAGCACCTTATCACCCTGATCATGTCCATATTGATCATTAACGGGTTTAAAACCATCCAGATCAATAAAAAAGAGAGTAAGCAGGGTGTTGTTTTTTTCTGCTTCTTTAAGAGAGGTTTCCAGCTTGTCTTTAAGCGACAGACGATTAGGCAGTCGAGTGAGACTGTCATGAGTGGCCTGCCAGGATAACGCTTTATTGAGTTTATGTGTATCACTGGTGTCATGAAACACAATAATAGTACCCGTTACCTGATCATCTAAATCATGGATAGGTGCAATGGTATAGGCAATGGGGATCTGTTCTCCTCCGCGTTGCTGTAGGAAGATATTATGTTTACCCTTAACTACCTGTTCCTGTTTTATGGCCTCGGTTACGGGGTCGGGCAATAAATAATTATCTTCATTGAACAGTTTAAATGCGGTATTAATGCTCAGATCCGGTTGATCGGTCAGATTGTAATTGGTTAACCGAGCAGCAGATTTGTTCATATAATCAATCTGTCCATCATAATTGGTGGTAATTACAGCATCGCCAATAGAGGTAAATGTGGTTTGAATTTTGGCGATTTCGGATTTGATACGAGCATTGGATTGTTCGATATGTCTGGAGGTATTGAGAACCCGTAATAAGACATAGCTGAGATAAAAGAAGATAATAAAAAGAATAAGCAGCATTAGCCATTGCTGTTCATTGAAGTGGGCACTTAGTAACTGACTGGTATCCTGGGCGCGATTTTCCAGTTGGCTGATTATCTGTAAAATCTGCTTCTGGCGATTCGCTTCACTGATGCCCAGGATTTTGGCCTGATTCAGACTGAGTTGAATTAAATTGGAAATTTTCTGATGGGTCTGTTTATCCAGAAAGCCGCTTTTATCATTGATCATAAAAAAAGTAATGGATGATAAAATAAGGGCAATAGTGATAACAATCAGACGCCGTTTATATCGATTCACAGATTAAACCCACAATTTTTCTTCTCAGTCTTGAATTACAATTAATTAGTATCAGATAAATACCAAACCACACTTAAGAATCATTCTAAAGAGATCTTCTAAAAGGTTGTTTATTATATACATTTATAGGCTGAAAATATAAGAATTTCCAATAAATGCGACAAAGAATAAAAACAGGATCAGAATATATAAAAAAAGAGGTTTTTTTTATAAAAAAGGAGTATAATGCGCACTCCCATCTAAACACGGATATGCCCAGGTGGTGAAATTGGTAGACACGCTAGCTTCAGGTGCTAGTGATCGCAAGGTCGTGGAGGTTCAAGTCCTCTCCTGGGCACCATATTTGTAATACTTCCAATGTTTTATTCAATTTATCTCTTTTAGCACTTACTATGCCATAGTTACAATTTTTTTAGCATTTTATAATCATCCATAATAAACCCATTGCCAATATCCTTGATAACTGCCCCCTGATTAACAAAGCCCATTGTCTGGTAAGCCTGAAGGGAATCAAAATTATATTTATTAATGGTGAGTGAGATTTTATGAGTATTGTTTTCAAGTGCTGTATGTTCAAGAAATTCTATGACCAGTTTACCGTAACCCCGATTGCGCTGTTCACAGATAATATAAAATTTGCTTAAAAATAATTGTCCGTTATTGAGGATATAACTGAAATAACCAATAGGCTTTTGACCTGCCATTAATAAAAAATACTCAAAGCCCTCATTTGTCTGTTGGGTAATAGCATCGAGAGATTGAAATTTTTCCAGCATATACTCAACCTGAGCCCGGCCGATAATGGGCGTAAAATATTCATGCCAGATCTGGTTTGCCAGTGTGACTACGGTGTTGAACTGCTCGGGACGAGTCAGTTTTGTTATAATTAATTTCATAATTAAGAAAGCGTCAGGCAGATCTTAATTTATTAAATAAGGTAAACAGTGCAAGGCTGATGGCTCCGGCGGTCAGTCCCAGCAGCATATTAAACAGCAGGGTTGTAACAGGAACCATAATTGTGCCGATAGTGGGGATAGTATTCAGCCATAATTCCAGATTATGTTCCTGAGTGAGCAGGTAGGGCAGGCCATGTGCGAGAATACCGCCGCCCACCAGAAACATGGCGGCAGTACCGGCAATAGACAGGGTTTTCATGAGCAGGGGCGCAAAAGCGAGTAAGGCTCGACCCAGAGCTCGTTTGAGCTGGCCAGCCAGCTGCTTGCTATGGTCTTTGATTAGATAAAATCCAGCGTCATCCAGTTTGACAATGCCGGCAACCAGGCCATAAACACCTATTGTCATTATAATGGCTATGGCTGATACGACTGAAACCTGAGTGATAAATTCGGAATCCTTTACGGTGCCCAGAGCAATAACAACAATTTCTGCTGATAAAATAAAGTCAGTGCGAATGGCGCCGACAATTTTTTTTTGTTCAAAGGCAAGCAGATCTATGTTTGGATTGTGCAGGGCGCTAACAATATCATCCTGTGAACCGGTTTTAGCTTTTGTACGCCGCAGGCTGTGCAGAATTTTTTCAAACCCTTCATAACAGAGGTATAGTCCACCGAGCATTAATATGGGCGTGATCAGCCAGGGAATAATCGCACTGATTAATAGTGCCGCAGGCACCAGTATCAATTTATTTTTAAAGGAACCTTTGGCAACAGCCCAGACCACCGGGAGCTCTCTGGCAGCACGAACTCCCGAAACCTGTTGAGCATTGAGAGCCAGATCATCCCCTAAAACGCCGACAGTTTTTTTGGCTGCTATTTTTGACATCAGAGCGATATCATCCAGTACCGTGGTAATATCGTCCAGTAGAGCTAAAAGGCTTGAGCCTGTCATCTTGATTCCTCTTTAATTAGTGTCCATCCGGAAATTGCCTTCCTGGCAATTGTCCGGAAGGTAAAAGAAAAAGTGTGATTTTTCTTTTACTCCATTTTCAACGACTTACGGTCGTCAAAAATGAGCGGCACATCCCTGTACCGCCAGTGTGCATCAATAAATGG
>Ga0256831_1001778_pt1 | contig 11361 bp, 10 predicted proteins | sample 132544metaG_FD_189087 | JGI IMG/M metagenome (GOLD analysis project Ga0256831, IMG submission 189087) | Hydrothermal vent microbial communities from Lau Basin, Pacific Ocean - 132-544 | ecosystem: Environmental > Aquatic > Marine > Hydrothermal vents | place: Pacific Ocean: Lau Basin | collected... | reverse complement strand
ATATATCGCTATTTTAAATCCAAAGTAAATTGCTAAAGAGAATAGATAGATATAATATAATTAAGTTTTTTTTCATTATTTCAGCTCTAGTCCTGATTTACAAGGCATCTATTCTTCAAATATTTGATAAAAGCTATAGAACCAAAGTTGAACGTGCGACCTTAAGAAAAACTATGTTGCTCCCCGCGCGTGGGCTTATTTACGATCGAAATGGCAAACTACTCGTTTCTAATGAGCCTGTCTATGAATTGAAAGTGATTTACAATAATATCAATCCTAAAATGGATACTAATCTTTTATGTTCACTATTGGATATAACAAAAGAAGAATTTATCTCCGCAATGGATAAAAACTGGAAAGATTATAGGTACAATAAAAGAAGTCCATTTGTTTTTTTATCTAAAATAAATCCGCAGATATATTCCAGATTTGTAGAACATCTATTTGAATTTCCCGGTTTTTATCCAAGTACAAAAAATATAAGGAATTACCTTAATCCCAATGCAGCACATGTTTTAGGGTATATGGGAGAGGTTAGTCCAAACATAATAAAAAAATACAAAGAAGAATATTCTTCCGGTGATTATATTGGTATAACAGGGCTCGAAGCTAGTTATGAATCTCAACTCAAAGGCAAAAAAGGTGTTAAACTGGAATTGAGAGACAATCTAGGGAGAATTATAGAGGATTATGGTAATGGTGTCTTGGATTCATCAGCAGTTGCTGGTGTAAATCTGATTAGTAGTATAGATATTGATTTACAGGCTTATGGTGAGGAATTGATGAAAAACAAAAGAGGGGCAATTGTAGCCATCGAACCTGAAACAGGGCAGGTTTTAGCAATGATTAGCTCGCCAAGCTACAATCCAAATGATTTATCAATAAAATCTAACAGAGGTAGAGTATTCTCAAAATTGCTCAATGATAAAACCAATAAACCATTATTAAATAGAGCTATCAGCTCCAAATATCCTCCCGGTTCTATTTTCAAACCTCTTGTAGGACTTATTGCTCAGCAAATGGGTGTCACATATCCTAATAGGACTATTTATTGCAATGGATACTACGAATATAAAACCAAATATAACAGCTTTAAATATGGCTGTCACCATCATTCAACCCCATACAATATTTCAATAGCGATACAACATTCGTGTAACTCTTATTTCTTTCAGCTGGGGCGTGATATTATCGAAAAATATGGTTTTTCAGACCCTGGAAGAGGTCTTGATACAATGGTGAACTATTTACGCGATTTTGGACTTGGAAGAAAACTGGGAATTGATTTGAAGCATGAGAATCGCGGTTTTGTCCCAAATAGCAAATTTTATGACAGATTGTACAAAAAGCAACAAGCAAAATGGAGATCTACATATATAATGTCGCTGGGTATTGGGCAGGGAGAACTTGAACTTACCACTCTTCAAATAGCTAATCTAGGTGCGATCCTTGCTAATCGAGGATATTACTATACACCACATCTAGTCAAAGGATTTGAACCGGATAATTCATTGCCGGAGAAATTCAAGATCAAACATAGTATGAGAATTAATCCCGAATTTTTTCCTCCTGTCATTGACGGAATGGCGAGAGTAGTTGAAGCCGGTACAGCACAGTTGGCATATGTATATGGATTGAGTATTTGTGGTAAAACCGGTACGGTTGAGAACTATTCTATTGTGGATGGAGAGCGAGTAAAAATGAAAAATCACTCTGTTTTTATGGCATTTGCTCCTAAAGAAAACCCCAAAATTGCAATAGCAGTATTTGTTGAAAATGGAGGATTTGGAGGTCAGACCGCTGCACCAATAGCCAGTTTAATGTTGGAGAAATATTTGAATAAAGAAATTGTCTTTTACCGAAAATATTTGGAAAAAAGAATGCTGAATCTTGATTTGATTGAAGAGAAATCTGATTCCTTGAAATAAGGAATATAACCGTATTTAAAAAAGGTGGGAACAATTTAGATGAAACTAATGTTTCTTAAATATGAAAGAAATTATTTTTGCCGTAAAAGATAGTGAAGAAGGGGGATATATCGCTTCCGGATTGAATTATTCTATCTTTACGGATGGAGACACTCTTGAAGAATTGAAAGAAAATATCATTTCATAATGAGAGAACCGATTTATCAAAATCGGAATAGCTATTCTTTTCTTAACGCTTCAAAACCACTCAAAATTCTAAACGGAGTAAAACTCGCCCGACTTCGTCAGGGCTCAAACAATAATCCGTTTTTAACGAATTTTGACCGATTTTTCCTCTAAAAAGAATAATGCCAATTTACCTACCACAAATTTTAAGTATTTCCACCTAAATTTTGATAATTCAAAACGATTAATCTGAATTTTAGCTTTTTTAAACCGAATTTTCATTTAAAATTCAATCTTCTTTTTTTAATTTATCAATTGCTCTTTCATACTAATATGTGGGGAAATTACCGTATTTTTATGATAAGTCGGTTGAAATCTTATAACTTTGCGTAATACAATTAATAAAACGCAGATATGATAATTTCCTGTATAGTGGCTAAAGCTAAAAATAATGTTATTGGTCTTGATAATAAGATGCCTTGGCATATATCAGAAGATTTGAAATACTTCAAAAGGGTGACATCCGGACATAGTATTATATTGGGGAGAAAAAATTTTGAGTCTATCGGGAAAGCACTTCCAAATCGGACAAATATCATTGTTACAAGAGACAAATCATTTAAATGTCCGGGTTGTGTAGTTGTAAATTCAATCGAAAGAGCAATTAAATATGCATTTGACCAAGGGGAAGATGAAGCTTTTATTATCGGAGGAGGACAGATATATGAACAGACCAAAGAATATTGGGACAAGCTGTATGTTACTGAAATAGATAAATTATTTGAGGGAGATGTGTATTTTCCTGCTTTAGATGATGACAATTGGAAATTAATATCACAAGAATGTCATAATAAATCTGACACAAATAAATACGATTTTTGCTTTAATGTATATCTAAGAAAACATCCGAGATGATAAAAGAAGACTTTTTGCACTATCTATGGAAATTAAAGAAATTTGATTTATCAAATTTAATATCTTCCGATGGTCAAAAGATAACTATAATTAATTTTGGGACATACAATACTGATAGCGGACCTGATTTTTTCAATGCTAAAGTACAAATTGACGACACTATTTGGGCGGGAAATATAGAAATGCACGTTCGATCATCCGATTGGATTAAACACAATCATCAATTGGATAAAGCGTATAACAATGTCATTCTCCATGTAGTATATGAAGATGATTTAAGTATCAGTACTCAATACGATATAAAAATCCCTACTTTGGAGTTAAAAAACAGGATATTTAAGAATGATCTAAAAAACTATAAACTTTTGCGCTTTAACAAAGATTGGGTTTCTTGCCAAAAACTGTTCAGCAATTCTAGTGAATTTTCCCGAATAAGGGCAATTGAAAAAGCTTTGACGGATAGATTGTTGACAAAATCAAGTAGGCTTCAAAATATTTTAACGAATAAAGACAATGATTGGAATGATGCGTTTTTTGTTTATTTAGCAAGATATTTTGGCATGAAAGTCAATACAGATGCTTTTGAAATGCTTGCAGGCTCATTACCATATAAAACTATTTTGAAAGAAAAGGATGAACTCATAAAGGTAGAAGCTTTGCTATTTGGTCAATCGGGTTTACTAGATGAAGCATTTGAGGATGATTATCCGCAAAGACTGAAGAAAGAATATGAACACTTGAAAAAAAAGTATAGCTTTAGTCCCATTCCGGTTTCTATTTGGAAATTTTCAAAACTCCGCCCTGCCAATTTTCCAACTATAAGAATAGCTCAATTGGCAAAATTACTGTTCGAGAGTACAACTATTTTCAGTTCGATAATCAATAGTGAAGATATTAATATTATAAAAAGATTGTTTAAAGTCAAGGTATCTGACTATTGGTTGAATCACTATTTATTTGATGAAGAATCAACATATAGGCATAAATCACTTGGAAAATCAGCAATAGATGTATTGATGATAAATACTGTAGTCCCTACTGTTTTTTTATATGGTCTTCTTGAAAATAATGAAGAATACAAGCAAAAAGCTGTAGATTATTTATCAGAAATAGCTCCGGAAAGTAATTCTATAATAAACAAATGGTCAGATTTGGGGTTTAGTGTAAGTTCAGCTTATGATACTCAAGCGCTACTTGAATTGAAGCAAAACTATTGCAGTAAATACAGATGCCTCGAATGTCCAATAGGCAATGACTTAATGAATAAATAATTTATGGTAAGGAATATAATCTTAAAAGTTTTACTTTTTCCATTTTCGCTTGTTTATGGCTTTTTTGCTTACTTGTATGGTCTTTTGTATGAAGCGGGAGTATTAGCTTCTATTAAATTTACAATTCCGACTATAAACGTGGGTAACCTTACAGTTGGAGGAACAGGGAAAACGCCCCATACCGAATATTTGATAAATACGCTTCAACCCTATATCAAACTTGCTGTATTGAGCAGAGGTTATAAACGAAAAACTCAAGGGTTTAGGGAAGTGCTAAATGGTGATTCTGTTCTTGAAGCAGGAGATGAGCCTTTGCTTTTCAAGAGAAAATATCCAATGTTGAATGTTTATGTTGCAGAAAACAGAGTTGACGGAATATCTCAAATGTTGATGAAAAGACAGGATATCCAAACCGTATTGTTGGATGATGCATACCAACATCGCGCTATTAATCCTTATATTAACATATTGCTCACAGAATATCATTACCCTTTCTTTGAGGATTTCTTCTTGCCGACCGGAAGGTTGAGAGAATGGAGATCTGCCTATAAAAGAGCTGATATTATCATTGCTACTAAGTGTCCGTTGGACTTAACTCAAAAAGCAAAAGATGAATTTATTACCAATTTGAAACCTCTTGAAAAGCAAAAGGTGTTTTTTACTTATTATAGATATTACAATCCTTATTTTTTATACAATCCGAATCAAAGAATAGAATTAAAAGCAGATATGTCTGTATTATTAATAAGTGCTTTGGCATCTTCTTCATATCTTTACAGTTATTTGGAGAAAAAAACCGATGATCTCCATTCAATGGAATTTACGGATCATCACGTCTTTACTTTTGATGAGATGGAGAGTTTTAAAGAAATATTTGATAATTTGGATAATGATAATAAAATAATATTAACTACTGAAAAAGATGCAATGCGTCTTGATGCTCATAGAGAATTTATATTAAAAAACAAATTGCCGATATTTGTATTACCGGTATCAGTAGACTTTCTTTTTAATCAAAAGGAAGAATTTGACACCCTTATCAAAAACTATCTATTGGAATTTAAGTCATAGATGCTAAATTATATCGTCTCTAAATAAATAAGCTAAGTTCTCTATTTAGCAATTACCCTCAATCAAATATTGTTGTTTAGGTATAATAAACAGATAATTGATGTTATGAAATTGCAAACTCTTTTTATCCTATTTATCTTGGTTATTTTTTCTTGTAAAGAAGATAATAAGCCTGATATAGTATATGATCCAACTCCGGTCGAATTAAAAATACCTGAAGTTTTTAAAGAAAGAATACTTGCTCCTGTTATTCCAAAAGATAATCCATTGACAAAAGAGGGAATAGCATTGGGTAAAAAACTGTTTTACGATCCGATATTATCAAAAAATCATTCTTTGGCTTGTGCTTCGTGTCATAGGCAGGGTAGTGGATTTACAAATAATCAGAGATTTGCCAAAGGAGTAGAGCAAAAAGAAGTAAAGCGTAATACTATGCCTTTGGTAAACGTAGCGTGGAATTATTATGAAAAATACGCTTGGGATGGTCATGCTAATAGCATTGAGATTGTGGCAGAGCATACGATAACCGATCCGTTGGAGATGAATAATACATGGGAAAATGCAATTGAAGATTTGGAGAATGACGAAGAATATCCTACATTGTTTACCAAGGCATTTGGTACTGATAAAATAACAAAAGAATTAGCTTCAAAAGCAATTGCGCAATTTATCAGGACAATATCATCAGCCAATTCAAAATTTGATAAATATCTTAGAGGTGAAGCAGAACTTACATTTGATGAAAGGATGGGATATTTTATTTTTGAAGCAGAAGAAAAAGGCGATTGTTTTCATTGTCACGGAAGTATAGACAATCCGCTTTGGACCGACAATAGATACCATAATAATGGGATGGATTCGGTATTTGAAGACCTTGGTTTGGAGAATGTGACAGGCTTGAAAAGCGATAGAGGCAGATTTAGAACCCCTTCATTGAGAAACTTGAAATTTACTGCTCCATATATGCATGACGGAAGGTATGCTACATTGGATGAGGTTATTGATCATTATAGCGAAGGCTTGGTTTTTTCTCCTTCGATAGACCCATTGATGAAAAGCGCTTATAAAGGAGGAGTTCATTTGACAGCCAAAGAAAAAAAGCAGTTAAAAGCATTTTTACTCTCATTGTCCGATGACGAATTGGTCAATAATCCTGAATACGAACCCGGTAAATAGCAATTTTACAATTGTTTTTCTGCGTGATATGAAGACCTGACAAGTGGACCACTCTCTACGTGTTCAAAGCCTTTTTGAAGCCCGATTTCTTTATATTTAGCAAATTGATCCGGGTGTACATATTCTTTCAGAGGAGTATGGTTGAGAGATGGTTGAAGGTATTGTCCGATTGTGAGTATCTGAGTTCCAGTTTCAACCAAATCATCCATTAGTCTATACACCTGTTCCGGAGTTTCCCCAAGACCAACCATAATACCGGATTTAGTCCTTTTACCGTATTCTCTTATTCTACGCAATTGTTCCAGACTGCGCTTATAGTTTGATTGAGGTTGGATTGTCTTATACAGTTCTATTACTGTTTCTAGATTGTGAGATACTATTTCTTGACCCGGACTAATCATTAGTTCCAATGCATACCAATCTTCTTTTACTTCAGGAATCAATGTTTCAATGGTAGTGTCAGGGTTCATTTTTTTTATTTCTATTACAGTATTATACCAAATTTGGCCTCCTTTGTCAACCAATTCATCTCTGTTTACCGAAGTGATGACTGCGTGTTTTACTCCCATGAGTTTGATGGCTTCAGCGACTCTTCTAGGTTCGTCTATGTCATATTCAGTTGGTTTTCCGGTTTGGACGTTGCAAAAAGCACAACTACGAGTACAAATATTTCCCAGTATCATAAAAGTTGCTGTTCCTGCCGACCAACACTCACCCATATTGGGACAATTACCGCTTTGGCAAATAGTATGAAGATTATAATGATCTACCGTATGTTTCACCTGACGATAAGACGCTCCAAGGGGTAATTTAACTTTTAACCATGAAGGTTTTCTTTCTCTCTTACTCATTGAAATGATTAGATTATTTACACTCTTTAACAAGTTTGAAAGCTTTAAGTTTTATCAATTCCATCTTCTTCCAAACTGAACATTGATATAGACATTAATAAAGATGAAATTATTTTTGAAACCAGTTGTTTCAACCATAATGGGAACGCGTTTAATATATGCATCGAGCATCATACCGGTTTCAAAGGCGAAAAGCCTTCTCTCATATGCTTTAATAGCAAAATGGGCTGCTGTATTAATATGTATCCCGGGAACAAAACTCAAGTGATTAAAACCTTTGAAAAATGATCCGCGGTCGTAAATTAAATTTTCATCTATAAAAACATCGCGATTTTCTTCCGAGTATCTAATGGTTTCCAAATATGTATTATTGCCTTCACTTCCCGACTTTACTATTAGATAATAAGGCTTCAATATTCCAAAATCAACCCCTCCTTCAATAGAATATCCGACTGCAAGCCCTTTTTCGGTATCTTTTTCAGATAAAAATATCTTTTTACCTAGTCCTAGTCTGATCGGAAAAAAATAATTTCTTTTTCCGTATGAGTATTTATTGTAAATATTTAATCCGGTAATTACCAAATTGCCTTTTTTCTCCTTGAATGATTTGAGATATCCAATTTCAAAATGGTAATATTTGGTAGTATGATAAGATATAATTCTGCCTTTATTAAAAGCCAAAGCAAAACCTAAGGTATTCAATTTTGCTTCAGCAGAATATTCATGTTTAAAAACAATACCCTTTAGTCTCAAATTTTTATTTTGAGTCAAATCCTGTTCTTGAGAGAATAAAAGAACCGGAATAAATAAAACAAAAATGATAAAATATTTCATAACAAGCGTAAATATACTCAAAGCTTTTATATAGAAGTAATATTTGTACAAAATTCTGTTAGTGTGTGTAGCAACGCTTCACACTGCCAGAGGATTTCCCCGATAGGGGATAAATGTGATTAGCCGTGGGTGAAACCCGCGGCAAATTAAGCTTGAGAGCGACAACTCCGAATGGAGTTGAATGTTAGTATTTTGTAATAAAATTTTCTTTTGAAAAAATTAATAAAAGTGAAAAAATACAATCCTCCAATTACAACTGATCCACAGAATATTTGTACAAAAATGCAATTACTACCTGTCCTACTCTTCTCAGTGTATTTTTGTCTATAATATCAATATTGTCTTGATGAGTATGATGATGTGCGCCAAAACCTTTGACCGGATCAGGAATACTAATAATATCGACCATAGGTATTCTAGCTATTTGATTTACATATAGATGATCATCATCAACATTTCCCCTGTCAATATTTGCAAACAAATCACTATATCCCATATTGGATGCAAGATTCCAAATCACATCTTGTATAGGTCCGGCATATCTTTTTGATATGGCTTCCTTGGTGAAAACAGCACCTTTAGCCCCAACCAAATCCAATAAAATCCCCATATCTGCTTTGTAATTATTTCCGGCAGCTTTTTTTGACCAATATTGAGATCCAAGACACCAGCTTTCGTCTCCCGCAGAACTTTCTCCATTGTCTTCCGCATCAAAAAATATGAAATCAACAGATAAATCAACCGGATTTTCTGAAATCAATCTCGCTAATTCAAAAATAACTCCAACTCCACTAGCTCCATCATCAGCACCATCAATTGGTTTATCTCTCATTTTAGGATCAGGATCTTTTTCCGCTTTGTACCTTGAGTCATAATGAGCGGCAATTATCACTTTTTTAGTTTTACCGGGATTAAAATGTGCGATTATATTTGCGGCATCTTCAGTTTTACCATTAGCAAAATGAGCTTGGAATTTTTGAACTTCCACATCTGCTCCAAGTGATTTGAACTTGTCTATAAACCATTTTTGAGCTGATTTATGTGCTTTTGTTCCGGTAACTCTAGGTCCGAATTCCACTTGTTTTTTGACATAAGCATAGGCTGAATCCCCATTAAATGTAGGAATTTTTACACTTTTTCTTGCTGTTGTTTTTTTTGTTGATGAAGATTTGCTTTTTGTGGTTTTATCTTGCTTGCAAGCAGATATTGCTACCGTCAATCCAGCTATCAAAGCAAATAGTATTTTAAATTTTTTCATCTGTTTAAAATTTTTATTTTGTTATATTCTTGACCAGCTTGTACCGTCTTTGCCGTCTTTTAGTTGAACTCCAATCTCCAATAGTTTATCTCTGATCAAATCTGAAGTTGCCCAATCTTTTTTAGCTCTTGCTTCATTTCTAATAGTGATTAACAGTTCTGCCATACCATCAAAAAGCCCATCTTCTTGACCACCTACCTCATCTTTCAGTCCAAATATATCAAATACAAACTGATTGAATGTTTCTTTTAATTTATCAAAAGCCTCTTTGGTAATATCACTATATTTGAGATGTCCGTCTTTGAGTTTGTTGATAAAGTTGACTAATTCGAATACTCCTGCCAATGCTTTTGGAGTATTAAAATCATCATTCATGTCACTGATGATATTGTCAATAGTTGTGAGGAGTTTTTTGTTGTTTTCTGTTTCATTGCCATTACCAGGATGCTCCATTTTATCCAATGCTTTGGCAGCTTCCATCAACTTACTATATCCTTTTTCTGCTGCTTGTAGCGCCTGATCAGTCAAATCCATTGTGCTTCTATAATGTGATTGAAGCATAAAAAACTTAACAACCATCGGGCTATATCCCTTTGAAACGTGAGGAGAATTTCCTGTGAATAATTCATAAGGTGAAATAGTATTACCATCACTTTTTGACATTTTCTTACCGTTCATAAGGAGCATATTGGAGTGTAACCAATACTTTGCAGGTTCTACACCTGTACAGCCTATGTTTTGAGCTATTTCATTTTCGTGATGAGGAAATTTCAAATCATTTCCTCCCCCGTGGATATCAAAAGTCTTTCCAAGGTATTTGGTACTCATCACGGAACATTCGAGATGCCAACCCGGAAAACCTACTGACCAAGGAGAATTCCATTTCATAATATGTTCATCAGAAGCTTTCATCCATATCGCAAAATCTGAAGGATGACGTTTTTCATTTTGGTTCTTGAGATCATCTCTTGTTTCGCTGAAAAGTTCATCAATTTTTCTTCCTGAAAGCTGGCCGTAAGATTTGTATTTGTCATTAAATTTCAAAGTGTCAAAGTAAACTGAACCATTTTGTTCATACGCGAATCCATTGTCCAAAATATCTCTTACCATTTCAATTTGCTCAATCAAATGTCCGGTTGCTCGAGGTTCGACACTAGGACTTTTGGTATTGAAAATAGCCATCATCTCATGAAACATATTACTGTACTTTTGCACCAACTCCATAGGCTCTAATTGCTCAAGTTTAGCTCTTGCTGATACCTTGTCTTCACCTCCATCGGTAAGGTGTCCGACATCAGTGATATTCCTCACGTATCTGACTTTGTATCCAAGATGCAGTAAATAGCGGTATATAACATCAAAACTAACAAATGTTCTCACATTGCCTAAGTGTACTTCACTATAAACGGTCGGACCACAGACATACATTCCCACTCTTCCCTCGTGAATAGGTTCAAATATTTCTTTTTTCCTTGCTTTACTATTGTAAACTGTCAATTTATTTTTCATAGTCTCCAAAACTTGAGTATTTTTAACGCCAAAAGCATAAATAGTGTATGCAAGAAAACACATCAAATTTTAAATTGATTCTTATTGTCATCTTTTGTCTTTTTCACAAGTGATTGATACAAAAGTATCAAATCATTGCAAAAAATACAAAATCTAATCAATAATTATCTGAATTTAAAAAATTGCCTGTTTTCGTGCAGACACTAAATAAATTTCAATTAGCTTGCAAAGGTAGTGTTTTAGAATGAAATGGGAAACAATTTAATATAATTAGTAATCAGACTATCAAAAGGAAAGCCTTATTCTAATAACATTAAAAAAAGCTAATTATTTCTAATTGCCTGTTTTATTACGGCTACTATTGGCTAAAAACTATAAAATAC
>Ga0256831_1001777_pt1 | contig 11364 bp, 11 predicted proteins | sample 132544metaG_FD_189087 | JGI IMG/M metagenome (GOLD analysis project Ga0256831, IMG submission 189087) | Hydrothermal vent microbial communities from Lau Basin, Pacific Ocean - 132-544 | ecosystem: Environmental > Aquatic > Marine > Hydrothermal vents | place: Pacific Ocean: Lau Basin | collected... | reverse complement strand
CCGTTTAAGTGTGGTGGTGCAGGTAACTGAACAGGGGGAAAGATTCGGCTGTTCTGATAAAGGCAGGGGTCGGTCTGTTCAGGTTGAATTTGTATCTGCCAATCCTACCGGCCCTCTGCATGTGGGTCATGGCCGTGGTGCGGCCTATGGTGCCACTCTGGCCAATTTACTGCAAGCTATCGGTTATACGGTGCATCGTGAATACTATGTCAATGATGCCGGGCGGCAGATGGATATTCTGGCAACTTCTGTGTGGCTGCGTTATCTGGAACAGTATCAGCTTGAGATTGTATTTCCTGCTAACGGCTATAAAGGCGATTATATTCGAGATATAGTGGCGGAAATTATCCGTGAACATGGTGACAGCTATTTAGCAGAAGCTCAGGATGTGATGTCTGACTTACCTGCCGATGAACCGGCCGGCGGTGACAAGGAAGTTCATATTGATGCTCTGATTCAGAAAGCCAAAACCCTGCTGGGCGATAATCGTTATCGTTATGTGTTTGAACTGGCTTTAAATTCTATTCTGGATGATATTCGAGAAGATTTGCAGGAATTCGGTGTTTTTTATGAGGAGTGGTTTTCCGAACGTTCTTTAATGGATAAAGGACTGGTTAATAAAGGCATAGAACGCCTGCGTGAAAATGACCGGGTGTATGAAAAAGGCGGGGCCTTATGGTTCCGTTCTACAGATTTTGGTGATGATAAGGATAGGGTCGTCCAGAGAGATAATGGCCAGACCACTTATTTTGCTTCGGACATTGCCTATCATATGGACAAATTCGACCGGGGTTATGATCAGGTCATTGATGTCTGGGGTGCGGATCACCATGGCTATGTACCACGGGTCAAAGCGGCTTTACAGGCACTGGAGTATAATCCGGACGCACTGGATGTGTTACTGGTGCAGTTTGCCAATTTATACCGCAGCGGTGAAAAGGTGCAGATGTCTACCCGCAGCGGCTCTTTTGTCACCTTGCGTGAATTACGCGAAGAGGTCGGCAGTGATGCTGCGCGTTTCTTTTATGTGATGCGTAAATGTGAGCAGCATCTGGATTTTGATCTGGATCTGGCTAAATCGAAAAGTTCAGAAAATCCGGTGTATTATATTCAATACGCCCATGCCCGTATCTGCAGTGTCTTCAGACAGCTGGCCGATAAGGGACTGAACTTTGGGCAGCATAACGGGCTAGAAAATCTGGCGTTATTAGTGGAAGCTCATGAAGATGATATTCTGCAGCAGCTGGCTAAATATCCGGAAGTGGTATTCACTTCTGCCAGTCAGCATGAACCGCATCTAATCGCCCATTACCTGCGTGAGCTGGCCAATTGCCTGCATACTTATTATAACGCGCATCAGTTTATTGTAGACAATGAAGACTTAAGAGATGCCCGCCTGGTTCTGGTGGCGGCAACCCGTCAGGTATTAAAAAATGGTCTGGCTTTATTAGGTGTTTCTGCGCCTCAGGAGATGTAATAAATGGCAGCCAAAAAGAAACGAGCCAGAAAAAAAACCGGCGCAACCCGTCATACAGAGAAAAAAAACTCGCTTCTGTCATGGGTGATTATGGCTACCCTGCTGGCCGGCTTTGTGGCTTTTTTAATACACCTGGATCAGCTTCCTGAGCAGCAGGATAATAGCCAATCTGCTGATACAGGAAGCACCCATAAGGCGGCTAAAAACAGCAAACAACAGGCAAAACCTAAAACCCCGCAGTTTGATTTTTATACCGTTCTGCCGGATCGGGAAGTTGATGTGGTTGAGCCTCAAAGTAATAGACATACTTCAAAACCCGGAGTAAGCAGCTCAAAAAAGGCACCAGTACATAAAACTACAAGCAAGCCAGCCAGCAATATAAAGCCACCTTCAAAGCAGTTGTATCAATTACAGGTTGGGGCTTTTAAAGAGCTTAATAAAGCGGATGCCATGAAAGCCAGACTGGCTTTTCTAGGCGTGGAATCCAATATACAGGTCATTCGGAATAATAATCAGCCAATGTATCGTGTGCGTGTTGGCCCCAGTACCGACAACCGGAAAATGGAACACATTAAGGCGCAGTTGAAAGCACAGAATATTAATACTTTTATGCAAAAATTATAGGAACTGTATGTATCAAACTTATCATAATGCTGAACGCTATGTTTTATGATGATTGAAATTATCAGCTTTATGCTAATCGGTGCTTTTACCGGTGTCGCTGCCGGCCTGTTGGGTATTGGAGGCGGGCTGATTATTGTGCCTTTCAGTTTAATGGTGTTTGGTTTTTTAAGTGCTCGACAGGGCCTGCAGATCCCCTATGAATTACAGGCGCATGTGGCCATTGCAACCTCTCTGGCAACTATTATTTTTACGGCTGTATCGGCTATTTATTCTCAGCATAAGAAGCAGGCTATTGACTGGGCTGTATTCTGGCAGCTGGTTCCAGGTATCCTGGTTGGTGCCTTTATGGGGGCCTGGCTGGCGACCTATATTCCTCGAACTCCATTATTACTGCTGTTTGCAGGCTTTTTAATTCTGGTAAGTGTAAAAATGTGGTCAGGCTGGTCTCCCCGTCATAAAGCGCAGTTACCGTCATTTTCTATACTCAGTCTGGCAGCATTGCTGATTGGTATGGTCTCTTCTCTGGTGGGTATCGGTGGCGGCACAATGACCGTCCCTTTTCTAAGCCGTAGTAAAATAGCTATTCAAAATGCGGTAGCTATTTCCAGTGCCCTGGGCTTGCCCATTGCGGTATTTGGAACACTGGGATTTTACTGGCGCAGTCTGGAAAACAATCTGGATAGCATTATTACTGAGCCAGGCATGTTGGGATATATTTATTTGCCGGCTTTTTTTGCTATTATCAGCATGTCTATGCTGACGGCTCCTGTCGGAGTTTACTGGTCACACCGTTTATCCAAACGGGCTTTAAGTCGTTTTTTTTCGGTACTGCTGATCATTCTTGCGGTTAAATTTATTTATGGGCTTATGAACGGATGAGTGATGTTAAATGGGCGGGAATTTGCCCTGTTTGCGGTAAACTCAATCATTGTGAAATGCTGTCCGTGGAGTCAGGTAAAGTCAAAAACTGCTGGTGTTTTTCAATGCCCGAAGCACTGGATAAGTCTATTCAGTCAAACCTGGCACACGATAATAAGCAATGTATCTGTAGAAGTTGCTGGGAAAAAACGGTTTCTAAGTGATGAGAATATTCTGGGAGCATGGGTATTTTGCCCGCATTAATATTAAGGTGTTTTATAGGATGCGGGCAAAGTGCCCGCACTCTCGGGGTCAGGTATAATGTTTTGTTTATTGCGTAATCGGGGTCAGTTTAATTTCCACCCGCCGGTTCTGAGAACGGCCGTAGGCGGTATCATTGGAGGCAATAGGGTAGTCTTCACCCATGCCTTTGGTCATAATACGCTGCGGCAGAACATTGCGGGTTTCCAGATAGCTTGCCACGGCATCTGCTCGCTGCTGGGACAGTTTTAAATTATAGGCAGAATTGCCTACACTGTCAGTGTGACCATAAACATCTACATAGGTCTTTTCGTATTCATTAAAAACCCTGGCAACTGAGTTTAATACCGGATAAAAATTAGCAGAAATAGCACTGGAGGCGGTCTTAAAGGTGATATTGCCGGGCATATTTAAAATAATGGAATCACCCTGTCGGGTGACACTGACGCCGGTGGCTTCCAGTTCCTGGCGTAGTTTGGCTTCCTGAGTATCCATATAATAACCAATACCGCCTCCGGCCAGTGCACCAATGCCTGCGCCAATTAATGTGGCTTTACGGCTGTCACCGGCAAGTACGCCCAGAACAGCACCACTGACTGCGCCAATGGCAGTACCTTTGGCTGCATTGCTGGTTTTTTCCTGCCGGGTATATGGGTCAATCGTGGTACAGGCATTTAAAATCAGGCTGGCAATCAGTAAGCTGCTGCCAGTCAGGATGATTCGGCTTGTGCGTGAAGAAAACATTGGTTTTATATTCATAAATTTATTTATTCCATGTTTAATGGTTGGAAAGTAGTGAGAATTTGCTATTCCTGTTCTTTCGCAGGAGGACTGCACCAGTAACTGATATCTTTTTCTGCCTGAACAAAGGCTTGTTTGGCTTCCTCTTTCGTCAGACGGATTTTCTGCTGTTTTTCATCATCAAAACGATATAGAAAGGGTGCTTTTTTATATTTTGCCAGAGTGTCTTTGGAGTCCTGACATAATTTAGCTCGTTCATCATTTTGTTGAGGATCTTTGAGTTGATGATCCTGCTGCTTTTGTTTATGGAAAATTTTACTGCCCAGATGCATTTTCTGGGCATTTTTATCGCCTGGACGAGCGGCATAATGTACCCGGCCTTCCTTATCAACCCATTTATAAATTTCAGTGGTTTTTTCAGCCAGGGCAGTATTAAAGAACAGACCTGACAGGATCACTAGAATAATGAATCTGCCTGAACAGATAATCTTTGAATTCATTACAACTCCTTGGAATACACATTAACTAACAGCTATTCCTGTCATTATAGTTACTTTTTCTGGAAACGGCTTGATTTTAATGAATTAACTGAATTGTTTTTGTGGTCCAGGTCCGGATTAGTAAATTTTAAGGCAAAAAAAAGCGCCCCGGAGGACGCTTTTTTCAGTATTACTGTTATGAATTTAGTTATTCATAACAGGATTCACTTATTGGTGAATTCAGGATAAGCTTCCAGACCACATTCTGAAAGGTCAACACCCTGGTATTCTTCCTCTTCACTAACACGAATACCCATGATCATTTTGATAACGGCCCAGGCTATCAGTGAAGTGCCAAATACCCAGCCAAAGATAGTGGCTGCACCAATTAACTGGCCGGAGAAGCTGACATCACCATTGGTCAGAGGCACCAGCATCAGACCGAGGAAGCCGACCACTCCGTGTACAGAAATGGCACCAACCGGATCATCAATTTTCATCTTATCCAGAGTCAGAATACTGAATACTACCAGAACACCACCGGCAGCACCGAATAATGTGGCCAGTAATGGTGTGGGTGTTGAAGGTTCTGCAGTAATAGCAACCAGACCGGCTAAAGCACCGTTTAACAGCATGGTTAAATCAGCCTTGCCGTACAGGATACGGGCAACAATCAGAGCCGCTATTGCACCACCAGCGGCGGCGGCATTAGTGTTCAAAAATACCATAGCAACGGCATTGGCATTGGAGATATCACCCAGTTTCAGAACGGAACCGCCGTTAAAGCCGAACCAGCCCATCCAGAGGATGAAGGTACCTAAGGTAGCTAAAGGCAGGTTAGCACCGGGAATCGCTTTGATTTCACCATGTTTACCGTATTTGCCTTTACGAGCACCCAGTAGTATGACCCCGGCTAAAGCGGCAGAAGCACCTGCCATATGTACGATACCGGAACCAGCAAAGTCAGAGAAACCTAAATCACCCAGGTTATAAAGACCGAAAACATCAGCACTGTTCCAGGTCCATGAACCTTCCATAGGATATATAAAGGCAGTCATGAACACAGCAAATACCAGGAAAGCCCATAATTTCATACGTTCAGCAACAGCACCGGAAACAATTGACATGGCAGTAGCAACAAAGACCACCTGGAAGAAGAAGTCAGCAGCACCGGAGTAAATAGCGCCGCCGGTAAAATCAGCCTGCTCAGCAAAAGACTTTAAAGTTTCGTCAACATAGCCATCTCCGACGACCAGATTAGTCAGAAACATACTGCCACCATACATAATATCATAACCAATAACCAGGTACATGATGCAGGAAATTGCATACAAAGCTACGTTTTTGGTCAGAATTTCTGCGGTATTTTTAGTACGAACCAGACCAGCCTCCAGCATTGAAAAACCGGCGGCCATCCACATAACCAGTGCACCACACATTAAAAAGTAAAATGTGTCCATTGCATACTGTAAATGATAAATATTATTTTCCACGAGTAGGATCTCCTATCAAAGCCTGTTTACAGGGCTTCTTTGCCAGATTCAGAAGTACGAATACGAATAGTCTGCTCAACCGTGGAGACGAAGATTTTACCGTCGCCGATTTTACCAGTATGGGCTGCACTGCGGATTGCTTCGATGACCTGATCGAGTACTTCAGAGGCCACAGCAATTTCGATTTTTACTTTGGGTAGAAAATCAACGACGTATTCTGCACCACGATAAAGTTCGGTATGACCTTTTTGACGACCAAAGCCTTTGACCTCAGTAACGGTCATGCCATGGATTCCAATATCAGAGAGTGCTTCACGCACATCATCCAGTTTAAAGGGTTTTAGAATAGCTGTAACGAGCTTCATTAGTTTTACTCCAGGATTTATTAATAGTTTAAGTGTGTCAGTTTGTGGTTTGATTGATAATGGGTAAAGCAGATACTGTGCCAAAGTTAAATATATTAAAAATTACAAATAGTTATGTGCTTTTTAAAGGGCTGGTATGAACAGAATTGCACCGAAAAAGAAAAAAACCAAGGGCTGCACAAATTTGGTGCGATATAATGGTGCGTTAAGGACCCGGGCTTATCTGCCAATCTTAAAGCTAAATAAATCTAAAAAGATCCGAAGGCTTATGCCTGCCAACTCTACTTTCGGTAAAAATTGACCCCCAAATAAAAAGCGGGCACCTCAGGTGCCCGCTTTTAGCATTACTATTACCATCTTATACTCTATTATAGAGTATAAGCACGTTCATCATGCTGGGAAATGTCCAGTCCCTCGGTTTCTGCTTCTTCACTGACTCTTATACCAATGACCATATCCAGAACCTTAAGGATAATAAAAGTCATTACCAGGGTATAGACCAGTGTGGCTGAAACACCAAAGATCTGAACACCGACCTGTGAACCAATACTGCTTATGCCATCAGCAAAACCGGCACCTCCCAGACTGGGTGCACAGAATACACCTGTGAGTATGGCACCGATAATTCCGCCTACGCCATGCACACCAAAAGCATCCAGTGAATCATCATAGCCAAGCATTGGTTTCAGCTTGACGGCTGCAATGAAACAGCCAAAGCCTGCTGCAGCACCGATGGCCAGAGCACCCATGGGTCCTGCTGAGCCTGATGCTGGGGTAATAGCGACCAGACCGGCAACGGCACCGGAAGCAATACCCAGAACACTGGGCTTGCCATGCATCATCCACTCGGAAAGCATCCAGACAACCGCAGCGGTTGCGGTCGCAATTTGGGTGACAGCCATTGCCATACCTGCAGTACCGTCAGCAGCTAATTCACTGCCCGCGTTAAAGCCGAACCAGCCAACCCATAACATACCAGCACCAACAACGGTTAGAATCAGATTATGCGGAGGCATAGCTGTTCTTGGAAAACCTTTACGCTTGCCTATGACCAGTGTTGCAACCAGTCCGGCAATACCGGCATTAATGTGTACTACTGTACCGCCGGCAAAGTCAAGTATACCTTTACTGCCTAACCAGCCACCATCGCCCCATACCCAGTGAGCAATCGGTGCATACACAATGATCAGCCAGATGGAAGAAAACAATATCATGGCAGAAAACTTCATGCGCTCAGCAAATGCACCTACAATCAATGCCGGTGTAATAATAGCGAAGGTCATCTGGAATGTCATAAAAACGGTTTCTGGAATGGTTCCACTTAGGGAATCGACACCAACACCGGCAAGGAACATCTTGCTCAGCCCGCCCCAGTAAGCACCTTCGCCACCAAAGGCAATGCTATAACCCACTACAACCCATAATATGGTTACCACCGAAGTAATTGCAAAGCATTGCATCATCACTGACAGACCATTTTTTGCACGAACCATCCCTGCATAAAATAATGACAGACCGGGAATAGTCATAAATAAAACCAGAGCGGTTGATGTTAACATCCATGCCGTGTCGCCACTGCTTAGTTTATCTTCCGCATGAGCCAATGATGGCAAAATAGCCATCATACCCAACAGGGCAGTTGGCAAATTGAATAATCTACGAATACTCATTTTTTTCTTTTCTCCTAAAAGATTACAGCGCTTCAGCGCCAGTTTCACCGGTGCGAATACGCACAACTTCTTCGATGTTGAAAACAAAAATTTTGCCATCACCAATTTTATCAGTGTGTGCGGCATTACAAATGGCTTCGATGACCTGATCAAGTACATCAGAGGCCACAGCAATTTCAATTTTTACTTTGGGCAGAAAATCAACAACATATTCAGCACCACGATATAATTCGGTATGACCTTTTTGGCGACCAAAGCCTTTGACTTCAGTGACGGTCATGCCATGGATTCCAATATCAGAGAGTGCTTCTCGCACATCATCCAATTTAAAGGGTTTAACAATAGCTGTAACGAGCTTCATTGGTTTACTCCACTTATTTTGTATTGTATGTATATAAAAATGGGTTATTCACTGGTAATACCAGTTATAGTTCTTTTTAGTTGGATGAGAAGATTTAAGCAGTTTTCATGCCAGTGAAAAAAACAACGAATATTCAAATGTTTAAGAATAATTACTCAGGTTTTACAGTGCTGATGCGCACCAAAATGGAAAAAAAATACAAGATGCACAATGTTGGTGCGCCAAGCTGGTGCGTGTGTTGCAGAAAGTTCCTCAATTATTAATAATAGCTAAATACGTGTAGGGAAAGTCGACGATATGCGTCTGGTACATTATAATCAGGACTGGACTACAGGGCTAAATTTTTGTCAACAGGTAATGAGAAGAAATATCATGAAAAAACAGTTTTTTGACGATATCAGTAATAAGATCAGCCAGGCTATACCGCCAGTACCGGGTAATATGCGTACAGAACTTGAACAAACTATACGGGGTATCCTTTATAATGCTTTTGATAAACTGGATCTGGTAACCCGTGAGGATTTCGAGGTTCAGGCTGCAGTATTGCAAAAAACTCGTATTAAGCTGGAACAGATGGAGCAGAAGCTGGCTGAACTTGAACAAAAAATGGATCTGAATTAATTCTACTGGTAGTTAAATAAAGCCGTCAGGATAAAATTTGGTCAAAAACAGGTAATAGATGAAAGATAAACAGCCCCTGGAGCCATGCCTATCATTTTTATTATTACAGGACGCAGCATTGCAATACTCATTGCTGATTAAAAGTGTCATTTTTTCTAGTCTGTTATCTCCTTTTTGCGTCTATTCAGAATCATCAGGGGAAGATGATTATACTAAGTTGAGTCTGCAGGAATTGATGTCACTGGAGATCTTCACTGCTGCTTCCATGCTGCCTACAGAGATGAAGAAAGCCCCGGGAACGGTGTATAGCTTTGATCGAGAAGATTTTCTACGCCTGGGTGTCAGAACCATTGATGATTTACTGGAATATGTACCGGGACTGCAGTTGAATCAGTATAAAAAGCGCCATCGTTCAGTCTGGTCTCGCGGGGTTATCAATCGCTATAATAATAAAATGAAACTGCTGGTGGATGGGGTGCCGATTCAGCATGTTTATTATGGTGATTTTTCTGGTGCTGACAAGCTGCCCATGGACAAAGTGGATAAAGTTGAAGTGATAGTCGGTCCCGCTTCTTCTCTATACGGGGCTAATGCTTTTGCCGGGGTTATTTCGGTAACCACTCGTGCGTTTACAGCAGATGCACAGACCTCTTATATGGAAACCACTCTGGATGTGGGTGATAATAGTAGGGCCGGTGCCAATATTTTTTATAATAGCCAGAAATTGCAGGGTTTTGTCAGTTATCTTGATCAGGATGCACCCTTTAGAAAAAACAGAACCAGTTTTATTGGTGATAAAGTCAGTCAGCCGCTGAATGAAAAGTATAAGAATTTATCCTTTAAGGTTCAGCCGTTAAAAGGTTTGCAATGGTCATTCAATTATCAGTCCAGTGACACTCCCTTTCTTTTTGCTCCCGGACAGTTAAATATTGATACCGATGCCAAAAATTATAATACCTCACTGCATTATGAAACCGGTAACCTGGAGCAGGGAAAATGGGATATTTTGGGATACTACACAGATGATCAGGCTAAAGAAGCAGAATATGAGCAAAATAGCGGGCAACTGGCTTATAAAGAACAGCGAGACGCGCTTTATTATGGCATAAAAGCCACCTGGTTTAAAAAACTGTTTTCGAACCATACTCTGTCTATTGGCACAGAATGGCAGCATGATGAAGCCAAAGATATGGATCGTATACGTTACTGGGATCATAAAACGGGGTTTCTGAATCCTGCAGAATCAGGTTCCTTGCTCACTAATCCAGATGTAAAAAATAATGACTATGCATTATTTGTACAGGATGTCTGGAGCTTGACGCATGAGCTGACCATGACACTGGGCGGCCGTTATGATGAATTTGATGCGTTTGATAATGATGCTAATTTTCGTTTTGCAATGGTATATACCCCAACGGAACAACAGACCTGGAAAATACTCTGGGGTTCCAGTGTCAGAAAGCCTAGCTATCGGGAATATCTGAAAGTTCTGGAAAACACCCCCTTTGTACAGCCGGGACTCGATACGGAACAGATGGAGACCTTTGAACTGGGTTATGCCTATCAATGGGAAAACGCCAATATATCTGTTACTACTTTTTATAATGAGTTTGAAGACTTTATTAAAGAAGCTCCCACACCGGTTGGAGATGAAGAGTATTTTGTCAATGCTCCCTATACCTGGAGAATGCATGGTGTTGAAGTGTTGTCAGAATATCGTCCGTTTTCCAGAGTATATTTAAGAGCAAGTCTTGGCTGGCTTCGGGCAAAGAATCGACAGTATAATGACATTCCCTATATTGCTGAATGGAGTGCTTCTCTATTTGCCGATTACCAGTGGTATCATTCTCATTTTGTAGGTATATCCAGTTTTTATAATAGCAGTAAAGAAGATACTAATGACGCGAGATATCGGAATGATGAGCCGGATAGCTTTGTGAGCGTTAATTTTAATGCCCATGGCGAATTATTTGAACATATCTCCTACCAGATGGGGGTAAAAAATATCAGTAATGAAAAAATATATGATCCTGCCGGTGATTTTTCTGAAGGTTATAATACCCAGCGTAGTAAAAGGGAAGTCTGGGGTAAATTAACCTATCGTTATCAGTTTTAGAGCGTATTCCAGTTGTTGTTGAAATACTCACTCTTTTTGTATCTAAAGCAAAATTTAAGCCTGCAAAAGCCATCTGGAAAGCTCATGTTGGCCGGTGTTTTATTATGCCTGACTTTAAATGCCCATGTAGATCATCGGTCAGAGAATAAGCGGCAGTTAAAAGTTAAAGCGGCATTTATCTTAAACCTGATACGTTTCAGTCAATGGAATTCAATAGATAAAACTCAAAAGAATGCGCCCGTTAATTTATGTCTCTATCAATATAATTTTCTGTATAATAGCCTGGATAGCATTATAG
>Ga0256831_1001776_pt1 | contig 11364 bp, 12 predicted proteins | sample 132544metaG_FD_189087 | JGI IMG/M metagenome (GOLD analysis project Ga0256831, IMG submission 189087) | Hydrothermal vent microbial communities from Lau Basin, Pacific Ocean - 132-544 | ecosystem: Environmental > Aquatic > Marine > Hydrothermal vents | place: Pacific Ocean: Lau Basin | collected... | reverse complement strand
AGTGTCACAATCAACATGAGCAATCCACCCATAAACATTATTATCACTGATGAAGACTGTTAATTTTTTACCAAGTTTTCTAAGTTCCTTTTGGACTCTGGGTTTTGAGAATGGGTCTTTATAATATTGGCACTGAAATTTTTTCATTTCATAAGGTTTAACCTCAATAATATTAAACTTTTTACCATAAGTTTTCTTCATTAACACAGTAACATCATTGAGTTTACTCATAAACACTCACCAAAGAAGATAAGGTTGATTACTATTTAAATATTATTATAATGTTGAGAGTAAATCACTATACTCATCCTTTTTAATAAGTTCCCTGTATTTCATTTTCTTAACTTCAGGGAATGATTGAGCATAAGCACTCTTGAAAATGTTGAATGTTTCCTCACCAAAAGAGTGGTTATCCCTCTTAATAATATAATACAGGTCAAACAGTTTTAATGACCTCAATAATTCTTTTTCAATATCATCATTAATCATGCCATGACTCATTAACTGTAATATGCTATACTTTTCATTAATTTCATCAACAAGAACATCAGGTTCAAGACCAGTATTACCAATAAGTTTTTTGAAAACTTTGCTTGTCAGGAACTTCTTCCAGTAAATATTCCACCCTTCAGTGATACCACTCTTGTCCCTATTAACCCTAAACCAATATTTGGCAAAATTTTTAATCTCATAATTCAGGACTGCATTAGTGCTTATGTCAAACTTATAATCCTCAGCATCCTCTTCATCATGAAGACCAACCTCCTCAATGTATGATAAATGAGTGATTTTCCTAATCATCCTGTTAATTGGTCTAAAAGTTTTCATCTGAATGATTAAATCAAGGTCAGCAATTGAAGTTGGTTCAACACCCATTGAGTAAATCAGTCTTCTTAGTATTGATATTGGGGAAGCACCATGAGCAGTAGAGTAAGCACTTGCAACACCCATCTGGATAATCTCAAAGAAAGTCCTTGCTTCAGTATATCTAATCTCACCAAGAATGACTATTTTGGGCCTTGCCCTCAAAAGGTTTTTTGAAGCAAGTTCCAAATCATACTCATCAGGTTCAGTCTTGCTCAATGGAGACCTTGCACTCCACCTAACATGGTGGAATCCCCACCTCTGGTAGTGAGGAAACTCAACAGTATCCTCAAGTGATATAATCCTGTCACTCCTCTGTGCAGTTGTTACCAGTGATTTCAATAGTGTTGTTTTACCAGAACCAGTTTCACCAACCACAAGGGCTGACACACCCTGGTGCATAAACTCCCATAACAGTGCACCAAGTTCATCATTTAGTGAACCAAACTTTGGACTGTAAATAAGCATTGGGAAACTTATTGGGGTTTCTCTTGCTTTCCTCATTGTTAGAGTGTAACCATCAATTGAGAAAGAATCATGGGTTAAGTTAACCCTGATGTTGAAGTGACCCATAATCTGCATGTCAATGACAGGCCTTTTGTAATTGAATTTTGCAACAGTCATCTGTCCAATAATGGTGACAACCCTATGGAGTTCAACATAGTCAACAATAATATTAGTCTTCATGTAATTATACTTGGTGTGCTGTAAGAATATGTTAGTGTTAACACCATTCAGGAAAATATCTTCAACATTATCATCAAAGAACAGGTATTCAAAATCATGAAATCCAAGAGAAAACCTAATCACATCATCAATAACCCTAAACAAGTGCTGGTTCTCCCACCCTGGAACTGGGGGTTTTGGAATTTTACCATCATTCAATAATTTCCAGTAAATCATCCACAATTCCTTGAAATAATGAATCCTCAACTCATCACTATATTCTTTAATAACCTCTTTAGCAAGGAGACCCTGTAATGCCTCCCTCAGGATGTCTTTAACCTTTTTTTCATGCTCACCAATACTCCTTGTCCTTGGGTTCATCATCAGGATTTGAAGGGGGGTTATAACAACATAAAGATTGTTAGTGTCATCCTTCTGGGCAAATGTTTCAACATAACCTATGATGAATGGTGGAACTGGAATCCTTTTTGACCCAATAGTGACATAAACCCTTCTTGAACTGTATAAGTCATTGACAATATTATACCTTTCAAGGGGCATTAAAAGGGTTGCTGGTTTGAAAGCAAGGTTCAGCATTACAGTGTATGAGTTATTCAGTGAGAAATTTGGTTGAAAACTTACTTTCCTCTTGGTTTTTTTGGGTTTCTCATTATAAGTGTTCTCTTTTCTCTCTTCAGATATTACAATTGTCTTTTCAACATTATCCCTTTTTTCTTTTACAACAATCTTGGCATTATTAACATTTTTGTTATCATCCACTTTGTCTTTATCATTTGAATTATCAAAGTCAAAATTCAGGTCATCAAGTTTTAATTCTCCACTCATAATACTCCCATGCAAGATTAAAAAATCTTTTCACTTAAAGACTACCAGAATGAATTTACACAAAAATAAAAGTGTTCAAACATTTAATTCTGACAAAAACTTCTTCCAACTGCTCACAAGGATAATCCTCCCCTCATAATATAATTGTCTTATCTCATCTTCCTCCCTGGGTGTTGGTTTTCTAAAATTAACAGACCTGACAGTTCTTTCAATACTGTTTGGGTATTTTGTAAGTAAATAAACTGTTAACTTACCACATTTAGCAAGAAGGCCATCAGCTTTTGGGTGGTCTCCAATAAGAATATAATCATCAGCTTTATAATTCCTGATTAATGATTTTATAATGTTAAGTTCAGGCTTAAAAGGATTACCAATATTGAACTTCCTATACAGTTTTTGTGGAGTGTAATAATTATGAAGTATCTCCTTGTAATTGCTCAGCTTCATATTAATGACTCCAACTTCTATATCATAATAACCATTGGTCAAACCAACAATGTGATAATCATTTTTTAATTCCCTCAACACTCTCAGAGAGTATGGTTTGAACCTGGTTCTTTTAACATGATTTAAAAAGGCATCATACAGGAAATGATATAGTGATACAGGACTAATATCAATGTGTGGGGCTATGTAGAAGTTATGATACTCAAAGAATATTTTCTGTAAGTCTCCACTCACATTGAGTAATCCCTCTTTAGTCATAATCCTATGAATGTTTGCAAAATCAGTGAAGTTAACATCAACACCATGCTTTTTCATTAATCTTTTAAATTCATTTTCAAAACCAAGCACAAAGGGGTTATTCTTCCAGAGAGTCCCATCAAAATCAACAAGCAATAATTTCCCCTGCTTCATTAAGGCACCCCCATAGTATTTCTACCCATCATTTATTTAAACCTTATGTGGACAAAAACACTAAAAAACATAAGCACATCAAGAGTATGTGATAAGCATGATTAATAAATTAAAAACTCTCCCATTACCAATAATTAAAATTAAAAAGGTTAAGAAAACACCTGTTAAAACAAAACTGTTCAGTGGGTTAACATTATACAATAAGTTTTTCATAAGACTAAACAATGACTATTACATTCCATTATACACACTCCCATACTATACTAACTTTTTCAAAAATGACTGGAGTGAATGGTATATGGTTAAAAAATATATTCTGCAAAAATATAAATCTTACATTAAAACAAACTTCAATGAACAGATTGAAAAAATATTATTCCCAAACCAACCATACACTACTGATGATGTGATGATACTGACAAAACTGGCTCTTGGAATTGGTGATGAAGATAAATTATTATCACAATTAAGCATGCTTGGGTTTGACAAGCATATCAAGAAAAATTACACAAACTATAATTGGGTGATTAATTCCTACCTTGACTCTTCAGTGCCAGTTGAAGTTGGGATTGGAAAATTTAAGCAAAAAACAATAAACCAGCTCATACTACATACAAGTGATAAATTATCATTATCAATTTTTGATACAAGTAACATACTGTTTTCAAACAAGTATGCATTACACCTTCACTCATCAGACTTACTGTTAAAATATTATGTTGCATTGATAAATGAGAGAATGGAAGTATTTACCCCATCAGGTAAATACTGGGTGTTCAAAAGAAAACCAGTCTGTACTTATCCAATAATTGATTACAGTGAAGTGGATTGGGATAAACTAATTGAAAACCACAAACAGTATGGAGATACTGAGATTACAAACAGACTTGAGATTGCAACAACATCATACTCAATAGTGGATGATAGTGTTTACATACTAACCTACATGGCAAAGAAAAAACTCTATCCAAAAATATCTGTTGCAAGTGTTGATGTGAGTGTTTGTAAAAGTGACAAGTGGAGAAACCATGTTGACCCATTCATTATAAGAATACCAAGGGAAATGATTGAAGAAAAAGAATTGAAGTACAAATTCAACAATGTTTACATGAAAGAAATCAAAATGACACTAAAACATGGGTTGCTGGGTGATGTAGTTTTTGATATTGGTGGTGTTGAAAACCTTGAAGATTATTTTATAAATAAAAAACTGTTTAATTAGTGGGGAATAATAAGCTTTTGATAAAATTAACCACCAATGATTTCCTTACCCCATAAGTTTTAAATACTAATCTACAATATATACTCTTGGTGATTTGATGGAGGTTGGAGTGGAGGTAGTTGAAGATAAGTTCAGTTCCTACATTGCCAAAACTTATATGTGGATGGTAGTTGGTCTTTTGATTGCAGGTGTGACTGGAATAATAAGCTACCAGTATGGTTGGTGGAACAATACTGGAATACTAATTGGTTCATTTTTACTTGTGATTGCAATGATTGTAGTAATGAAAATAACTAATAGTAAAGAAATTGAAATTCCAGCATTCATAACATTCAATATTGGTATTGGAGTAGGTTTGGGATACATACCAGCATACTACAATGGTGTAACAATAGCACAGGGAATACTCATAACATCCCTCATCTTTACACTCTTTTCAATAATTGCATGGAAAAAACCAGAATACTTCAAGGGTACAAAAATGCTAATACTCCTACTTACATCATTAATTGGAGTCATTATAATTGAATTTGCAATGATGTTCATAAACCCAAGTTTTGTTGGAAATCCATACTGGAATGCCCTTGTTGCAGTAATATTTGTAGGCTTCATACTGTATGATACAAGTAAACTTAAGGACTGGTATGAGGAAGGTTATTCAGAAATTGATTGTGCAGTCAGTTTCATACTTGACTTCATAAACTTACTGTTAAGAATACTTGACATAATTGACACTGACACTGACTAAAACTTTTTACTTATTTTTTAAAGTGAGGTGTTTAAAATGGTGGATGAGATTTTGAATTATAAAGAAACAGAAATTTACAAGAAAATCAAGAATGCAAGAGTAATCAACTTTAAAAAACTACTTCATAGTTATGAACTGAAAAGATTATCTGAAATTTTTAATAATAATGAAGAAGAAAGGGGTTAGACTCATTCAATCTCAGGCCTGTAAAGAACATCAACCTTGGTCTCTTTTTCATTACCAACACAAACTGGGTAGAAGTACTGTCCAAAAGTCTTCCAGTATTCTCTGTCACCAGCCATTTCAATGACTTTATTAAGTACACCAGAGAAGTAATTAAGAACATCCTTAACACACTTGTTGAACATTAGCTCATTGTTCTCACACTTTGTACCAGCAAGACTTTGTGAACACATTGCTCTTGCAATGTCTTCTGGGTACATGAATACAAATAACCCTTTGTCTTCTTTGAGGCTTTTCATCAGCATTTTGAAGAGGTTGTATGAGAAGTTAAACATCTTCTGGTTTGTCAATTTTTCCATAGCCTCCCTGTACAGTTCAAGATTGACTGGAACATTGTCACTGTTGAATATGGCACTTGGATTCATTCCAATTAGTCTGACTTTATCAGGTGTGACTTTTGTGAGGCCAAATGCCTTTGGATTCCTCATGAATATTGTGATGTACTTTGGATATGGGTTGTATGGTCTGAATTTGATGAACTCACCAAGTGTGAAAATCTTTTTGACACCACCACTTGCATTATTAACTCTAATAATTATTCCCCTGTTCATTGCACCAACAAGCCCACCAACTTTGACTTCAACTTCCACTTCAAGTGGTGTGTTAACACCAGCAAGAAATGATGCTATGCTCTTTGCTATCCTTTCAAATTCAATTTTTGTCAGTTTTGGATAATTATACACACTGAACTTTACCTTGTGTTTGATGTTTGCAGGGTTAGTATAGTTAAGCACAAACTTGGATGATAATACTTCACCCTTCTCATAGTCTCTTATTTCCTCATAGAATTCCCTGTTCCATGTGACTTTACCACCATTAAAAACTGTTTCAGCAATACTCATCAATTCAAACCTGTCATTAATTGGTAAGTTGTCATACTCTTTACCATACACACTCATCCAAATCACCAATATCAAAAAATAAGATGGTAACTTAAAGAAAATGTTTAAGGTCACTCTGGAATTTCAAAGAATTTTTCTTCATTAACAAACTCAACCCTGTCATCAGTCAATCTTATCTTTTTAATTCCAAGTGGATTTCCAGGTTCAAGGTTAAGGACAAAATTAAAAATACTGTCCTCATTCTTCAGGAATCCAGCCCTCAACAGGAGCAGGTTCCTACCATCAAGTTCAAGGTCATATGGGGTCTTGAAGTCAATGTAATCCCTGTACTTACCAAAGTCCTCAAACTCCATAGTAAAATTATGACAAATGTCAATAACATGACTCATGTCTTCAGAATATCCACTTAGAAGATTAAAGTGCTCAATCCTCCTGGTTTCTGGAACATACACAAAAAATCCCTCAGCCCTTGTAATTAGCATGTTGTAACTTGTAATTGGGAATAATCCCTCTTCAATAATATTGTACATGCAACTTGCTGTTATGTGATTCTTCAAAACTTCATCAGGGATGTACCTCTGCACACCATAATCCCAGTAAGCAGTCATTGAAATTATATTTCCATAAATGGTGTAAAACTTCAGGTTATTGCCCCTCTTACCAGGTTCATACTCAATTTTTACAATATCATCCTTAATCTTAAGAGCATCAAACACTCCCTGATAATAACTGTTGAGGGATTCACTATCCTCAATAATGAAGCTATTGTTTGGTTCTTTTTCAATCACTATACCATCACTCCCTGGAATTCTGATGTTCACAACATCATCAAACTCAAGAACTTCACCATTCTTTTTCTGAATTATCACTTTCACCATTCCAAAACACCTCATTAAATAAAATTATCCCAAATATTATAAACTTTTTGGTATTATACACTCTAAGAAACTGAGAATGGTAATACATGTGGTGAGTAAATGAGGGAGTTTGGAACAATACTTGTTAAACTCAAGAACATTGAGAATACAGGCAAGTTTTTTGGTATTAATGTTTATAATGATTTTTTCATTAGGGTGAAAGATGATTATTTCATGCCATTAACATACTTTGTTGATGATATTGTTGACAAAAAGTCATTCATACTTAATGACAGGAATTCAATGTTAAACCTCAATCACTTTCTCAATAATATTAGTAATGTAGTACACAGTAAAATATCTGATTATTATAAAAACAGGCAATACTTGAAAGTGTTAAAAGTCATAACACCCAGAATTACACCATTAACAGGGATGATGCTTGGAATGCTTAACCTCCTTAAAAAATCAAACATCCCTGAATCACAAAAAAGATTGTATGATGTTCCATTAATAACATCAGATAAAGTGTGTGGAATAGACCCATACACTATAGCATACAAGATGAAGACACTGATTAAGACATTACCACTATATAGGATTGCACCAAGTACTGATAAGAAAATGGGATTATCAGTGATGCTAATCAATAATGCTCTACAAAAACTTGAAAATGGTCAGCAGTCTAACTGGATGATAAGCACCAGTTTACCAGAAATTAATAGTGTAAAACAGTTTTCAAAGATAACCAGTGCAAACTTAGAAAAAGAACCCTTATACTCAGACTTTTCTATCAATAATTTCATGGGTGATTACTATATAACAGTCATTAATGGAAATGGTGCAGTGTACTTTAAACCAATACTAAGCAGATATATTATCAAGGGAACTTTTAAATTAAATGATGCAAAGAAAGTTAACATCTACAGTGCTGACACAGTTTTAAGGATGCACAATGAATTTAGAGAGCATGCTTCTGACACAGTAGCCTTCCAGTATGGGAACAGTGTTCAAAATGTTCTTGCAGTAAACCCTGAATTAAATAACATTTATATTAACACTTATAAAGGCTTTGTAATCAGTGCACCAGTATCAATGTTCAAGTGCTATTCAAAATCATGTAGCATTAAGTCAAAAATGGGGACAATAAGATTCAATGGTTTCTCACCACTCACAACAATAGCCAACACTGTTATCACAATAAAACACTATAAGAACTGTGCAAAATTTGACATTATATATTGAATTTGTTTTTATTAATACTCTGGGAGTAGAAGTGATTATACTCTTAACACTATTTTACATCACAATATTACTTATTGAAGCAAAGTATAAAAACATTATTGGTAAAAATCCAGTACTAACAGGATTGTTCAGAATACTGTTAACACCATTGATTGTACTTGTATTAATAATACTCAGCACAGTGATTGGTTTCATTGGAATACTCCAAGGTGCTTATGAATTTGTGACTGGTGAATCATCAGATAAGCTAATGAAGTATGGTAGAATTATTCTTGAAGCATCTGAAACAATGGTTATGTACCTGATTGGGATGCTTGTTATAATAGAATAAACTCCATTAAAACTTTTTATACTTTAATTATTAGTGGTGTTAACATGGAAATCACACCTGAAAGACTTGTTGAGCTGAAAACTGTTACTCCAGAAGGACTTGAAAAATTAAAAGAAATAGCAAACAGTGATGCTGATGTTATAATAACAGGTAATCATGGCTCAGGAAAAACAACCCTTGCAAAGATAATCTTAAGCCTAATAGATAAGGACATATTAGTTGCACTTGTTGGCTTCAAAGAAACAGTCACCCCATACAAACACCATTACAAGGAGTACAATTCTATTGATGACTTGCTTGAGGATAATATAAGGCATTCCATAGTCTTGATTGATAATCATTATATTTTTGACTGGGATAAATTGAAGAAGATAAAGGGCAGGAAAATAATAATAACAATAAACCCCCATGTTGAAAGAGAAATTAAAAAACTTGATGAGCTTCCAAGGGATGTTTACATTATAAGAATGAGGCAGATGAAAGACCCATCAATCACAAGAAGTTATGCAAAAGTAATAACATCAATAAAGAGAATTGATAGATACACTGGAGAAGTCAAAACAATCTACACTCATAAATTGTAAAAAGTTAATGACAAATATCTTTGAAATCCCTCTTTTTTATCCTGTCACCAAATACTTTAACAAGAGTATTCACTGAAAGGAAATTCTCAGGTAAGTTAGTTATTATTACTTCATCATCACCATAATTAATTTCTAACACTTTACCATTGTGTTCACCTGTCATGTTACTGAATGTAATTGAACACTCCTCACAACCATTCTCAATGAGACTCAATAACAGTTTAACAGTATTGATAAACCTGTTGTCAAGGTGGAGTGTTAACCCATCATAAATAATTTCCTGAAATTTATCAATAATTTTCCTGACATCAAAACTCTTTGACTTATTCACTGAGAAACTGAAACCCCCAATCCCATCAAAAACAACACTACCATCATCATTTTTAATATTCATGAGCAGGTTTAATGTGAACAGGTTTTTGAAATCACAATTGCCTTTCAAATATTTTTTCCCACAATAATCAAACCTGATGGAAATGTCAATAACACCACTTGTGATTCTAATCTTTGACTCTGCTTTAGTATAATAGTTCAACAGTATCTTCACTGATGATGGATAATTCCATAACCATACCCTTGCAAAATAGTTAACAGTATTCAGAACATGATAATTTCTAATTAAGTCAAGTTCTTCCAGAGAATTTCTATCAAAACCCACTGTTGAATCAATCTCATTCAAAGTCCTACCATACAGAAGGGCAGAGATAATCATATTATCTTCTTTTGAATTTAATTTAAACATATATGAATCATTAATCAGGCCCTCAAAATCAAATCCAAACATATTCATATCATTAATCAAGTTGGTGACTAATTCACACTCCTTTTTTCCAGAACATCCATTTATACTATATTCTCCTGAACCATTCCACCTACATTTCATAAAATCACCCACATAGGATTTTATTATCACACTTATAAGTTTTTTGATAAAATGAGTGAATTCAGAGAAAAGTACTCAGGGGTATGTAAACATAGTTAACTTCTCCAGCCACTTTTTCAAGCATTTTCTTAATATTGTCAGGTAAGTCATCAATTAAGTATATTTCTCCACATACATCACCCTTACAGAATTCATAACTTGATGGTTCAAGATTCTTAACTTCATTGAGTATCCTCTTCTCAAGTTCAGAATCTCCATCAACAATAACATACTTTACTACCTTCACATTCATCACCCCAGTATGAGTAATTGTCCTAAAGTTTATAAACTTTTTGGTCTTGAAAGCAGGCAAAATTTTTATAAGCTTAAAACTGTGGTAATTAATGGTGGTATAACTATGGAGTGGAAACAAAAGTTATACAAAATTACACAGGGTATGGATTGGGTAGATAAACTTCTTGTAATCATATTAGTTGCTCTACTAATACTTGGGGGTATTGGGGCTGTATTTGAAAAACAGGGTGAGACCCGCACTACACCTTCTAATCCTATTAATGTGGATGTTATCAGTACATTTAACATTACTTTAAGCAAAATTTCCCTGGTTTCCAATTCTAATTATACTGTTGGAAAACCAATTAGTTACACTGGTCATTTTGGACATGCTTCATGTTATGAGTGCTTGGTAAATGCTGAATCACCCATTGCTCTGGATATTGGGAAGACCCTCAGATTCTACATCCCCAATACAAAAATTATATATCCAGTAGAAGAGTCATATTTAATATTTACATATTGTGAATGGATTTGTCACTTTACAATGCACTTTGGGTTACTGGCTTACAATTATAACAACAAACTTATTAAATCAGCAAATATAGTAAAAATACCATACATTGAACCTGGTTATGAAAAATTATCCAGTGATTTATACAGGGTCTGGTGGACAAATGTAAGTATTAATAAAAAATCATTGAGTGTTGTGCTTGTTATACAGAATGTTAGTTCAACTAATGAGACTGAAGCTAAAAAATATGTTGAATCACACAGACTTCAGATTAATCAGAAGGTTTTGAATAAATACAAACTGTTAAAGATTTATAATTATACTACTAAGAAAATACTAACAATCAAAATCACAAACTTTAGCAGTATTAATTATATGACTACAATAC
>Ga0256831_1001775_pt1 | contig 11365 bp, 9 predicted proteins | sample 132544metaG_FD_189087 | JGI IMG/M metagenome (GOLD analysis project Ga0256831, IMG submission 189087) | Hydrothermal vent microbial communities from Lau Basin, Pacific Ocean - 132-544 | ecosystem: Environmental > Aquatic > Marine > Hydrothermal vents | place: Pacific Ocean: Lau Basin | collected... | reverse complement strand
AGGTTCTACTATTTATGTACTCGTTTCTGCAAAAACAGGAGAAGGAGTAAAGGAACTACTGGAAATGATTAACCTACAGGCGGAATTATTGGAGTTAAGGACAGATCCAAATACACTTTGTTCTGGTACTGTTATTGAATCTAAGATGGATAAGAATAAAGGCCCTTTGGCTACTGTAATTGTTCAAACCGGGACACTGAAAGTAGGAAACTTTATAAGAGCAGGTGATGTGGTAGGTAAAATTAGATTTCTAACTGACACCAACGGGCAGCGCGTAAAAGAGTCGAAAGCCGTTTCCGCAGTAGAAGTTGCAGGCCTTCCAGATGTACCCAAGGCAGGTGAAATTTTTTATGTAATTGAAAGTAGCAGCGAAGCCAAAGAAATTATCAAACAAATCGAAGAAGAGAAACGGTTGCAGAAAATGAAAGCACAGTCAGGACCTAAGACTATAGAGGATCTTTTCAGAGAAATGCAGGAAAAAGAAATTAAAAAATTGTTTGTTATATTAAAGGCTGGTACTCAAGGTGCACTGGAGGCAGTAAAGCATGCAATAAGTGAAATTAAATCTCCTGTACCTATTGAAATAATTCACGAAGGTATTGGAGGTATCGTAAAAAGCGATGTACTCCTTGCAGATGCAGCAAATGCATTAATTATAGGCTTTAATGTAAGGCCTACTACTGAAGCAAAGAAAGAATCCAAAGCCCGTGGAGTAACCATAAAAACTTACGACATTATATTCGAACTTACTGATGCACTTGAAGCAATATTAAAAGGTATGGTTAAAGTTGAAAAGCAAGAAGTAGTTATAGGTAGAGCACTGGTAAAGAAGACTTTTAAGGTGTCTGGTGTGGGCACGATTGCAGGTTGTCTGGTCACCGAGGGCAAAGTGGTAAGAGGTTATAAAGCAAATGTATTGAGAAACAATGTCGTCGTATATTCCACAGAGATATCGTCTTTGAAGAGGTTTAAGCAGGATGTTAAAGAGGTATTAAAAGGCTACGAGTGCGGTATAGGGCTAAAAAACTTTAACGACATTAAAGTAGGTGACGAAATTGAAGTTGTAAGTACAGAAGACAAAAAGGAATAATATGCCATTATATGTTTGTCCTACGCCAATTGGCAATTTAAGTGACATTACGATACGGGTCATTCGTGTATTACGCAATGTAGATCTTATTGCAGCTGAAGATACGCGGAAGACCCGTATTCTTTTAAATAAGTATGCAATAAACACTAAGACGGTTAGTTTTCACAGTTATTCCTCAACTAAAAGACTAAATTATCTAATTGAATTATTGGAACAAGGAAAGCACATTGCTCTTGTCACGGATGCAGGAACTCCAGGTATATCTGACCCTGGCTATAATTTAATAAAAATATGTATTGATAAAGGCATTCATGTAGAGGCTTTACCAGGTCCAACTTCTTTTGTTCCAGCATTGCTTCTGTCGGGATTTCCTCCAGCACACTTTTTATTCTATGGATTTTTGCCACGAAAGCACGGCAAGCGTATTAAAATTCTAAAAAGCTTTGGAGAGTTTCAAGGGCCAGTAATTTACTTTGAATCGCCTTATCGAGTAAAAAACCTCATTTCTGAAATTTTAGAAGCTTTGGGTGATAGAGATATTGCAATTATTAGAGAGCTAACCAAAATACACGAAGAGGTTTTAAGGGGAAAGGTTACCAATCTTTTAGACGAATTGGACCATAAGGATCTCAAAGGAGAAATTATTGTTATTATTGGACCTGTCGAAGATAAGAGATAAATCGCTGTTATCCTTTTGAAAATCAGGCCTTTACTTGACACTTTTTTTTATAAATCGTATAATAGAAATCAATAAAAATGAGAAAGGGGTGACTTATGGAAGAGATCGAAAAAACTCTTACTAAGGAACAGGCACTAATTGAGGCTGAGCGTTGCTTGTATTGTTACGATGCACCATGTGAGAAAGCATGTCCTGCACATGTTCCTATTCCTGAATTTATCCAATCAATAAGAAGTGGCGACTTAAAGGGTGGTAGGGAAATAATTGAAGAAGCACACCCTTTGATTGAATCGTGTGGTAGAATCTGCCCAGAGGAAAGTTTCTGTCAGAGTGCTTGCACCAGAGCACAGATTGATTCTCCAATTAAAATCCGTGAATTGCATCGCTACATAACCGATCACACAGATCCAGCAGAAAATCTTGAATTACCACCTGCAAATAAGGGCAAAATTGCTATTATTGGTGGAGGGCCTGCGGGACTTGCCTGTGCAAGGGAACTGCGCAGAATGGGATACGAACCGGTGGTTTTTGAAAAAAAACAGCTTGGTGGAGTTCCAGCACAGGAAATTTCTCCTACTCGGTTCCCTCGAGAGATTGAGCAAAAAGAGGTAAAGTTCCTTCATCAATACTTTATAACTGATGTAAAAGACGGAAAGGTAAAAAGCCTTTCTGACATTAAAGGTGATTATAAAGCAATTTTTATTGCAACTGGTCTAATAAATGAGCTTGATTTAGACATTCCTGGCGTTAGCCTTAGTGGCGTTCATCATGCAAGGGAAATTTTGCGAAAAGTCAAAGCTGGCAATAACTCAGGATTGGGAAAACGCATTGGAGTTATTGGAGGAGGTAATGTTGCAGTAGAGGTTGCTTCTGTTTTAATGCTTGAAGATCCAAAAAGAGATGTAGAAGTTATTTACAGGCGTGGATTAAAAGAATTAAAAGCATTTAAAAAGGAAATAGAAGAGGCAATTGATGTCGGCGTGACATTTCAGTTCCTTGCAATCCCAAAAGAAATTAAAGGCGAGAACGGTAAGGTAAGTGGAATTGTCGTAACGAGAGCACATTTAGGTGAGCCCGATGAATCTGGTAGAAGGCATCCGGAGCCAATTCCAAATTCTGACTTCTTTATTCCTCTTTCCGATGTCGTAATTGCTATTGGGCAAAAGGCTTCTGATTTCTTCCCTGAAGTAGAAAAAAACAGGAAGGGACTTATAAAGGTTAACGACGATATGATGACTTCTGTAAAAGGTGTGTTTGCGGGTGGCGACATAGTGAGAGGGGCCAGCACAGTAGTTGAAAGTGTTGCAGATGGCAAAAAAGCCGCAAAGGCAATTGTTAAATTCTTGGAAGGAGGAGAATAATGTATAAAAAGAAAGACCTTTCAATTGATTTTCTTGGTATCCATCTGGATAGTCCATTTGTACTTTCTGCTGCACCGCCGACTGACGAGCTCGAAATTGCTTATAACGGCTTAAAAGCTGGTTGGGCTGGCGTAATATTAAAAACGACTTCTGTAGAGGGAAATCCTGTTGAATTGAAGTATCCTATGATGTCGTCTTTCGGGCCTATGCATAAAAAAGTAGTCGGACTTGGGAATATAGACTTAATTTCTGCTTATCACATTGACGAAGTAGAAAGAAGAGTAAAAGCTCTTAAAGAGACTTTTCCAAATAAAATGATTGCAGCATCAATTATGGGTGCAACGAAAGAACAATGGCAGACACTTGTTTGGAGACTTAAAAAGGCTGGTGCTGACCTTATTGAATGCAGTTTTAGCTGTCCGCAGGGAAGTATGGGGGAAGAGCCTGGTAAGATGCTTGCTCAAAGCGTTGAAGCAACCGAAAAGGTAACTCGCTGGGTAAAAGAAGCAGCCGGTGATACGCCTGTTCTTATTAAGATTACTCCACAGGTTACCGACATCGTTGAGGTTGCAAAGGCAGTGAAACGCGGCGGTGCAGACGGCATTACGGCAAGTAATACGGTGCCATCACTTTTAGGAATAGACATTAAAACTTTTGAACCGTATCCAAATGTATTCGGTAAGGGCGCTTATTCTGGTCTATCGGGGCCTGCAATTAAGCCACTTACTTTGAGGACTATTGCAGAAATTGCAAAAAATGTTGATATAGTTATTTCTGGTAATGGCGGCGCTTTTAATTGGCGTGACGCCGTGGAGTTTATGGCAGTAGGCGCATCAAATGTCCAATTCTGTACTTTACCAATGCACTACGGGTTTAGAACTATTAGAGATCTTAAAGACGGACTTGCACATTACCTAATGGATATGGGATTTAATTCGCCAATGGACATCGTAGGAAAGGCATTACCCAATATAGAGCCTCAGGAAGAATTACCCGCTCCAATTACGAAAGCTGAGATTAACGAAGACAAGTGTATAGGTTGTGGACTTTGCTATGCAGCTTGCTCTGACGGAGGACACCTTGCAATTGAGTGGGACTCGAATAAGCGGAGGCCACATGTTAACGAAGACAAGTGTGTTGGATGTGCAATGTGTATGCAGGTCTGTCCCGTTGATGCAATACGAATGAAAGAAAAGATCGATGGACAATTACACTACTTCGTTGAGGAGCGGTAAATATGAAAGAGATAGAAATCAATCTTACCGTAAATAATAAGCCTTACAAACTCTCTGTTCCAGCAAATATAACTTTACTTGATGTTTTACGAGAAAAGCTTAAACTCACCGGGACAAAAGAAGGATGTGGTAAAGGAGAGTGCGGAGCTTGCACTGTGATGTTTAACGGACGAAGTGCGAATTCCTGTTTGATACTTGCACCTCAAGCAGACGGTGCTGAGGTTATTACAATCGAGGGCCTTGGGAACTTAGAAAATATGCACCCTATACAGGAAGCCTTTGTTGAAGAAGGTGCTATACAATGCGGCTTCTGTACGCCTGGTATGGAAATGTCTTCTTTCTATTTGTTAACTAAAAATCCAAATCCTACTGAAGAGGAAATAAGGGAAGGAATCTCGGGTAACCTATGCAGATGCACTGGTTACATGAAGATAATAAAGGCGATCGAAAAAGCAAGCCAGAAACTAAATGAAAAGCATTAAAGGAGTTTTATTATCTGCGGGGGAGTCCAGGAGAATGGGCTTCCCTAAAGCGCTTTTGAAGCTGAATAGTGAAACAGTCATTGAGATGCTGCTCAATGAATATGAGAACTCTAACTTGAGTGGAACCATCGTCGTATTAGGTGCTTATAGGAATAAAATTGAATCTTTGATTAAAAAAAAGTTTCCTGGTATAAAAATTGCTGTTAATCGAGACTATAAGAAAGAAATGTTTTCCTCGATCCAAACTGCTATTTCTGTAATTAACGAAGACGATGCAGTCCTAATTGGGCTCGTGGATCATCCATTTATTACGAAAAAAATTATCAATCAACTAATATACGAATACGAAGACGGTTCTATTGTAATTCCCGCTTATAAAGAAAGAAAAGGCCATCCTATTATTATTCCTCTATCACTTAAGGATGAAATACTTTCTATGAAAGCAGAGGACCATTCACTTCGCGATGTTATAAGTAAACACAGAGATATAGTTAAGATTGTTGAAGTGGATACAGATTCTATTTTGTTTGATATGGATACACCTGAAAAGTTTGAAGAGGCAAAAGAGATATGGAAAAAATTAAAACAGAAAATGCAGTAGGCAAAATACTTGGTTCTGATGTAACTGAAATTGTACCAGGTGTAAAAAAAGGTCCTCTATTTAAGAGAGGACACATAATAAAAAATGATGATATAGAAAAGCTTTTATCTATTGGAAAACACTATGTTTGGGTATTCAGTAAAGACGAAGGCTTCATACACGAAGACGATGCTGCGCTAACCATTATGAAGGCTGTGTCCGGTAAAAACCTTAGGGTTACAGAGCCCAGCGAATCTAAAGTCAAGTTAATTGCGGAAAAAGATGGAGTTCTATTTATTAACGAAGCAGGTTTGTTGGAAGTAAATAGTCTTAAAGATACCACGATAGCGACAAAAAGATCTTATTCGTTTGTGCGTGGAGAAGAACCTATAGCGATTGGAAAAGTAATGCCCGTAGAAGTTCCTGTTTCTGAGGTGGACGAAGTAAAAATGATCGCCCAAAAATTTTATCCAATTATAAATTTAGTGCCTTTGAAGGCCAATAAAATAGCAATCTATCCCGTAGGAAACGAATTTGTAGAAGGTAGAAGAAAGGAAGTATTGAGCTTTAGAGTAGCGGATTACTTATCTTCACTTGGTCAGAGTGTAGAAAGGAAAAATCCTCTCCCTGACGACGAGAGTAAAATCAAAGAAGCAGGCATAAGTGCTCTAAAAAGTGGATTCAATATCGTCATTTATATGGGTGGGCTTGCTGTTGACCCGGACGATAAAACTGTTAGTGGAATCCGCAAAATTGGAGTAACTGAGGTTACTTACGGCGTACCAATGTGGCCTGGAACGACATTTTTTATCTCTTATAAAGACGATAATTTACTTCTTGGAATTCCTTCTGCCGCTGGATTAGTTAAATCTGATACGAGTTTTCATAGATTGATGCCGATTTTATTAACTGGTTATAAACTGAGCAGATTGGAGCTTATGAAAATGGCGTGTGGAGGATTTATAAATGCAAAAGGTTTATGAGAAAATTGCTGAATTAATAAATAAAAAACAGGAATTTGTCGTGGCTACCGTGGTGAATGCCGAGTCTTCTACATCGGGAAAGATAGGATTTAAAATGATCGTGTTACCGGACGGTAGTATAATAGGAACGGTGGGTGGTGGCACTCTAGAGCAGGATGTAATTAACGAAGCTAAAAGGATGTTCACCACGCACAAAAATACTTTTAAAACATACATCCTCAAGGAAGGAGATAAGAGTTCTCTTGGAATGGTATGTGGAGGGATGGTGCAGGTTTATATGGAATATGTGGGACAGAAGCCTCAATTAGTAATCTTTGGTGCAGGACACATCGGGAAAAAACTCCACGATATTTTATCTCTTGACGATACTTTTGAGTTGCTCGTTTGCGATGACAGAAAAGAGTTTGCAAATCAGAAGAATTTTCCAAATGCATCTGTATTTTCTGAAGAATTTTCCGAGTGTGTTTCCAAAATGCCTCTTAGGAAAGGTGCATACATAGTGATGGTTACTGCAGGGGGTAAAAAAGATCCATTTATCCTAAAAGCACTTTACGATAAAAAATTAGAATACTCCTACATAGGAATGATTGGGAGTACAAATAGAAGAAATAAAAGTTTTGCGAAAGCAAAAGAATTGGGCGTAAGCGAGTCATTTCTAAAAAACATATTTGCTCCTATTGGCTTAGCAATAAACGGAGAAACACCATTTGAAGTGGCAATAGCCATAATAGGGGAAATTATTGCTTATAGGAAGGACGCTCTTAAAAATGTAAAAACCGAGAAGGAGGTTCACGATGAAAGAGTTTAATTACCTGAGGGCTGACACTTTATCTGAGGCTCTGGAAATGCTTGAGGAGTTTCAGGGTAATGTAAAGGTTCTGGCTGCAGGGACTGACCTCGTAGTTCGTCTAAAAGGAGACATGGTTAAGGAAGAGAATATTCTTGACATCTCACGAATAAAAGAATTAAAAGGAATTTATGCAGAGAATGGAATTATTCACATTCTTCCGTTAACTACGCATACCGAGATTCTAGAGTATCCAGACATGAAAACTGCTGCGCAGATCTTATACGATGCTTGTAAGTCTGTTGGTTCGCCACAAATAAGGAATAGAGGTACATTAGGCGGCAATGTTGCAAATGCTTCGCCCGCAGGGGATACTATTCCTGCGTTATTTGTTCAGGAAGCAAAGTTGAGATTAAAAAGCAAAAGTGGAGAGCGCGTAATCTCTGTAGAAGACTTTTTTACCGGCCCTGGAAGAACAGTGTTAAAGCCTGACGAACTATTAGTAGATATTTACTTTCCTGCAATGAGTGATGACGAAGTAGGTTTCTTTAAAAAATTAGGGCAGAGAAATGCACTTGCAATATCTGTGGTAAGTGTTGCTGCGAAACTCAAAAAATCAACTGAGCCGAATAAATTTGATAAAGCATTTGTAGCCTTTGGATCTGTCGCGCCTACTGTAATTAGAGGTAGCCGTGTGGAAAACGCTTTAATGGACTCGGTGGTGGATTCCCCAGAAAAAATTCGTTACATTGCACAACTTGCCTGGAGGGAGGTCTCTCCTATATCTGATGTAAGAGCTTCGTTAAAGTATAGGCAGGATATGAGTATAAATCTTCTGTACGAAGGCTTACTCGAACTTTATAAAAACGGCTGGAATAGGAGGTCATAATGGGAGAGTATAAATACATTGGTAAGTCTGTTCCAAGAGTGGATGCTGCAGAGAAGGCGACGGGCCACATCAAGTATATGTCTGATCTTTCTTTCCCTAATATGTTATGGGGTAAGATCGTCCGCTCCAAGTATCCACATGCAAAAATATTAAAAATCGATACCTCAAAAGCAGAGGCATTACCGGGAGTAGTTGCAGTAGTCACCTGGAAAGATGTGCCTGGTCTAAATGGCTTTGGAATTGTTATTCCAGATCAACCTGTGCTTTGTGAAGACAAAGTGCGTTACATAGGTGACGCCGTTGCAGCAGTTGCTGCAGAAACGAAAGAAATAGCAGAAGAAGCTGCAAAACTTGTTGAAGTAGAATACGAACCTTTGCCATTAGTTGACGATCCGATAAAAGCAATTTCTGAAGATGCGCCGAAAGTTCACGACGGAGGCAATGTGCACCTGCACACAAAGATTGTTCGTGGAGATGTTGAAAAGGCTTTTAAAGAGGCGGACTTAATTGTGGAGCATACTTATTATACTGGCAGACAGGAGCATGCATTTCTTGAAACTGAATCAGGAGTTGCTAAACTTGAAGAAGACGGCACGCTATCCGTATATGCCGGCTCTCAATATCCGCAAAGAGACCAGATGCAATTATCACGGTGTCTTGCTTTAAATCCAAGAAAGATTCATGTGGTATCCTATCCAGTAGGTGGAGCATTCGGTGGAAAAGACGAACTTACTATTCAACCAATCCTTGGACTTCTTGCTCTTAAAACTAAGCGGCCTGTAAAAATTGTATTGTCACGAGAAGAATCGATAATTTCCTACTGGAAAAGGCATCCTATGATAATGAAGTATAAAACAGGCGTAAAAAAAGACGGGACGCTTGTTGCGAATAAAGTAGAAATTTACGCTGATACGGGTGCTTACGCATCACTCGGTGGTCCTGTCCTGAATCTTGCGGTGGAACATGCCTGCGGCCCATACAAACTTGATAATGTATACATTGACGGATATTGTGTATACACTAACAATGGCGTAGCGGGAGCGTTTAGGGGATTTGGCGTCCCACAGGTAACTTTTGCCATGGAAACACAAATGGACATAATTGCTGAAAAACTCGGGATAGATCCAATAGAACTTCGCAAGAAGAATGCACTACGCCGCGGCGATGTTTCGCCTATTGGAAATAAACTTACGACGAGTGTAGGCACGGTAGCAGTTTTAGACGGTGTCAAGGAAACAGATCTCTGGAAAAACAAAGATAGGATAGAGAAAGTCGACAAAGAACGCCCATGGATTAAACGAGGTTTTGGTTTTGCGCTTACTTACCAGGGCACGGGTCTTGGAATTGGCTTGCCTGACTATGGTGGTGCAGTATTGCGTTTTAGAGAAGACGGGGGGTTCATCGTTGGAGTAGGTATTGTTGACTATGGGCAGGGCACGGGGACTTCCTATGCTCAGATCGTTGCTGAAGCAATGAAGTGTCCAGTGGAAAAAGTTAGTGTAATACTTGGAGATACAGACCTTACGGCGGATTCTGGACCGACGAGTGCATCAAGAGGTGTATATACAGGTGGGCGCGCGGCTGTTATTGCGTCGAACAGAATGATGAAAATCTTAAAAGAAAAAGCTGCTGAATTGCTAAGTGTTTCGCTTGAGGATCTGGAAGCAGAGGGTGGATACTTCTATGTAAAGAATCAGCCAGATGTAAGTATTTCTTATGAAAAAATTGCTATGGAATTCTTAAAAACGAGCGGCCACTTACCTCAGACTGAAGGTTACTTTCTTATGCCAATTGCAGACATTAAGATAAAAGATGCTTTTGGTTTACCACATCACATATTTGCATACTCTGGCCACCTGGCTCTCGTGGAGGTTAACACGCTTACAGGACAGACGAAAGTGCTTGAAGGTGCTGAAGTTGTGGATGGAGGAATTGTCGTAAACAGGCAGGGGTTTGAAGCACAGGTTGAAGGTGGTTATGTAATGGGTATGGGATACGGGCTCATGGAAGATGTAAAGATAGAAAAGGGAATTTTCAAGACGGTGAATTTCTCTACCTACATAATTCCTACTGTAAAAGATGCACCAAAAAGAATTCAAACTGTGCCTGTGCACGATCCTGAGGAAACAGGTCCATATCAGGCAAAAGGCATTGCAGAAACGGTTATGGTAGCTACTGCTCCTGCAATTACAAATGCAATTCACAGTGCGACTGGTATAAGGATTTTTAAAATTCCTGCAACGAGTGAGCTTGTTTATAATCTTTTAAAGGAGCAAATGAAGAATGAAAGTACTGATTAAAAATGCAGACATAATAGCGACATTTGACTCTAAAAATAGAGAAATTAAAAATGGATGGATCTATATCGTTGACAACATCATAAAAGACTTAGGAACGGGTGAACCGCCTGATCTTGAGAAGGACCGTGAAATTTCAGGCAAAGGCATGGTTTTTCTTCCAGGATTTGTTAATGTACACCATCACTTTTATCAGTCGTTGTTCCGTTCTGTACCTGAAGTTGCAAGTGCTAAACTGTTTGACTGGCTAGTTTTTCTGTACGAAAAGTGGAAAAATGTTGATGAAGAAGCAATTATGATCTCAACTGTTGTGGCTACCATGGAATTAATGAAGAGCGGTGTTACGACTACTACCGACCACTTGTACTTATTTCCTAAGGGTCATCCTAATCTAATTGATGCAGAGATGGAAGGTGCTGATATCACAGGTGTTCGTTTCTACGCAACAAGAGGGAGTATGTCTTTATCTAAAAAGGATGGCGGCCTTCCGCCTGACTCTGTAGTCCAAACCGAAGACGAAATTATAAAAGATTCGATCAGGGTCGTAGAGAAATACCACGATCCTTCTCCATTCTCGATGAGAAAGGTTGCTCTTGCCCCCTGTTCACCATTTTCAGTAACAGAAGACTTAATGAAAGAAACTGTAAAAATTGCCGAACAGTACGACCTGCTAATTCATACTCACCTTGCTGAAACAAAAGACGAAGAACAATTTTGTCTGGAAAAATTTGGGTTAAGGCCTGTAGACTATATGGAAAAGTTAGGATGGCTAAATCCCAGGGCGTGGTTTGCTCATCTTGTACATCTTTCCGATAGCGATATCCAAAAACTTTCCGATAGTGATTCCGGGATGTCGCATTGTCCTACTTCCAATATGAGGTTAGGTTCGGGTATTGCAAGAGTTACCGAGATGAAAGATACTAACATTAGGATAGGATTAGGAGTTGACGGAAGCTCCTCAAATGATACGGGTAACTTCCTG
>Ga0256831_1001774_pt1 | contig 11368 bp, 8 predicted proteins | sample 132544metaG_FD_189087 | JGI IMG/M metagenome (GOLD analysis project Ga0256831, IMG submission 189087) | Hydrothermal vent microbial communities from Lau Basin, Pacific Ocean - 132-544 | ecosystem: Environmental > Aquatic > Marine > Hydrothermal vents | place: Pacific Ocean: Lau Basin | collected... | reverse complement strand
GCCTCCGCCGGATCGGCGAGGTGCGCCTGGCCCGCTATGGCGTCGCGCCGCTGCCGGAGGAGCCGACCCGTCCGCTTGAGGCGACCTTCGGCTCCGCCATCCGCCTGGAGGGCACGGCCATCGGCGGCGAATGCTTCCGCGGCGGGGAGATCATCCCCATCTCCCTCTTCTGGCGGGCGACGGCGAAACCGGCGACACGCTACAAGCTCTTCGTCCACCTCCTGGACGCGGCGGGGAACCTCGTCGCCCAGTACGACGGCGAACCGGTCGGCGGCTTCCGACCGACGGATGGCTGGGAGCCGGAGGAGCGTCTCATCGATCGCTGCGGTCTTCTCCTCCCCGCCTCGCTCCCCCCCGGACGGTACCGTCTGCGCCTGGGCCTCTACGACGCCGCGGGGACACGGCTCCCCGTCCGCAGCGGGGGTGAGGTGGACGACGGCGTGCTATTCGCGACTTTGGAGCTTCCCTGTCACGACGCCCAGGGGGTGAGCAGCCGAGCCGGGCAGTGAGCGGAGCGAAGGTGTTGGCTCAAGGGAAGAGCAGCGTGTCGGCTGGAAGCGCTTGTCGGGCAACGCTCTCGACTACACGAGCCAAGCATATCGCAGCGTACTATCCTTAAAACGAATCACCTGGTAACCAGGGGCAAGTAATTCTTATATTGATATATCGAAGGCTTGGCACACCAGTCGAATTCGACAAAATCAAAATCGGCCTGAAGTGGGTTATCCTGCCATTCGTTTATCAGGTGAACACCAGCATAGAGAGTATTGGCCGCGCTGAAATGAACATCCCCTACTTGGATCCAATCCGTACCAGTCCGACTATACCAAGCAGTGAAGCTGTTGTTATCTCGCTCGAATCTGAGATACACATCAGAAGCAGAAAGTATAATATCTCCACTATCTGTATATGTACCACTCACACGATAAATAAACCGCAGATGCCCACCAGTCTTGAGTTCTAGCCTGATATAGTTATTTTCGTCTTGCCAGATGAGAAGGCCAGCACCCTGGTATTCATCAGGCACGGGCACAATTCTTACATGGGTTTGAACAACAAACCTCCTTCCTACCGGCTGCAAGAGACGAGGAGCATTTAGATTGAGAAACAGATCGTGGCCACTGCCCGGAGTCATTAAGCGCAAGTAACCGGGATTCGCGGTTAGGCTGTAAGTGGAATCGGCCAACGGATCGACCCACAACCATCGCAAGTCAAGCATGGAAGTCTTGAAAAGATCGCAAAAGCCCGGCGGGAAAAAGTCGCTATCCCACAAGGTAACATACACTATATCGTCTTTCTCAAAAGTCTCTGCCCAAAGGTTGGCTCGACGATTGACATAGTTGAAGGTCAAGTTTAACCCTATTCGTCGACCATGCTGCAGAATCAGTCCAGTTTGGGAATTGTACGGAATGGCTATTTGGACAAGGTAGCCACTGCCGTAACTACGTGCATATCGACCAATGTCTGACTCCGTAATAAGTCTTCCAAACGGGTAGTTAGGGTCATCATCCCACATCGGATAGCCCTTGGTGGCAATGATGGTTTCACTGCTATCCCAAATATGTGCCTTGCCTATAATCAAAGGGGCAGTTGGGTCTGAATAACTTGGGTCTATGTTGATCTCATAGTTATCTTTGCCGTGAAACCATCCATCAGCATTGGCGTCAATCATAAGATGTATTTCCGCAAACCTATCAACCTGTATCATCAGGTAGAGATAGTTGCTATCCCAGTTGGCGTATACTGTGGAGGAAAAAGGCGCGTTTGCAGCATTGACACCGCTAATGAGTATATCCCAACCGGCAGGGTCCCCATTGAGCGGCAAGGTCTTCTCTGACATCTGTGTATTGATGCGATACAGAGGTTCAAAATCATTGCCGTCCAAAGCTTTATCCCCATCTGTATCAGGAGCAGTCAGATCGGCGTTTCTGAAAAAACCCGCAATACTCTCTTCGAGATCTCCATAACCATCTCCATCTGTATCAACAAGAGCTGTTGAACTTCCAAGGGACTGTTCCGTGATGGGCAGAGATGGACTTTGGTCTGGGACACCATCTCCGTCCGCATCAGGAGCCTGGATAATATCTCCCCAAGGAGAACGTAACACGAGCCAATTATCGGTTGGCCAGATTTTCATCCCATAGGCCCAAAAACTCCAGTTTTCTCCAAATGCACCTTCCAAATCCCAAGGGCGATCTGGAAAGAAATACTCAGGGTAGCCGCTGCTTTCCAACATAAAGTCAATAGTATGCTGAATCTCGTGGGGAAACGCAGTAGAAAATACCTCTGCTCCAGACGGCTGAAATATCGGAATCTCTGTTATGCCGGTGAGACCCAGTTGCCAATAGATGCCCCCACCCAAGCCTCCATAGGCCGCTGGCAATGAGCCGTTGTTATGTGCCCATAGGTAATTGATGCTATCAAACTGATCCCTCTCGACTCCTCGATTCAACAGATCAGATTCAACAGATACGCCATCCCCATCATCATCAGTAGGATTCAACCAGTAGCCGCCATTCTGGTGTTGCGTGAACTCAGATGAGTCTTTATAATCATCGATAATCATAAAAGTTAGATTAATATAGAATTTAAAATGAGACTGCCGCCAAATGAATCTGGCCGTGTTTGCAACATGCTGTTGAAGGAGATCAATATCACTTGAGCTTAATGTGCCAGCAGCCGTATTAGGATAAATTACAATAAGAGTGTCGAGCTCAGTGTATGCCGTCGTGCCAGAGGCTGCTTGGTAAGCAGACTGTGGAACCTGCAAGGGAGGAAATAAATAGGGGTTTCGAATTTCGATATAGCCTTGAGGTTGATCTATGGGAGCGTCAAATACCGCATAGATGTAGGGCGATCCTGCATCTGGCAGGTTATTTACACTCGAAGTTGGCGTAACCTGCAAGCCAGTGAATAAGACTAATGCAAAAACTATTCGAAGATATTTGTGACTAAACATTCTGATACTCCTCATCTGCAGCGATAAGCCACCAACGAAGCGGCGGATGAGCAGCCGGGCCGGGCCGTGAGCGGAGCGATAAGGTCGGCTTAAGGGCTGCGCCCGTACTGCGCGTCAGGCCCACTATGGACGGTTGGTTCCGCCACCAATACGGCTGCCCATCTCTCTTCCCCGCTCCCTGCCCGCTATCCAAATCGGATACCGCGCATTAGCACCCCGCGTTACCCGCTGCACCTTCCCCGTCGCCACCTCAGCCAGCCAGATGTCCGGCACGCCTCCCGCATCCGTGCTGAACGCCAGCCACTTAGAAGGTGTAGTGCTTCGCCGAATACACAAACCCTCGGCTTATTCCCCAAAGCGCCGGAGGAGTTGGTAGATAGCATTTGCGCCAAAACCGATTGCTTCAACGGGAATGCGTTCATCTACACCATGGATCACCTGGATGAAATCGAAATCTCTTGGGAGCTGCATCGGCACAAAACCGTAAGTTTGAATCCCCAAGCGAGCGAAGAAGCGCGCATCGGTAACCCCGCTCATCAAAAAAGGAACTGGAATCCCATCGGGATCGGCCTGACGCAAAATATCAGCCAGCAAATCAAAGAGGCCCATATCCGGTTCAGCCGGGCCGGGATCATAACGTATGACTTCGATCTCGACATCGTGGCCGACAATGCCGGTCAACTCCGAGATCAAGTCATCGGGGCTATAACCGGGAAGCAGCCGCCCATCGAGTCCAATAGACACTTCGCTTGGTATGACATTGATTTTGGAGCTTCCGTGCAGAACGGTCGGACTTACCGTGTTGTGCAAAAGGGGATCAAATGGACGGCTATGTTCCCCCATTGCATCCAGCACCATGTTCGTGAATAGTGGGTTCGTCAATTGACCGAGAACGAGTTTCTTCACTCCCCCACTTGCCGATGCCACGGCATCGAACATGAGCCGCGCGGCTGGTGTGATATGCACCGGCAAACGCTTCTTATCCAATCGCCGAAGGACCTGAGACAACTTCGCCATCGCTCCTCCACGGACGGGTATTGCCCCATGTCCACCAGTACCGCGCACTGTCATGTTCAGCCAGCACAATTGTTTCTCCGCAATCATAATAGGGTAGAAACGTTGTTTGCCAACATAGAAGGTAAATCCGCCGAATTCTCCTATGGCATATTTGATTCCTTCGAACAATTTGGGGTGATTCTCGACCAGATACCTCGAACCAAAATCGCCGCCGGCCTCCTCGTCGCTGACAATCGCAAGGACTACATCTCCGGGCAATTTCAAGGCATCCCCTTTTGCCCGCAAAAAGGCAGCCAGCATCATGGCTACTCCGCCCTTCATATCAAGAGCACCACGTCCCCACACAAATCCATCGCTCACTTCACCGGCAAACGGAGGATGCTGCCATTGCTGATTCTCCGTTGTCACAACGTCTATGTGTCCGTATAGCAATAACGGAGGTGCGTTGCCCATCCCCGGCAATCGTGCGATCAAATTGGGGCGCTCAGGCGTTTTGCCGAGAATGGTCGTTTTGATCCCGGCTTCGGCCAGCAGGCCGTTGATAAAGGAGATGCATTCAGCCTCGTTGCCAGGCGGATTGGTGGTATCGAATCGGATAAGGCGCTGGAGCAGCTCTGCGGGGCGATCATAGATGGCCGACCGGTTGCGTTTATTAGATGTCAAGGTAACAGCCTCCTTTTTCCTTCTATCATTCGAGTATTGATGCCACCTTAGCCGATGGCATATTCATGACTATTGCCGTAGGCATCTTCAATTGCTTCCAGAACTCAAAGGGGGTTACTCCTCGTACTACTCGGCTAACATACAAACTCATCACCGTCCCATGCGACACGATGACCATATCGTATCCCGTTCCCTGTTTCCAACAATCTGCTATCGCTTTCTCTATACGCTCTGATGCTTGCAATGCAGTTTCCAGGCCAAAAACTTTCTCTGTCGGATGTTCATAAAACTTTCGCAACATCTCGTCAAAACCATCTCCTACCCAACCTACGTTACGACGATCGTGTTCTCGTAGCCCTTCATGCACAGCAACTGGCACATTATCCAATTGCGAAGCCAGAATTCTTGCCGTTTCCTGCGCTTTATTCTCTGGACTCGTAAAAATGACCTTGATTGTATAGGTCTCGAGGTTCTCAGCTAATTGAAGGCACCGCCTCCGTCCTTCATCCGACAAATGCCATTGGAAGGAAGGAACGGCGGGATCAACTTCTGGGATCGAATGACGGACAAGGATCAGATTTGACAAGCCGGGCTCCATTATACGATTCTTTCTCCTGTTTACACCGGAGAGCGTCTACTGGTACTGCCTGCCTAACAATAGCGTCAGCGGCGCAACGTGTTTGCCCAGAAACATTGCGGCTCGAAGTCGTCTGATCGTCCCACAGCGAAGTCGCTGTCCGCTGCAACCGGTGCTGGGTTGGCCTTAACGCTCAAGCCGCAAAGGCATTGGACGCCATTAGGATAGCAAATTGGATGGCTTCGTAAAGCTCCGTGCTAATTTCTTCGTATTCCTCGATGATGTCCGGATCATTTGGCAAGCTCAGATCATTCCAGGAACCCATACCGCCAAAGACATAGGCCTGTGCAGCCGCAGCCAGCAATTGACACGCTTCCAAAGGAAAACCGGAAGAAGGAAGCATATCCGGGAAGGGGAATACAGGCGCAGGAGATTCTAATGCTTCCAACGACCTTGTAAAATCTTTCGTCCAGTGCGTTCCTTGCGCGAACTCTTTAGCCCGCGAGACGGCCTCCCTGAGCCTCTCCTTGACCGCACGCATCTCTTGCATAGGTAAAGCACGAGAATCTGGAGACATAAAACCACGATATTCTACAGACCAGGGCTTGGATTTGTCTTCCAAGTCTGCGTCCTCCCTGCTTTTCGATACTGCAGGGGAGGCGTAGTTGCGGGCCCCGCGGCATCGAAGAATCCTGCACAGAAGTAACGATAGCTTTTGCAAAGTTGTCTTGTGGTGATGCTCTCTCTCCTGTTTTACACTTTTTCTTCCGGCATTGATAAGCCCCATGGTTTCCCATTTTGGAAACCATAGTTCAAAACCCTCGGGCAAATCGACTTGAATGGCTCTGGAAACGCCCCCGGAAAAAGCGCTGGCGATATGGGCAGGAATCTCCCGCCTTTGCCGGTACAGATCAATATGCCACAAGCGAGTTGCTTCTGCCGAGCGCAAAAAAGCAAACCACTCGGAGACACTGCCGGCTACTTCCACGCCTCGTGTGTCCTGATTGCTCTTATAGCGGACGAACTTGACCGAGGAAATGTACTGAAGTGTGGAGTTTGTGGAAAGGTCAACATCCTTGCCACTCAGAAATAGATTTCCGTGCGCTACCAGGGCAACTATCTGAGCCACTTCGCCGTTCATTTCCACGCTCTCCCTTGGTTAATTAGCCCAACGATAGCGTCAGCGGCACGGCGAGTTTGTCCAGAAGCATTGCGGCTCGAAGTCGTCTGGTTGTCCCACAGCGAAGCTGCTGTCCGCTGCGACCGGTGCTGGGCTATTTAATCTTCTCCAGAATGAATTCTTCTCCTCCACAGACTATTCAGTTGCTTGACGTTCCGGTTATAAATGAAAGTTGGAACCAAAGACGCTCTTTCTACCAAAGCGTTGTAATCGCCCAAAATTAGAATTAAATCCTGTTCGTTTATCCCAGAAGCCTGAAGACTTTCAAGCCTGTCATCAATTCTCTGTGCAGAACTTGCGGCCTCGGCATAGTCCAAGGCCCTACCTATCAAGTCAACGGAGATTAGAAACATCAAAATAATGCTAACCACCTTAGCAATCAGGATCGACCAACTGGAACTTGGTAGGATGGGAAGAATCAATAAAGCAAGCAACGATACTAGAAAAACTACCCCAAACAACATCCCGCTAAGTTGCGCACTTTTTTTAAAGAGATACTTTGAGAAGAACGAACTTTCCTGGAGCAAATCGTTCAAACGTCCAAGACCATACTCCGCAGTAGACCAATAATAGTTTTCGTCTTCCCATTTCTTGCCCTCAGTCTCTGAAGCCGAAAAACTAACCATAATATCAGCAATCTCCTTTTCCGATGGCCGATACCCCAATCCTTCAACTAGCAGTAACAATCTGCGGGCACGTTCAGCGACACTTTTTTGGCTCCTGGATTGCCGAGAGAAAATTTTTTCAAAAACTGCCGCAATCAAGGCAACGATTGTCCCGATATAGGTAACGGCCTCTATGGTTGTGAATACTGATACCAGAGCAGCGAATGCCGTAATTGCCTGACAGCCCCATGCTCTAAATTCGTTTAATTTGGCTTTCTCGAATTCAGCACGATGCAGACCGAGCACCTTCAAAATGGTCTTATCCATACGCTGGAAACTCGCCTCCAAAAATCTGCCGCCAAATCATTATCGCCCCTTTGTGGTCAGCGTTTGAACCATAGGTTCTATGCCACGCCTCAAATGCTTTATCCCTCGCAGTCTCAAGTCGCTTAACGACCTCCTGCCTCTTGCTCTCGGTCAGGTAAGAATCAACAAAGGACTCCTCATACCATAGTGGAGAGTTAGCCAAATCAACAGCTTTATCAAAAAATGAATAGATAGCCCCAGGATAGTTGCTAAATTTGCCAGTAAGACCTTTCAAAACCATTACCTCAATATGATATGATTCAAGCAAACTGCTATGCTGGTGGTTCCACCACTTTATCATTTTGATAATGCGCTTAAATTCAGGGCCATAATCCTGATTCTTTTTGCTAAGTTTTTTAGCATGTCTGAGGGGATTCGATTTAATCCAACTTTCGCTGTTCATATCAGGCACGTTGTAATGTGCTACGTTACCCGCTTCATCTACTGTTTTAAAGACTGGCACCACATCAACGTTAGGCCAAGTCTTGTAATAGAGAGTTACTGCTTGTCCATTTTTCCTTACATTGGTCTTATACTCACCCAGACTATCCCTAACTGCTTGGAGAACTTCTGAAGGCTTCTTGCCTTCAGCATGTTTCCCATAGTGCAAAACCACGAAAATGTCCAAATCTGCATATCCCTTTACAGCGGTGTATTTAGGCAGTGAACCTGTCGCAAAGGCATCGAGTATCATGAAGTCGTCCCTCAAGAGAGACAGCAAGTGCTCCTTCCGCTTGGTCGCTATCGTACGATCATAATTGGGAGGTTCGAGATTCTTGCGAAATTCCTCAAACGCAGATGATACCGTGTGAGTCATAGAATACTCCTAACTTAAATTGTTCCATTGAATACAAGTTAACTCCATGGCTCGCGCTTTAGCCACCGCGCGATAGCGCGGTCAGTACAAGCACTCGTTAGGCTTACTCCTCTATCCCCAAGTAGCTGTTAAGCAGTACTCGAAGAGCTCCTTCTTCGTATTCCTTTTTCTCACGACTTCATACTTGATTTCCCTATATCCTAAGGATTCAAGTGAGCGAGCTAATAGTTTCTCAGTATCCACTCTAATTCCATAGAATGTAGAATTACCGACTATGTAGAAGAGTCTAGCTCCCGGCATCAACACATCCCTGAGACTAGCAAAATGTGCATGCATGTCATGAAAATACCTCAAGACGTAAGTACCCATTAGTTCAGCGCTTTTGTTGTCCACGTTTCTGATAGATTCTGAGACGACATAAACCTCTTCTGGGATCTCTTGAAAGTGAGGACGCCACTTCCTCAGCCTACTTGTCGCTATGCCCCAAGTTCCACCAATTGCTTTCCAATCTATCTCTCCCGCTGTTCTGGCGTCCTCCAAGAACCTAGTCCAGTACATATAAGGTCTCAATTCCCTTATGTAGCTAATGCGATTGGGATACGGCGGTGATGTTATGACATAGGTATATCTTACTCCATCTACCCCCCGAACTTTCCTAGAGTCTACCTCAAATACTTGAGCGGTACCTCTCAAAGGTTGTAAAGCACTTGTTAATATTGCTTCCATGATCATACGGAACAATCCATCCACATACTCTATTTCATATGCCGTAACTTTGTTGTGGAAGGACATAGAAACGTGATTGAAAGCTGCAGCAGACGTTTCGATAACCACTCGGCAGAAGCCTATCCAAAATAAACCGCCAATATTCAGCCCGGGCTCACCAAAACGGCATACTAGCGCTCTCCTTAGTGCAGCCAAGATTCTCAAAGTATGGGAAGACCACCACCTATTGATATTATAAATGCTTGGGATCCAATTGTCGTCATACATAAATTCTTTATATTCTTCAATTATTTCTTCAACATCAACTCGAGCTCGCTTTAGGTCCTCCATCCTATAATTCGCGCACTTGACATTGCCTAACCAAACCAGAAAAGGGTTTATCTCAAACAAATGGGCACTAAGCCCTTCCTCGGCTGCCACTAAGCCTGTAGTTGCAGTCCCGGAGAACGGATCAAGCAATCGAATGCTTAACAGTGTATCATCTTGAACGTTGTGCATTAAGGCTCGTACCAGCTTTACGGAGTAAGCAGGAGTCAACCTAAGCCAACCGTGGCGACCAAGTTTCTGATTGTATTTGAACGTATAATCTTCCCGGCAACCAACGCGCATTGTACTCCTCATTTTGTGCTTAGTAGTGTCCTCAAGACTTCTTGTATCTTCGCTTTGATTTTAGACGAATTTTTCTCGAAGAAACCCGCTAAATCGTATCCAAGCACCTGATTGACAAATGCGTATAATGAAACTATCGGATTATCAATTTCAGATCCGACTATAACACCACATTTGCTATTCTTGTACCTTAAAACGACATCTGTATCTATCTGTGATGAGAAAATCGCAAATACAGGCAAGTAACCGCTAGCCCAAGCAACTGTAGCATTATCTATATCAGCATTCTGCCGTTTGCTATCCTTACTCTTATAACCCTGTCTAACCTCAAAAACTGCTCCTTTAGCCGGGGTTTGAACACCTGCAAGATGTTCGCAGTATTCCTCTATCCACTGCTTAACCTTTGCAGCAACTTGAGGAGTCTTGATCCGTGATAGTTCCAATCGTGCATCCAGAGAAGGGGTTTTATTTTTCCCGGATTTTGTTTTGGCTGTATATGACCACACAGCGTACTTCGGATCAATATAGCCTGTTGCATCGATAATAATTTGCCTGAATAACCTTTCGCAACCTATCCCTATCTGCCTGTAAATTGATGTCATACCCCCTGCTGCTCTATGGGCAGTGTACATCAGCTCTGTGTCCAAGCCAATCCAAGAATAGAAAGGGTCTAATCCATACAGACGCGCGAATTCTTCAAAAGTATAGCCACTTTTCTTATCACCATGACCAAACTTGGGACGATATTTCTTGCTTCTCAAGACTGGTGTAAGGAAAATCCTGAGGTAAAGATCTTCATCAAAATCACCCATGCCGTGTCTCCTACTCCTCTCGACGCAATCAAAGCCTAATTCTAATTAGGCAATAAATCTGCACCTATGTACTCCATTGTGCAACACAACAGTTGTATAAATCCCCCCCTCTTCAGCTCCATAGGCAACATACCTGCTGTCTTCATCGCATTTCGTCCGCACCCTCGCCGCGCATGACCCTCGACAAGGGAAAATTCTCACCTAATACCACACCCCACGCAAAATATATCCTACCTTCAGGAGGCTGTCAAGCACGCTATCCCTTCATTTGACAAGAGGGACGCCCTCTCCTACAATGGAAGCAGGTGAGGAGAAAGACGATGATCGAACTCGGTGATCGAGCGAAGCGGGCACTTTGTCGCAAAGCGCCCGCTTTGTCTTGCCGAGAAAGGAGGTGTCACGAGGTCGAGGGCCTCCTCAGCCCACGGGCGATCGTCCCACGATGCCAATCCCTACAAGAAAGGATGGTACCATGTTCGACGAAGCGTTGCTGCGAGAGTTGGCCGTGCTACAGGCCCGGGGACCGATCCTCAGCCTCTACCTGGACGTGGACCCGACGCGCAAGAGTCCGGATGAGTACAAGCTGGTGCTGCGCGATCTCCTCCACCAGGTGGAAGGCGAGGCCGATGCCGAGGACATCGAAGCCGTTCGGCGCTACGTGGAGCTGGAATACGATTGGTCGGGGCGCGGATTGGTCCTCTTCTCCCGACAGGCGGAGCATCTCTGGTATGCCCTTCCCCTTGCCGTCCCCGTCCGCTCCGGCGTTACGGTGGCGACCAAGCCCTACATCTCCCCCCTGGTTGAACTGGACGGCATCTACGGGCGCTACGCCGTCGCGATGATCGATCGGCAGGGCGGGCGCTTCTACCTCTTCCAGATGGGCGAGCTAAGCGCGCAGGATGGCTACCTGGGCGAGGAGGTGCGCGGCTCACGCAAGGGACGCGGCTCCTCGATGGTCGGCATGCGCGGCGGTGCGCCGACCTCCGGTCGCCGCGAGGAGGAGGTCATCCAGCGCAACCTGAAGGAGACGGCGCAGG
>Ga0256831_1001773_pt1 | contig 11374 bp, 12 predicted proteins | sample 132544metaG_FD_189087 | JGI IMG/M metagenome (GOLD analysis project Ga0256831, IMG submission 189087) | Hydrothermal vent microbial communities from Lau Basin, Pacific Ocean - 132-544 | ecosystem: Environmental > Aquatic > Marine > Hydrothermal vents | place: Pacific Ocean: Lau Basin | collected... | reverse complement strand
TAATTACAATTTTCCGGAATTGCTCTTACGCCGGCATTATCTTAAATACTTGTTTTTTGAGTAGTCTCAATGTCTTTTACTCATAAAAAACCTTGTTGTTTTATCAACTCAAATTTGGCAAATATTGCTTTTCTGTAATCTTTCTTAATGTGAAATTGAAGTATTCTCAATCCGGTTAAGTTTGCGTACCAATGTAAATCGGGATTAATTGCAAATTGGTATTCTCATTAAATTGAGAAATTATTTTATTTACTTTGCAGCCAAATTGTATATGAAACGAGCATGGTCGACAAAACATAAAAGCCAATGTATAAATTGTCCATGCGAGTTACAATGGTTAGGAATTGCAATTTTGACTTGTATGTTTATCTTTCTGAATTGCAATATTTTAATTATATATGAATGAAATATGCTTCTTGTAAAAACGGTAAAAGAGCTACAAAATAGTTTAAGGAAAGTCAGAGAGTCGGGGACAATTGGTTTTGTGCCCACAATGGGAGCTTTGCACCAAGGCCACCTCTCGTTGGTAAAGCAGGCAGTGGCCGAAAATACGACGGTTGTGGTAAGTATTTTTGTAAACCCTACCCAGTTTAACGACCCCGGCGATTTGGAGAAATACCCGCGCACACTCGAATCGGACTTAAAGTTGCTCGAACAAACCGGCTGTAAAGTGGTTTTTGCTCCCAATGCAAAAGAGGTTTATCCCGAACCCGATACCCGGCAATTTAACTTCGGACAGCTTGAAACAGAAATGGAAGGGAAACATCGTCCCGGCCATTTTAATGGTGTGGCACAGGTTGTTAGCAAGCTTTTCGATATGGTAAAACCCCACAAAGCATATTTCGGACGAAAAGATTTTCAGCAACTTGCCATTATAAAAGCAATGGTAAAACAGTTGAACCTCGATATTGAAATTGTGCCCTGCGAAATTGTACGCGAGGAGAACGGGCTGGCAATGAGCTCGAGAAATGAGTTGTTAACGCCCGAAGAGCGGAAAAATGCAGCGCATATTTTCGATACATTGAAAAAAGCACAAAAACAAAAAGGGAAAATTTCCGTATCAGAACTTGAAAATTGGGTGATTAAAACCATAAATGAAAACCCGTTTTTAGAGGTTGAATATTTCGAAATTGTCGATAACAATCAACTTCAGCCGGTTAAAGAGTGGAACGAAAAGATAAAAACGATAGGTTGTGTTGCTGTGTTTTGCGGCAACGTACGACTAATTGATAATATTTGTTTTAATTAAATAATAGAGAGGTATGCAAATAGAAATTTGTAAATCGAAAATACATAAAGTAACTGTTACCGAAGCCAATTTGCAATATGTTGGCAGTATAACAATTGATGAAGATTTAATGGATGCCGCAAACCTTCTTGAAAATGAAAAGGTTCAGGTGGTAAATATTAACAACGGCGAACGCCTCGAAACATATATTATTAAGGGTGAACGCGGTTCGGGAGTTATTTGCCTAAACGGACCGGCCGCACGAAAAGTTGCTGTTGGCGATGTGGTAATAATAATTTCGTATGCACGAATGGATTTTGAGGAAGCAAAAACATTTAAGCCCGCTATTATTTTCCCTGACACCGAAACAAACAGTTTGGTCTGAATTGGTTAGCTGTTTATTCCCGTTTCAAAATTCAATACTTCATTAAATTTTTGTTTCTCGCAAAGCCGCAAAAGTCTGATATTTGGTGAATTGAGACAATCTCCTTATGTCTTGTAATTCTCTGCTTATGAGATATTTAAAAAATATACCGAACCATTATAATTATTTTCCCGTAAAATATTGCCGCGAATCGAGCTCGGTAAGATTTGAAGCCCGCGCGTTGGTAATTTCCAAAACCGAATGTTCCGAAATTTCTTCGTTTTTATATCGGTAGGTTTTTGCCAACTCAATTTTTACGGGTCGTAAATCTTTATACTGAACAGAAAAGTTGTATGAAACATTTTCGAAATAATTGTGATTTGTTGCGCCAATTGCAAGTCCTTTTCCCTGTCGGTTATTTTTTGCCGATACCACTTTCCCTTCGATAGAGAGAACCGAATAGGTCTCTTTTTCAACCGTAATTTTTCCTTCGAAACTTGTGGCATAAAAATCGCCCGAGCCGGCTAAAGTGGGCTGCTCTTGTTTAAACGAAATAACCCAATACGCTTTCCCGTCGATGGTTGGTTCGTCGATAAGTTTTAAATTTAATCCACCCGTAAGAGCCGGGTTTAATACCGACGAGGCGCTGCGTACCCAATCCAATTCCAGCAGTTCGTCGATGTTTGTTGTGCCCGTCGAAAAACGATAATCGTTTATCGAATCAGCCATTTTAACCGAATAGTTTAACGACCGGTAAGCATTTAGTTTCGAAGGTTTTGAATACCCCGTAAAATCGTAAATTAAAACATCGCCCTGCTGTTTTATTGTTGAATCGTTAACTGTTTTTTCGTTGCTGTAAGTTGCAGTTAAATTGTAAGGCCCCTGAATATAGTTGTATGGAATCTCTTCGGAAGCCATACGTAAAATTCGAATAAGAACCATGTTTTTAGCGTCAATATCCACATCTCCTATTCCGTATGATTTTGCAGTCATTTTAATAACACTAAACTCTTTCGCAAAAAGCGACTGAACCGGAAACTGTTTGTTATTAAAACCCACGGCCGAGAAAAAGATATTTTTCTCAGCCATCTCTTTTGGAATTTTTAGCTCAAAATTTCCATTTTCATCGCTTGCTGTGCCATGAAAAGTCCCCTCAATTCCTATATTTGTGTACGAAATTGGTTGATTGGTTGTAGCATTTATTACCTTCCCTTTAACTGTTTTTACTACTGTGCCCGGCTGTTGTGCCCACACCGAAAAACTTAAAAGTACGACCAAAAATATTGTAGATAACGTTCTCATATCAAATTAATTTTCACTAAAAATACCATTCATCATTTAAATAACGTTATTCTAACGAAATATTATTTTTTATATTTGTTAAATCTTAAAGATAAGAACATGATTCAAAAATATTCTTTGCTGATATTCAGCTTTTTCCTAATTGTTTTCTCGTCGTGTGTTTCGAAAAAGAAATTTCTTGAAATGCAGGATGGCCGGTTAAAAGCCGAAGAACTTTCGCGTAAACTTAGCGACGAAAACAATGCTAAAGCCGAGCGGATAAAAGCATTAATTGCTGATTTCGAAAGTATGAAAAACGAGCTGCTCGAGAGTAATGCAATAAAAGATAACTACATTGATACGTTGAACCGTAAAATATTTTTGCTGAACGAAGACCTGAACAAGCGGGAAGAGTCGTTGCAGGAAACCAGCTTTAATCTCGATTTTGAAAAACAGCGTTTAACCAATGCGTTAAGCAGTAAAGACAAAACAATAAAATCGTTGCAGGCGCAGGTTGAAGAATTAAAAACCGAGGTTTATAATGTTTCTACGGTAGTTAATCAAAAAGATTTTGAGATTGGAAAACTAAAAGATAAAGCTCGTGTTCAGGATGGAAAAATAGCTGAAGGCGAAACTAAAATTACGGAACTTCAATCGCAACTTAAAAAAGTTGAAGCCGACACAAAGAAACTTCAGTTGCAATTAAAAGAGAAAGATGCAACAATTATGCGTCTCGAAAACAACGTAAAATTATTAAAGAAAGAGATTGGCAAATAAATTTTTTATAAATCAACTAAAACTAAAATGATGAAAAAACTGGTACTTTTTGTTTTTGTAGCACTCCTTGGGTTTACAACAATGAGTTGCGGCGACGGTACAAAACCTCTTTTTAACGGCGAAAATCTGGATGGCTGGATTATTCATGGTACTGAAAAGTGGTACGTTAAAGACGGCCTGCTAATTTGCGAAAGCGGCCCCGATAAAAAATACGGTTATCTTTCGACCGAAAAAAATTACGACGATTTTGAACTGACACTCGAGTTTTTACAAGAAGCCAATGGAAATAGCGGTGTTTTCTTTCGTTCAACTTTTGAGGGAACAAAAGTAAGTGGCTGGCAGGTAGAAGTTGCTCCTCCAAACCACGACACTGGCGGTATTTACGAATCGTACGGCCGCGGTTGGCTGGTTAAAATTCCCGACGAAAAGGAGAACATTCTAAAAATGGGCGAGTGGAATAAAATGAAAATAAGAGTGGTAGGCGGCCACGTTACAACCTGGCTAAACGGGCAACAAATGGTCGATATTACCGACGATAAAATAGCTAAAGGAAAGGGAGCAATTGCTTTACAAATTCATGCAGGCGGCGGAATTAAGGTTTCGTGGCGAAACTTAAGAATTAAGGAGTTGTAATAAACTCAAAAAAACGGTCATCTACTTTAAAGTAAATGGCCGTTTTTTTTGTTTAAACAAATCCTTTTAATCAAAAGAATTCCTTGAGGCTCTGCCTCGAGGTTCCATATATTCTCCCCATAAATCTAGGGGCAACCCATTTAGGTTTTTTCTCCTTTAGCAAAGTAAATAATTCAACCAACCACCTCATTGGAATTGCCCACAGACTTTCAATTTGACATTTAAACAACTTTATTCAAAAAAGTGGTTTAATTTTTATGACTATTATTATTGAAAGAGTACATAAAGGGCATTAAAATTTCTCAAAAACACCAAGTCCGAAAAGTGCAAAGTCGTATTTTACTGGGTCGTCCGGGTCGAATTTCCGCAGCACAGTAGTAATCTCTTCCACCGCTTTCCAATCGTTCGATTTCCGCTGCAAAAGCCCCAGTTTTCGCCCTACATTACCGGTGTGCACATCGAGAGGTAACATCAGTTTTTCTTTTGGAATTTTGTTCCACATCCCAAAATCAACTCCGCCCAAATTGCTACGAACCATCCACCGTAAAAACATATTCAGCCGTTTTGCAGCCGCTCCGTTTTTTACGTTCGAAATATGTTTCCGCGTACGTTCGCCGGCAAGTTCAAAAAACACCTGATAGAAATATTCCAATGCCGATTTTACCGATTCTCTGTTTGAGTAACCTTTTTCGAAAACCGATTGCAATCCGCCATGATTTTTGTAAATGTTCCGTAACGACCGAATAAAATAGATACAATCGGTACCATTAAACGTGCGGTGTACAAATTTTTCGAGTTGTTGAATTTCGGAGTGCGAGGCACTTAAAACAAAATGCGAGGGTTCATTCTCCATTAACATCATCAGCTTTTCGGCATTCTTAATAATTGCTGTGCGGTTGCCCCAGGCAATTGTTGCAGCTAAAAATCCTGCAATTTCAATATCCTCTTTCCCTGTATATTTTCGCGGAACCTGAATGGGGTCGGTTTCAATAAAAGCAGGTTGATGATATATTTCAACCTTTTCGTCAAGAAATGATTTTAACTCGGCTGAATTCATAAAATAACCATGTGCAATTAAAGATGGTTTCCGGGCTCAATAATTCCATCTTTTATATGAATAATTTTATCGGAACTGTCGGCAAAATTATCGTCGTGTGTAACAATTACAAAAGTTTGCCCAAAGTCGTCGCGCAGCTTAAAAAGCAACTCGTGAAGTTCGTTACGATTGGCTGTATCTAAATTTCCCGAGGGTTCGTCGGCTAACACTACCGACGGATGATTTACCAACGCACGTGCAACAGCCACCCGCTGTTTTTCTCCTCCCGAAAGCTCCGACGGTTTATGGTCTGCCCTATTTGTCAACCCCAAATAGTCGAACAATTCCATGGTTCGTTTCTCGGCATCGTTTTTCGATTTTCCGGCAATAAAAGCAGGAATACAAACATTCTCGAGTGCTGTAAATTCGGGTAACAGGTGGTGAAACTGAAATACAAAACCAATCTCGCGATTACGAAAATCGGCCATCTCTTTTTCTGAAAATGAGGAGATATTTTTATTGTTAAAAAAAATTGACCCACTATCGGGATTACTTAACGTTCCCAAAATTTGCAATAATGTAGTTTTTCCCGCTCCACTTGCCCCAACAATTGAGTGAATCTCGCCTTTTGGAATTTCAAGATTAATTCCTTTTAAAACCTTAAGCGTGCCAAACGATTTTTTTATGTTTTCTGCCCGAATCATCAGATATTAGAATTTTATTTTAAGTTAATAACTCGAAACTTACCTGGATAGTATTTCCCAAATAAGATAAAAGATATAGATGGCAATTAACAAAATGCCGGTAACTTTTCCCACTTTCCATTTATTAAAAAGAAGCAGAATAAAAAGAAGAACTACCGACGCAAACAGTATCATCGACGATGTAAATAAATCGTCGCTACCGGCACTAATTGTCTCACCCGAAACGAGCATTACTACTAAAAACGGGAGTCCCAATCCCACAAGAATATCAAATATATTCGACCCCAGTGCATTGCTTACAGCCATGTCGGCACGCCCTTGCCGAGCCACAATAACCGACGAAATCAGGTCGGGGACTGATGTGCCAACGGCAAGAATTGTTAATGCAATAATTGCCTCGGGAATATGTAAAAGGAGTGCCGAAGCAACTGCAACCTCAACCAAAATATAACTTATTGCCGCAATGAGTACAATTGAAATTATAAAGATCGAGTAATAATGTTTTTGTGAGGGAAAAATGAGCTTCAAAAACCAATCGATGGGTTTTGAGATTCTGCTCTGTTCGCCGTGCACTTCTTCTTCAACAGAACCCTGCATGTCTTTATACGGCAATAGCTTCCGCCAGTAAACCGCTGCCAAAGCATACAAAACATAAATTGCCAAAAAAATTGCAGCTTCAAAAGGAGTTAGAGCGCCGTCGCGAATAAATAAAACTAAAAGAGCCACTGCTACGGTATAAAACAGCAAATCGCGAATCATGGGTTGCCAGGTAAGTTTTGTATTTTTTTTAGCTACAAAAGCGGCAGCTCCCACAATTACAAGCAGATTAAAAATTGCACTTCCAACAATACTGCCCATCCCAATAGCCTGATGATTACCGGGTTTAAGCACAGCAAAAAGAGCCACAAAGAGTTCGGGAGCACTACTGCCCATTGCCATTAAAGTGGCTCCGGCTGCATCGTTCGATAAATTAAGGTCTTTTGAAATTTTATCGAGGGAGGAGATAAAAAACAGATCGACAATTCGTGCCAGTAGAAAAAAGCAGAGCAACAATACTACTATATAAATTGCAATCATCAGTTTTTTACCGGTTAATTTTAATCTTCAAAATGATCTGTTATTCCCTTTTTAATATCGCTGGTTTCTTTATTAACCGTTGATGTTACGTCGTCGATATCTTTTTTTATATCAGCAGAATAGTCGTTTAATTCGCGTTTAATTTCGTTTGATGCTTTTTTAAATTCGCGCATTCCTTTTCCTAAAGTTTTGGCAATATCGGGAATTGCTTTTGCTCCAAAAAACAGCAATGCTAAAAGCATTACTAAAACCATTTCGGCACCGCTAATAAATAAAATATAATTTGTCATTGGTCTCTTTTTAACGTGCAAATATACTCAATCCATTTAGGTTTTTGTGAATTGAGCAAAGCGAAATCACAATTTTTTATTCCTCGAATAAATCAGACAAGGCTAATTTAATGGTATCAAACATCCTGAACACCAAAAATACACTCAATTCGGATAGGTTTTTGGGAAATGAGCAAAGCAAAATTACGAAGACGGAATACAATAAAAAAAGCCGGGAGTTTAAAATTGATTTAAACTCCCGGCTAACAAATAAACTTTTATTTCAAAATTATTTTTTGCGCTTAACTGCTTTTGCCACTTTTTGAGTGTCGAATGCAATTGGTGTTGCAATAAAAACAGATGAATATGTTCCAACAACAACCCCCACTAACAGTGCAAACGTAAAGCCTCGAATAGTTGCGCCTCCAAACAGGAAGATTGCAAGCAATACAATAAATGTTGACAGCGATGTACTAAATGTACGGCGCAATGTGCTGTTTAATGCGTGGTCAACATTGTCGTTTCTGTCGCGTTTCGGGAAAATATGCAAATACTCACGAATACGGTCGAATACAACCACGGTGTCGTTAATAGAGTATCCCACCACCGTTAAAATTGCCGCAATAAATGCCTGGTCAATTTCTAACGAGAAGGGCAAGAATCCGTATAGCAGCGAGAAGATTCCCAAAACAATTAACGAGTCGTGAGCCAAAGCGGCAACCGCTCCCAAACCATATTGCCAGTTGCGGAACCGTATTAAAATGTATAAGAAAATAATGATGAGCGAGAATGCAATGGCAATAGCTGCATCTTTTCTAATATCATCTGAAATTGTTGGCCCTACCTTTTGCGAACTTAGCAAATAAGTGTCGGTAAACTGCTGTAAAGCAATGCCTTTTTTAATAAAGCCGGCATCTTGCAATCCTTTCATCAACAGTGCTTCAGTTTCGTTATCAATATTTTCGCTTGTGTCCTCAATTTTATATTCGGTAGTAATTTTAATGTCTTTGTCCGATGTTTTCACTTCGGGAGCTTCGCCAAATACTACGGTTAGTGCTTTTTGAACGTCGGCAACTTTTACCGGTTCTTCAAATCGAACCAAATAAGTACGTCCCCCTTTAAAGTCGATACCGTAATTTAATCCGCGAACAAACAACGACCCCACAGATAAAAGAATAAATGTTCCTGAAATGATATAGAACACTTTTCTTTTCTCCATAAACTTAATTTTGGTATTACGTAACCAGTCTTTTGTTTTCGACGATGTGAAAAGGATTTTATCGGATCTCTTCAATTTCCAGTCGAACATAATACGAGTTAAGAATATGGCAGTAAACATTGAAGTAAGAATACCAATAATTAACGTGGTAGCAAAACCTTTAATTGGCCCCGAACCAAACAGGTATAAAACAACTCCGGTTAACAGTGTTGTAACCTGCCCGTCGATTACAGCCGAATATGCATTTTTGTAACCGTCGGTAATAGCCAGACGAATTCCCTTCCCTGCATTTAGCTCTTCCTGAACTCGTTCGTAAATAAGTACGTTCGCATCAACCGACATACCAATTGTAAGCACAATACCTGCAATTCCGGGCAGCGTTAATACAGCACCCAGCGAAGCCAAAACACCAATAATAAAGAACAGGTTAATAATAAGAGCAACATTTGCAACAAGCCCTGCATCCTTGCTATAGAAGAAGAACATATAAACAAGAATCAAAACAAAAGCAATCATAAACGAGAAGAAACCGCTTCTAATTGCCTCTTTACCAAGCGACGGCCCAACAATTGCTTCCTGAATAATAATTGCAGGAGCAGGCATTTTACCCGATTTCAGAATGTTTGCAAGGTCTTTTGCCTCTTCAATACTTTCCAGCCCGGTAATGCTCGAGCGACCTCCGGTAATTTCGCCTTGTACAGTTGGGAACGAGCGAACATAACCATCTAAAACAATAGCAATTGATTTACCAATGTTCTCTTTTGTCATACGCGACCATATTTTGTCGCCTTCGCTGTTCATATACATGGTAACTTCAGGTTTCGAACCTAACCGGTCGAAGTCCTGACGTGCATCGGTAATTACTTCACCATCGAGAGGAGCACGTCCGTTACGAGTGGTAATTTTAATTGCAATTAACCGGTAATACTTTCCGTCTTTATCTATTGATTTTGATGTCCAGCGGAAGGTCATATTTCGTGGGAAAATACTTTTAACCTGTGGAAGATTTAAATATGTATTAACCTTTGAAGTATCTTTAGAGTGCGATGTTCCAACTACCGGCCCGGGAAATAGTTGTCCCTGCTGGTCGGTACTAGGATTTAAAACGGCAAACAGAGGATACTGTTTTTTGAAATCATCGAGATTGGTTGGCGAACCTGTTGAGTCGGTTTCGGCACCTGCTTCAAGTTCTGAAAGTAACGAACTTTCGGTGTCGGTAGAATCTTTAACGCTCTCTTTTGTGTCGGCCGATTTTTCCGATGCTTTTTCGGTAGTCTGTTCTGTTTTTGTTTCTGATTTATTGGCACTGTTCTCTTCTGCTTTCAGCTCCTCAATCTCTTTTATTTTCTGATTTGCCTGTAACAAATACTGATAAACTTCTTTATTGTCGTAGGTTTCCCAAAACTCTAGATTCGCTGTTCCCTGCAACAGATTACGTACCCTGTTTTGGTCTTTTACTCCGGGAAGCTCAACCAAAATACGTCCTTTGGTTTGTAGTTTCTGAATATTTGGTTGTGCCACTCCAAAACGGTCGATACGCGTACGAATAATGTTAAACGAATTATCGATTGCTGCATCGGTTTCATCTGAAATTACTTTTAATACATCGGCATTCGACGTGTTAAAATTAACACGGTTGCGTAAATCGAGGGTATTAAAAATTGAAGCTAATTTTGCATTCGGGTCAATCTCCTCGAAAGCCTGGCCAAAAAGAGTAACAAAGTCGGCTTGACTATGTGTTTGCATCTCTTTAGCACGCTGAAGTGCCGCATTAAAAGTAGAGTCGGTACTGTAGTTCGACATAGCTCTGATGATATCGATAACCGATACTTCGAGCGTAACGTTCATACCTCCTTTTAGGTCGAGTCCCAGGTTCATCTCCTGTCCTTTTACATCATTATATGTAAAATCCTTCAGTCCGAAAAAACTGTAAACGTTTTCTCCTTTAAGCGAATCGAGATAAATAGCTTCTTTCTTTTCATCTCCTTGTGCGTATTCAGCGGCATCTTTTTCAATCTGATGTGCTTTCCAGGTAAACGATAACTGGTAAACACAAACAGCAGCCAATAGAATCGCAAATGTTAAAACTGCACCTTTGTTTTGCATTTTAAATAAATTTTTAGTGTTTAATTTTATAATTATTTTTGGATAAATATCCATTCGAAACTGCTATTCAGCAGCTCTTTCAGTAACCTCAAGATTACTGAACTCAACTATTTTTAAAGTTGAAAGAAAGATTACGAAACCGGTGGTTCGTCGTCGGGGTGAGTAAAGAAATAATTTCGAAAAACCAGATAATGATAAGCCAGAATAAGCGGAGTAGTTTGTGTCTCAACTTCGGCTTTTAGTACCTGAAAGTTTCTTAATTGATGATATTTCTGAATAAATTTGTCGTGCGATTTAAACGGAGTTTTTCTGCCTGTATCTTTTTCTGACGAGGTTCTTAGGTCGAAACTATTGGTCTGACTAACAAAATAGATTTTACTTTGCGAGTTTGTGTTATTTGTCGATTCGGCCTCAATCTCCTTCAGTGTTTCAGAGTTGTTTTCGAAATAGGCATCGAAAAGTGTAGCCACACCAATTACGGCAACAAATATTGCCAGGCGCATCCATATTTTTTTCGATATTTTCTTTTTGAGAATCATACTCTTACAACCATCTCGGGTTGTTGCTTTTTTAAAGTAACTTTTTTAGCGTGGCAAATATACCGAAACAATTCAGGTTTGCAAAAATGAGTTGAGAAATTTTACTTTAAACTGATAAGAACGCAAAACGCTTGGGCAAAA
>Ga0256831_1001772_pt1 | contig 11374 bp, 10 predicted proteins | sample 132544metaG_FD_189087 | JGI IMG/M metagenome (GOLD analysis project Ga0256831, IMG submission 189087) | Hydrothermal vent microbial communities from Lau Basin, Pacific Ocean - 132-544 | ecosystem: Environmental > Aquatic > Marine > Hydrothermal vents | place: Pacific Ocean: Lau Basin | collected... | reverse complement strand
ATGGTGGGTATATAGTCTCAAGTGAAACTTGTGCGTTTGATTTAGTCGGTGCAAAATTTATAAGAGATATAAGACCCGGCGAGATGATTATCTTTGATAAGAGCAAAGATGAGTACGAGAGTATTCAACTTTTTGAGCCAGATCCAAAAATTTGTGCATTTGAGTATATATATTTTGCTAGACCAGATAGTGTTATAGACGGCAAGAGTGTATATGAAGTACGAAAAGAGATGGGTAGAGCAATGGCAAAGGAGAATAAAATCCAAGCAGATCTAGTGATCCCCGTACCTGATAGTGGAGTTAGCGCAGCACTTGGATATGCAAATGAGAGTGGTATTCCTTTTGAGATGGGGATAGTTAGAAATCACTATGTCGGCAGAACCTTTATAGAACCTACTCAAGCAAGAAGAGATATGAAAGTAAAACTGAAGCTATCCCCAATCTCCTATCTGCTAAAAGACAAGAAGATAGTAGTCGTAGATGATAGCTTGGTGCGGGGTACAACCGCAAAAAGAATTATAAGGATACTAAAAGATGCGGGAGCAAAAGAGGTGCATATGTGTATAACTTCGCCAACTATTGAGCATCCTTGCAAATACGGTATAGACACCCCAAGTTATGAAGAGCTTATAAGTGCAAATATGAGCGTAGAAGAGATAAGAGCATATATAAAGGCAGATTCGCTTAGTTTTCTAAGTATAGATTCATTGGTTAAAAGTATAGGAGATGAGAGGAGCTATTCACTTGTGAGTTTCGATGGAAACTACTTTATAAAGTGATAAGTACCTAACCAGAAGTAACACCAATTAATTAAGCTATCTACAGTGTAGTTTATAAATCATTCTCGGATTTACAAAATATGATGGGTATCTCATAGAAGCGCTGAAGTTTCTTAGCTCAGCAACCCTTAAATTTTTAGCTATTAAAAAATCTTTTTCTATTGTAGATTTTTTGGCATTACCATCAATTTTATTTGTTAAAAATCCAAGCCCCGTGGTCGGCTTATAGACTGTAGAGCCTGTAAGCTTACCCGACTCTACTGCGTTATTAACTAGCTTTACATGTAGAAAACATTTTGATATACCAAATTTTCCTATATTTCTAACCCGACCAGAAATTACTAGTGATTCACTGATCAGAATTCGAGAGTGAGTTACATTTTCTAGCCTTGCTTTTTTGGTATATTTGTCAAGAACAAACATTGAAAAAACTGCCAACATTGATATGACTAAAAAGTTAGAGAAAATCATCGCTACAAGAACTTTTTTTCTTGTCTCTTTCAAAGAGAGAATAAGTAGAATAATAAACAAAATAAAAAGTATAATCAGGGTGATTATATGAACAATTGTAAAATATGAAATCATAACCCTTCTCCATAGCACTCTGCGGTTACGGATGTATTTATGTCGTAATTGTATGAAAAGTTATAAAATACAGTTCTATTGCTCATAGTATCACCCGCCTTTAATCCTACTTTTCTTAAAATCGTCATATATTTGATTGGCTTTAGTTTGTTTATAAAAGTTTTAAATTTTGATTTTGAGTATCTATATATTTTTGTCTTTATTTGACATAATTTATAAGACTTTTTTGATATGTTTTTGATATCTGAGTCAACAATAAGAGTGTTTGAAAAGTGTAGTTTTTTGTATCTTACATGCTCTATTTTTACTGGTCTGATCGTTTTATCTAAAAAATATTTTAAGACAAAAGGTCCGATAAAAAGAAGAAAAAATGAAAAAAGTATCATTATTATTGATAGTTTGGTGGATTTTTTTATGAGCAAGAGTGATAAAAATATGAGGATTAAAAAAGTTAATATTAACCACAAATAGGCTATATAGTCATATAGCCCAAAGTGGTTTATATAGATTAAGATTGAAGATTTTAGTTCATTCATTGTCTCTGCTATTCTTCTCCTCTATGCCACTTAAGCCAAATCTTTTTTTAAGCTCTTGCTTTACTAAATCAGGATTTATATTTTTATATCCTAGTGCAACGAGAGTATGAAAAGCCAAATCTGCCGCTTCATAAATAATCTCTTTTTCATCTTTGTCTTTGATGGCAAAACAAAATTCTCCAGCCTCTTCTACAACTTTTTTTAGGATACTATTTTCTCCTTTTTTAAACAAAGAGGAGACATATGACTTTTTGGGATCTGCATTTTTTCTTTCGCATATAACATGATAAAGAGTATCACTAATGCTATAAGAGTCGATTTTAGTCTCTATGGGAGGTAGTTCCTCTTTTGTATCAACCCTGTTAAAGAAGCAAGACATCCGTCCTGTATGACAAGCAACACCGTTTTGTTTGATTTTCAGTAAAATAGTATCGCTATCGCAATCAAGATATATCTCTTTTACCTCTTGAGTATGCCCACTCTGTTCTCCCTTTTTCCACAGTTTTTTTCTGCTTCTTGAGTAGTAGTGGGCAAATTTGGTTTTGAGTGTCAGATCAAATGCTTCTTTATTTGCATAGGCGAGCATCAAAATCTTGCCATTTTCAAAGTCTTGTGCGATGACTGGGATCATTGGATTTTTATCCCAGTCTATGTTGTTCAATATCTCTTGATTCATATATTCCTACTTGTTTATGCTTGTCATCTCTTTTGTATTTTTTGTATCTACCCAAATATTTGGAACAGCACCACCTGGTGTTAAAAATATTTTTGCATCTTTATTGACTTGCAAGGCATCATTAAATTTACCCTGTACTTCTATTTGTCTAAGGCGAAGTAGGTTGGGTGTGATACTTTTAGCAATCTCAATATTGGCATAAGCATTTGCGTCTGCTTCAATTTTTACTGCATTTGCCTGACCTTGAGCTTGTATTTTTCTTGCATTGGCATCACCGGTTGCAAGAGCAGCTTTCTTTTTAGCCTCTTGATTTGCTCGCTCAACTTCATACTTTGTTCTTTCAGCCTCTTGTTTTGCTATCTGAACTCTCTCTATTTGGTCTTTTATTTTTTGAGGAAGTATGATATTTCTTAGCTGGACTGTAAGAAGTTGCACGGGTTGTCCGGGCTGTGCATCTATATTTTTTCTGATTTGTTGGTCTATCTTAGCTGCGATAACATTTCTTAGCACAGGTAGCTCTTCTGCAGGATATTGTCCTACTACATTTCTTGTGACATCTCTTACTACGGGATTTATGATTTTATCTTCCCATGCCAAACCCCATGTTGCGATTGTTTGAGGAGCGGTTGACGGCTCTAGTTTGTATTGGACTGTAAGGTCGATAGATACAGGAAGTCCACGAGAGTCAAGTACAGATATTGCATTTTTATTTTTTATGCCAGAGCCTCTTTGAGTTACTTCTTGATCAGCACCGGAAGTATAGTTCATGATTCTTACTTTAGTGTCAACTATAAATACTGTTTGCACAAAAGGTAAAAAGAGATGAAATCCCGGATTCATAGGAATTGGGTCAAACTTACCGGCAGTTGCTTTTATGCCCATTTCACCAGAATTTATGACAACAAAAGGCTTAGCAATGACTAAAATTACAACAATAGCAATTAAAACATATAAAAAACCTGCTTTTTTGCCTAGATTTTTAAAAAAATCTGGAGGCTCTATATTTGGAGTTTGGCGGTTATTTCCAGAGTTTCCTCCTCCACCATTTCCACTTTTCTTATTAAAATAATCATTTAAATCAACGGGCATTTTTATCCTTTAAAATTTTATTGAATTCTACTGTAACTATCTAAATGAAAGTTAACAGATCTCTATATTTATCATTTCTGCCATATACTACATCAAAATATGCTTCTTGGAGTTGCTTTGTCATCTCACCTCTTTTTCCATCACCGATTATGTAATTATCTACATCTTTTATCGGTGTTACTTCTGCAGCAGTTCCGGTAAAAAACGCTTCGTCTGCTATATATACTTCATCTCTTGTTATTCTTCTCCTCTCTATAGGGATATTGGCATCTTTAGCTAGCATGAGTACTGTATTTTGTGTGATACTCTCTAGTGAAGTGTCATTTGGAGGCGATATAAGTACCCCATCTCTTACTATAAAAAAGCACTCTCCACTACCCTCGGCAACAAATCCATCTTCATCGAGCAAAAGAGCCTCTTCATATCCTGCATCCATTGCTTCATATTTTGCTAATTGTGAATTTAGATAGTTTGCAGCAGCTTTTGCTTTGCCCATAGTAGAGCTAACAGGATTTCTTGTAAACGAAGATATTTTAACTCTTATACCGTTTTCTAGACCTTCATCTCCAAGGTAGCTACCCCATTCCCAAGCTGCAATGGCAGTTTTTACAGGAGCATTCACATGGTATAATCCCATTATTCCGTAACCAAGATATATAAGAGGCCTAAGATATACATTTGATTTAAAATCATTTACCCTTAAAACTTCAAGCTGTGCATCCTCTAGCTCTTTGATGTTATAAGGTGGTGTAATTCTTGTTATTTTTGCTGAGTTTAAAAGTCTTTTTGTATGATCTCTTAGTCTAAATATAGCCAAGCCTCTGTCTGTCATATAAGCTCTTGTTCCCTCAAAAACACCATTTCCATAATGCAGAGTGTGAGTTAAGATATGTACATTTGCCTCATCCCAAGGAGTTAATTTTCCATCCATCCATATAAATTTTGCTTTTTCCATAATTTTTTCAACCTATTAATAATAAAATAGCTATAATAATACCCAAGTTTAGATTAAATAATGTTTTAGGGCAACTCTAATAATTAGGCAATACCCACAATTATCTATTATTGAGGTGCCTCCCAAGGAGTACAAGATGAACAGAGCAAAGATATTTTTAGGAAGTGAGTGCAAGAGTACGCAAAACTATATAGAGGTTAAAAACCCTTTTAATTCAAATGTTGTTTCGAGTTATCCAATATGTACGACAAGTGATGTAGAGATGGCATACCTAAAAGCAAAAAGTGCTTCAAAAGAGACGAAAAAATCACCCCTGCACCAAAGAGTTTCTTGGCTTGAAGATGTTGCAAATAAGCTAGAAGAGGAGAGTGAAAAATTTGCAAAACTTATTTGTGATGAAGTGGGAAAACCGATGATTTTTGCAAGAGGAGAGGTAAATAGATGTATTGAGACCATAAGACTCTCAGCTCACACGATGATAACTATAAGTGGTGAGAGTTTTGATACAACCGCGATGCCAAGTGGTAAAAAAACTTTGGCGTTTTTTAAAAGAGTACCGGTTGGTGTTGCTCTTGCTATCACTCCGTTTAATTTTCCCTTAAACCTTGTGGCTCACAAGATCGCCCCTGCTTTAGTGAGTGGAAATGCGGTTGTCCTCAAGCCAAGCTCTGCCGCACCTCTTTGTGCATACTCATTGGCAAAGCTATTCATTGAGAGCCCTTATGCCGTCAAAGATGCACTTAGCGTTCTATATAGCGGAGAGGGTGTAAATGATGCTTTGGTAACAAGTAAAACTCCTAGAGTCATCAGCTTTACAGGAAGTGTTCCTGTGGGAAATCTTATCACAAAAAGAGCTGGCATAAAAAAGATAGCATTGGAGCTTGGCGGAAATGCGGCAACTTTTATAGATAAGTCAGCAAACTTAAAAGATGCAGCTAAAAAGTGTGCCATAGGAGCTTTTGTCAACTCTGGACAAGTCTGCATCTCTCTTCAGAGAATCTATGTACATGTAGAGGTATATGATGAGTTTTCAAAACTTCTTGCAGATGAGAGTAGCAAGCTTGTAGTCGGAAATCCTTATGATGATAAAACTTTCATAGGTCCTATGATTGATGAAGATGCCGTTGATAAAGCAAAAATTTGGATAGCAAATGCAAAACAAGAGGGTGCAAAAGTCTTGTTTGGAGGCTCAAATGAGGGTTTAGTGATGGAGCCTACTATCATGGTTGATGTAAAAGAGGATATGAACATCGTTTGCCAAGAGGTTTTTGCACCTATTGTCTCTTTGATAGCAAAGAATGACTATGAGGATGCACTAAAATCTATGAATGATTCTGATTTTGGTTTACAGTATTCAATTTTTACAAATAATTTAGCCACAGCATCAAAAGCCATAGATGATTTAGATGCAGGAGGTGTTGTGATAAATGATATACCAACTTTGCGTTTTGATATACAACCTTACGGTGGCTTCAAACAAAGTGGCATAGGAAAAGAGGGTCCGAAATTTGCTATAGAAGATGACTATACGGAGGTGAAGTCAGTTGTGATTTGTAGTTAAAAATAGATAAAAATGACATTTTAGAGACACTATTTTGATATAATCTTTATGATAGCAGACAGTTTTTAAGTTAAAGGTTGATATGAATAGATTTCAAAATTACTCGGTTCTTGTAGTTGATGATGATGCAGAGTCGCTTGAGAGTATGAGTGAGTATCTGGATTTTGAGTTTTCAACTGTATATAGAGCCCAAAGTGCAAAAGATGCACTTGATATTATCATTGAAAAAAAGCCGGATGTAATCTTTACGGATATTCAAATGCCCGAGGAAGATGGATTTTCTTTGATTTGGCAACTTGATAAAATGGGGATTAAAATTCCTGTTATTGTGATTAGTGCCTATGATGACAAAGAAAAACTATTAAAAGCTATCAAATTGGGTATAGTGGACTATCTGATTAAGCCGCTTAATTCAAAAAAATTAAAAGAAGCTATGAGGGTATGCTATGAAAAATTGAAACTTCCCAAAAAAGAGATACTTTTGGAGGGAAATTTTTTATGGAACCAAGACCAATCTCTTTTGACAAAGCATGGCAAGCTTATCAATTTAACAAAAAGTGAGACTAAACTCTTGGGGATACTCATAGAGAATCTAAATAAACCTATGGATAGCATAGATCTATTTTACCACTTATGGGATTATGAAGAAAAAGAGTATAATCCAAAAAACATAAGAAATATTGTATATAAACTCAGAAAAAAGTTGGATTGTGAGGGCTTGATAGAAAATATATATGGCGGTAGATACATGATAAGCAGTGTTATATGAAAAATAGATACACTCTTTTAAAGGAGCTTAGTATCCTTGTAGTGGAGGATAATGAGAGTGAACTTGAGGAGCTTGGAGAGCTTTTTGATATCTTTTTTAAAGTCTGTTTTAGAGCCAAAAATGGGCAAGAAGGTGTTAAAAAGTTTGCAAAAAATCGTCCAGATATAGTCTTAAGTGATGTTGGAATGCCTGTTATGGATGGTTTTGAAATGGCTGTTGAAATCAGAAAAATAGATAAAAACGCCCCCATACTATTACATACTATTTATGCTAATAATGATATTTTTTTAAAGGCAATAGAGTATAAAATATCCGGATATATGTTAAAGCCAACAAATGCAACACTTTTGCTAGATACTATTTTAAAAGAGTGTGAATCTATACAAAAAGATAAAGAGCTCCAAAATAAAAAAATGCTTATGCAAGCTATACTAGAGGAGTTTCCTGATAGTATAATGGTTACAGATTTAAATAAAAATATACTATTTGCCAACAATGCAGTAAAGACAGGCAAATACTGGAACAAAGCATCTCCTACGAAGTGTTATGAGGCGCTTTATGGGTATAGTGTGCCATGTACAACTCTAGGATATCAGTGCGATAGCAAAAATGCTATAAAAACAGGGAAGAGTTTTGAAAGTATGTATGAAGATAAAAGTATTGGCTTATTAAAACAATGCTTTAGCATCAAGACAGTCCCCATAAAAGACATAGATGGAAACCCATATGCTCTTCTGAAAGTTGTTCAAGATAGAACTGATGAAGCAAATAGAGAAAAAAAGCTAACATATCTTGCGAACTATGATTTGCTTACAAATTTACCAAATAGAACGCTTTTACACGATAGGTTAAAACAAGCTATGCTTAGAAGTAACAGAACAGGTTTGATGTTTGCACTTCTGTTTGTAGATCTTGATAATTTTAAAATTATAAATGATACATATGGACACAAAATAGGTGACAAACTACTTGAAAAAGTATCGTGGAGAATGAAATCATCGATTAGAAAAATAGATACTCTTGCTAGGTATGGCGGGGATGAATTTGTAATCATACTAGAAGAGATAACAAGTATGCAAAATATTCTATTTATAGCAGAAGATATTTTATCAAAACTAAAAAGTAAATTTAACCTTAGTAGTAGTATAAGTGTAAATATAAGCTGCTCCATCGGTATAGACATATACAATCCAAATAGCAATAAAACAGGCGATGCACTGATACATAACGCAGATAAAGCTATGTATGAAGCCAAAAAAGCTGGAAAAAATGATTATGTGTTTTTTGAAAAATAGTTTATAAGAGGGTAGATAGTGGATAAACAAGAGAAGCAAATCTTAAAATTGATGAGAATAGTACCTGTTTTTTTGGTCTCAGTTTTTTTCATTATTGCCCTCTTGATCGTTATCAACAATAAAATTCAAAATGGTGAACAGGATATAAAAGATACAAGAGAGAGTCTGTTGCAGATCAAAAAAAGTAAAATCAAAAATGAACTTTTAGCCCTCGTTAGACAGATAAATTATCAAAGAAGGACAGCAAAAAAGAGTTTAAAAAGTGAACTGAAAGAAAAAGTTGATATGGCTTATGAGATTAGCATGAATATATATAAGCAAAATATGAATAAAGATAAAAAAACTGTGATAAAGATGATAAAAGATGCTCTAAGACCGATAAGATTCAATAATAAAAGAGGGTATTTTTTTATCTATACTATGGGTTTAAAAAATGTTTTGCTCCCTGTGGCACCGGAGTTTGAAGGAGAAGATTTTTCTGGCTATAGAGATATAAAAGGTGATTATGTTGTTAGAAATATGGCTAAACTATGCAAAGAAAATTCTAGTACTTTTTATACTTGGTATTGGAAAAAACCAGATAAGGGTTTTGCTAGTTTTGAAAAGATAGGATATGGTAGATATTTTAAGCCTTTTGAATGGTTTATAGGAACAGGGGAATATTTGGTTGATTTTGAGAAAAACTTACAAAATAAGATAATAAAAGAGGTGCAAGATATCAAATATAATAAAAATGGATATTATTTTATTTTATCAAATAATGGTAAAGTTTTGGTTGGAGCAGAAGATAATAGTAGTAAATTTTTTGTGCAAAAGATAGTAAAATTTGCGAAAAACGGTGGAGGTTTTGTAGGTGGTAAAATATCAAAAAAGTCAAATACTATAACTTATATAGCTAATTTAGATGGATGGGGATGGATAATCGGTCTAAGTGAAAGTCTCAAAAATATACACAAGAAGATAAATACTAAAGAGAAGAAGTTGGCAGTACAGCTAAATGATACTCTCATAAAACTAATAGCTCTTTTTGCGGCTATTGCAATTTTATTATTAGGTTTACTTTATGTTCTTTCGCAAAAGAGCAAGCAAGTTTTTATGAGATATAAAAATACAATTTTAAATGAGATGGAAAAGAGTAAAAAACAACTTATTCTTGTGCAAAATCAAAATAAACTAGCTTCCATGGGGGAGATGCTTGGAAATATTTCTCATCAGTGGAAACAACCTTTAAATACACTCGGGATCTCTGTAAGTAAAATGATGCTACTAGAGGATGAGGGATATCTGACAAAAGAGATAATGCAAAAAAGCTTAATCAGGATGGAAAAAAATATAACATATCTTTCACGAACGATAGATGTCTTTAGAGATTTTTTTAAGCCCTCTGAGCAAATTGAAACTTTTAACCTTAGAGAAGAGTTGAAAAGTATGACAAATGTAGCCCAGTGCTCATTTGAACATAGTTTGATTGATATCTCTTGTGTGTGTGAAGAAGATATCTTCATAAGAGGGGATAAAAAGAAATTAGAGCAAGTATTTTTAAATATTTTAAATAATGCAAAAGATGCAATACTCTCAAACAATATCAAAAATGGCAAGGTAGAGATAAAAGTCCTAAAAGAGCAAGATAGAGCAAAAATTACAATTCAAGATAATGCACTAGGAATACCTCTTGATATAAAAGATAAAATTTTTGAACTATATTTTACAACTAAGTCTCAATCAAAAGGCACTGGAGTTGGTCTCTATATGTCTAAGATAATTATAGAAAACAGTTTTCAAGGAGAGTTAAATTTTGAAAATAAAAACAACGGAGCCTTGTTTACCGTTATTATTCCTATCACCCAAAAAATACAAAGATAAATGGTGGCCACGATTGGACTTGAACCAACGACCACTACCATGTCAAGGTAGTGCTCTACCAACTGAGCTACGCGACCACAAAAACATTGTGATGATACACAAAAATGGCATAAAAAATACTTAAGAGACCCTCTTAGATAACTCTTTATACATCATTTCCATATTTTTGACATCTATTTTCAGCCTCTTTGCCTCTTTAACTATATAGCCTGTTAAGGATTCTAGTTCAGTTTTTTTGGAGTTGTTAAAGTCGAGTTGCATGGATGTTTGCGAATCATAAGGAATATTTTGTACCTGTTTTATCGTTTTGTCCATCTCTCTTTCTCCTATATCTACATGTAGAGCATTTGCGATAGATACTATCTCTTTTAGTACTTCTTTTAAAAGGTCTAGCTTTTTTTCAACTATAAAGCCCATTGGCTCATTAAAATATGAAGTTAAAGTTGCAAAAGAGGAGATAAGAAGATATTTACTCCAGCAATCACGCTCTATTTGTCGGCTCAATTTGGATTTAAGTCCACTTTTGTTTAAGATGTTTTCTAGAGTTTGCAGTTTGCCTTGAAATCTATTTTGACTATCACCAAAAATAAGGTAAAAAGTCAAAGCTTTTTTCTCAATAGTGCCAAACTCTTTTATATTTGAGAGTATATAGATACAACCGTCAAGCACAACACCCCGTTCTAAGTAGGGTTGTAGCTCTATCTTGTGATTTACACCATTTGAGAGAGGTATGATAAGCGTATTGTCTCCAGAGTGTTTATTGAGTGTTTCGGATATATTTTTAAAACTATAACTTTTTGTACTTAGAAATATTATATCAAAGATATCGTTATTGTTATCATTTTGAGTGTCTGCGAGCTTCTTTGGATTTACAACAAACTCTTTATCCATGTCTTTTATCTTTAAGCCTCTATCTTTTATCGCTTCAAGATGTTTTCCTCTTGCAAAAAGTGTTACATCCGCAAGAGTGTTCTGTATGAGTTTTGCTCCTATGTATCCACCGACTCCACCAAGCCCGACTATTCCAATCTTAAGCATTTTTTTTCCTTTTGTATGAGACAAATATGATCCAAACAACAGCAAAGTCTATCATAATATCTGCAAAATTAAATACAGCAAAATTAAACCACTTATGCCAATAGATATAGTCCACAACCCCCTTGTATGCAAACCTATCATGTAGATTTCCGATGCCCGCACCATACAAGATACCTATAGGTAGTGAATACCTCAAAAATATCTCTTTTTCATACATGAGATATATGC
>Ga0256831_1001771_pt1 | contig 11377 bp, 18 predicted proteins | sample 132544metaG_FD_189087 | JGI IMG/M metagenome (GOLD analysis project Ga0256831, IMG submission 189087) | Hydrothermal vent microbial communities from Lau Basin, Pacific Ocean - 132-544 | ecosystem: Environmental > Aquatic > Marine > Hydrothermal vents | place: Pacific Ocean: Lau Basin | collected... | reverse complement strand
CTTAAAAACATCATGCCAAAATTTAAGCAAAAAATAAGCACTATAAATAAACGCTTAAAAAAATAAACTAATCGGTGTTGACAAAAAGGTAACTTTTCGCCAAAAAGGTAACCTTTTATGGATACAGTCACTAAAAAGTAACCCCTTAAAAAGTAACCCAAACCTATATAATTTTATGCTACAATACAGTCAAAAAAGGACTAAAAAAAATGAACAATGTTTGTAACACATTAGAAATGACACAATGTCATAATTGTAAGTTTGCTCAAAGAGAATGGATTTTGAACGAAAAAGGGAAATTTGGTATTAGCGTGATAGATACATGTAGTCTAAATTCTGAATACATGGACAATATAGACAACCAAAGATGCCCTTATTATCAAGAAGGAGAGTTTTCACTAAGAGAACTCCCAAAGGATTAATTATGCTGTCTAAAGGATACATGAGAAGCTTATCTCACTTGACACTTGCAAGAGCGTTTCTTATCTCCTCTATAAGAGTAGAAGAAGAGGACTTAGTGAAAGATGGATTAGTTCCACGTGCTACCATTGAGGAGTTAAAAAGATATAGAGAAAGAATAGCAAAGAGAATCAATAGTTTTCTTGGTGGTGTCTATAGTGAGGCAACATCAGAAGAGAGAGCGACATTAAAACGCTTAAATGACAATACAGTAAATAAAGCAATGGCTTCAATCTATAAGCAACTGATAGACATGGATTACGTGGCTGTCTACTTGCTGGAGTATCTTTATAACTCTGATAAAGTGAAAGAGGCTATAAAGAGGCTAATAGACATAGAAGAATTAAGAGAGATGAAGATGCTAATTGAAAAAACCTATGTAGGAGATATAAGAGACAAGAGGTACATCTCTAAATTTGAACATATTGCACTCATTAAAAATATTATCACCAAAACCTCATAAAGCCCCTGCTTTTTAAGGTTTTTATGCTACAATACATCATATCAACACAAGGAATCAAAATGTACGGACAACAATCTAAACCAACCCTATACAATGCTACGATAGTCACTGGAGAATACACTAACCAACAAGGAGAGAAAAAAAAGAAGTATCTAAACATTGGCACCATGTTTGTGTATCCTGATGGAGGAATGAGTTTAAAACTAGACGCACTCCCAGCTAATGGACAGATGATAAATTTCTATCCAATCAAGTCTAATCATTAAAGAGCTGTAATAGCTCTTCTTCTTCCATATCTTCTAATATCTTACAAGCCTTTTCTACAACAATATTTAAACCCCTAGCATGAGTTCTTAGCTTTAACATCTGTAAACGCTCCCATAGTTCAGTTGGGATATTAATAGTTTTTTGCTCCCTAATATATGTTTTCCCTGATTTAATAGTTATTACTCTTTTAGACATAGCATTACCTTTGTTTTTTGTGTATTGTAGCATGAGAGAGATTAAGAAGAGGTAGAGAAGGCAGGAGGGGGTTAGTTTACCCTCTGCCAATATGGAGTAATAAACAGTTCTTCGCCGTCTACTTCAAAATGATGTGGTTTTAAATACTTATGTTCTTCATCATTATTCTTACCATTAAAACGGCTTGGAAAGTACTTTAAGTATTTATACCCTCTCTTTTGCTCAAAGTCATCAAGGTATTGAGTACCAAACCAAACGGAGTATCCAAACTCACGCCCCTCTTTTAGGATTGAGATTAGAGACTCTACACGCTCACCCATAATAGTTTTGGCTTCATCAATCAATAATAAGCATTGCTGTTCTCTGAATTTGCCATTAAATAATTTTCCTTTGTCATTAGCTAACATATATGGATACAAGTGTTCTATGATTACATGAGACACCAAATTTTTCATGCTGTTAGAATACATGTTTTTTACGACAATTACACTGGTTTCTCCATTTGTCATAAAATCCTCAAAAGTTACACTTGACTTTGGAAAAATGTCAAACTCTGCAAGAGGCTCTAATACCTTAGACACAAATGCCCCGTCTAATAACTCACTCTCAATGGAGAACTCTACGAATTGAGAAAAGTTTTTAACTCCCTCTGTATCTGCTAAAAGATATTCCTCTACTGCACTTCTAAACGCCCCTATCTGCTTACCACCCATTTCAGAGCTGTAGGACTGGAGAATAGTAGCAAGGCGATATTTTATATCTCTAGTTGGTTTAGTGTCAAAAGAGTTTGGTAGCATTGGATTAAATGGTAACGGCTCTCTTTTTAGGTCTGTTACTGCGAATCCTAAGTCTGTATAATCTGATTTATAGTCGATAATGATTCTCTTTTTAACGCTTTTAGTGTCCAATAACCAAGCCTTAATTAATTGAGTTTTCCCTGAACCCATTGTCCCTGTAATAGCAATGTTTTGGTTTACCAATCTATCTGTCTGATTCCAGTTAATCGCTTTACCATCTGCTACATGGAGCTGAACAAGCCCTTCATGAAGGTTAACTCTTTTTTGCTGTGGTCTTGGTCTTTCAATTTGCTTTTTCTTGAATAGAAATTTAAACATGTGTAATCCTTTTGTGTAATTTAGTTTATGTAGTGTAGCATTGAAGAACTTAAAATACGTTGAGTTAATCGGGTTTTTGTATGAAAAAGAAGATAGGGGGCTTACAACCCCTTTGGCTTATTTAAATGAGATAAGGTTTGCTTTTTCTGCTCCTCTTAGTGTTAAGTCTATCACTATTCCAGCAACTAGACCAAATACAAGTGGATAAAAAGAATGGAAATAGATACTAAGCCCAATACCCCCAGCTGTAGAAAGTGCCATTGTATAACCAAAGTCGGTTTTAACAGCTTTTTTAGTTGCTTCACCAACGCTATCAAGGTTAATATTCTTAATATACTCTTTTGTACCAGCCTCTTCTTTTGCTTTGTCAATCTCTGCCCATTCTTTGTTTACTTCGAATACATCATCTAATAACATCTTTTATCCTTTAATCAATTTAGTGTCTATTATGTTATCCTCTACCTGAGGAACAGCATTTACATTTGTAGTTGTTGAATAGTTATTATGAGTGTTGTTAACTGTAACGCTTTTAATACTATCCCCAACAGAAGAGAGTTTCTCTTCATAATAATCTCTGATGACTCTCTCTCTATGTCTAGCCAATGCCCCAACATCTTCACGAGCATTTAAGTACCCATCTGTATAAGCATTAGATAAATCATCTTCATCATAAGCCTCTACAAGAGGAGTGTCAAGCACATCTTTAATATAAGCCACCATGTTTAGCCCAAGCCATGCAACGCCCCCAAGCATGAGAGAGTTCATAGTTTGACTAGGGTCAACTTTTGTAGCTGTATAAACTGGAACGCCAACAAGTAACGCACCAGTCCAAGCTAATCTAATCGGAGTCTTAATCATACCCATCTCCTTTATATTTTTCCCTCTACATAGAGAAGTCCTATAGTTCCTGCTACAAGAAGAACACTAGCAACAATATTGTAATTTGCTTTTGCTTTTTGTTTTTTCTTTATGTATTCCTTTGCTTGTGCCTCTCTCTCTGCTACTGCTTTACGCATTGCTTTAGCCTCTTCAATCATTTGAGCCTCTTGTTTTGTTACAGTTACGGTTTCTATTGCCATTTGTAATCCTTTCGTATAGTTTAAATTTGTATGACTATTATATAATAAAAACCCGATTTTGTCAATAGGAAATAAGGTTTTTTCGGTATAATTATATATACTTACATTATATAAAGGATTACGCATGTTAGATAAATTAGGTAAAAGCATTAGTTTACTAGCCACTGTTTGGGGCTTTTGGAATATAGGAAAGATGGTTAACCCATTGGATTACACCATAGAACAGCAGTTAATATATATTTCTATAGCTGTAGTGTTCTCATTGATATGGACATTCTACCTTATGGGCTCATTTGAGAAGAGCTTGAATCGTGGGGCATTATTGCGTTATGGGTTAGTTCCTGCCCTATCATGGGTTCTTAATGCCCCTATGGTAAAGGATATGTATATCACTGTTGCAATAGACAGAGAGTACCCAATAGTAAAAGAGAAGTTTCTAAAAGAGATAGAGCCAATAAATGCAAAGATTGAAAAGTATGAATCTCTACTGGATAAAGAGAAAGAGAAAAGCATGTTATCGCTAGAAGAGCAAAAAGAGAAGTTAGAAGCATTTAAAAGTTCTCATGCCTCTTATGTGTCTCGACTAGAGAGCAAGTACAGAACAATGAGAGAAGAATATAAGAAAATGAATTGGGAACAGAAAAAGAATAGCCAATATAGAGCAGATTTCGAAGAGTGTGAAAGCAAAGGCTACTCTGTCCCATCAAATGCAAATGCACCTAAAGCTATCGCAGAATGTAGATACCAATTAGAACTTGCCTCTTTTTCTACAACTTCTTCTAGCATGATAAAAGAGTATCAATCAACTATAGACCAGCTAGAAAAGCAAAAAGAGCAACTAAAGGAAAACGTGTTAGCCATAGAGGATAAAAGCCTCTTAAAGGAATGGCACTTCTATATCATCATGTTTCTGTTTGGCTACTTCATAGAGATAAAACTTGCTAATGCAACCTTTTGGGTCAACTGGGAAAATGCAAGAGGAACTAAAAAAAATATTAAGTTTTCATCTGTAGGTGATAGCGTTTTAGAGTTTGCCAGTCAAGGAGAAATTGACAATTTTAAAGCTACTCTTTTTGCAGTTATAAGAACTGCTTATATTGAACATATCAAGCTTGATGACATGAGTTTAAACATTGTGCAACGTAATATGTTACATGTTAACCCATATACAAAAAAGCCATATTCTGCAAAAAGATGGCAAAAAAAGATTAGAGATTACCTAAAAAATAAGGGGTTTGAACGCAACAGAAACAATCAGGAATGGGTATTAAATGTTATAAATGGTACAACAGAAGATAATATTGTACGTTAAAAAAAGCCGTGTTCCTTGTTGGAACATGGTGGGCAAATGGGGGAACATGAATAGAACATCAAGAACATGAATGAACACGACAGACTTAATAAAAAAAATTTATTAATATAGCCTCTTCATCAATAAAATACATTAAACAAATCTTAAATAAATAAATTAATGCAACATTAGATTTTTATACATTGAGTTAAACTATGAAACTCATTAAAGTTTATAGTGTTGCATTAAACATTATTGAATAATTCATGTAAATATCCATCAGTGTACAGTCTATATATATAATCACGCCCAATTTTATCCATAGTGACCACATCAACCCATGAGAACACCGAATAATTCTTCAAATGAGTGTCATTATTAGGGTCATATAAGAAGAAAGGACGCTTTATAAACGCCCTTAGCATGTCAAGCCTTGACTCTCCCCAACGCCCATAAATTGGGTATTCTAAGTCCATAGCGTACGATTTAGTCTCACGGCTGTTTGAGTGCGTTCTTGCTTCTCTTTAGCAGGTAGCCCTCTGTTTACCTTGTTTGTGCATTCAAGGGTGCTATTACACGTATATCCACCCATAAGCCTCCAATAAGCCATACCCATTAGCCAAAACACATCAAAACGCTCAAAAACGCCATGAATAGGCTCTCCATCGTCTGTTAATACCTTAACCCCTGCATACTGTTCAATGGCTTGTAAGACCCTCTGGTGATTGTCACGCCCCGTAATCATCAAAGCCCCATGACCAACATAGGTATAGCCATCATCAGTGCCTACACGGTTGCCCATGCGACCGTTATACCACTTGTTCATAATGATTCGTTGTGCCTCTTGTTTCCCAAGCTTTCGGACTTCCTTAAGCTCTTTTTGGTTCTCTCTCCAGTACTTAGAGAGACGTACTAACACTTTATCAGAGAAGTTCAAATTCTCCTGCATACGTGGTATACGCCCCTCTTTTCCTTTGATAAACTGAATTTCATGGTAGCACTGTGCAAAGAACCTTACAAGGTCAATACGCTTAGAAAGCCCGAAATTTAGGCGATACGTGTTGATTGTTAGACATGTTTGGTCTATAAATGCTTTATTTAATCCTTTACCCCATACTTGCTCTAGTATCTCAGGGGTTACTTCATATTTTGTCACTCTTCACCTCCTTAAAGTCAGATATTACGGCGTTGTCCTCTCTTGCGTCTATTACTTTATCATATTCGGCTCTTAGCCACGCATTGCGTTTCTTACAGTCGTTCAGAGCTTGTTCGCAGGTCTTACAGTTAGATACCCAAGAGAAGAAAAAGTTTATTATTTTTTTCATTGAATACTCCTTTGCTTAATTTTACCACACTCACAACACACAAAAACTCTTAAGCAAATTCTAAGAATACAATACATATTTAAACAACACGTGTTATAAAACTAACAACTTTTCCATAATTCCACAATTTTCAAAAAAATAAAAAAATGTGCATACCCTCAAAATCCCCAAATTTTACCCCTAAATCCATGTTCCCTTAAACGAACATTAAAAGAACACAACAGAAACAAACATAAAGAAAAAGTGTGCTACAATACATTAAAATTTGAAAGGAAAAGTATGATTATTTTTTATACAATGGTCTATTTAGCATTAGGGTTATATCTCTCTCAACTTGAATTAAATATGTTGGAGGAAATGGCGAAAGATACAGATGATAGTTTAGCTAGACTTGGGTATTTTGTAGACTGGGCTACTGTTGTGATTCTGTTCCCTATTGTTGTAGCTATAAGAAAAAGTTATGAGTTTAACCTAACATCTTCTGTTATATTTTTTTCATGGATTTTTAAATCTTTGAAATATATTTTAGTATTTATACCGAAGTTAATTCTGTTGGTATTGGTCGAAGTAAGAAAGCTTTTATAAATGAAATGCTACAATGCTAACGCCCCTTAAGTTTTTGTAATCCTTTTTATAGTTAAAAGGGGCAAATGTTTTATCTAACTCCCCCCATCAATTTTCACCTCTTGTTCTTTGATGGTTGCAAGAGGTGAGTTAGTATTTCCCCTTTATACACAACTTCAATGCGTACCAATTAGGCATGGTTTCAGAATCTCCCTGATAGAAGAAATTGTCCATAGTTACGAATCCATATCGTGGGTGAGCAACTCCACCTACAGCCCAATATTTATAATTGTCACCGTCTCCAGTGCCAGTGTCTACGCCTATTTGGATATTTAAACCGTTCACGGCTGTCTTGTCTGCCCCGATTGTTCCAACGCTTCCTACACCTAAAGCCCCAGCATAACCAAGAAAACGCCCCTTAAGATTTGGAGTGTCGACTATATCCCCTTCTACTGAGAAGCCTTGCAGGTCTTTTAAATATAGGTAGTCTGCAAGTTTCTCGTCTTGGTACTTTGAGCCGTCTAACTCATACAGCCCTAGAGAGTCATCACATTCATATGCCCAAACAAGCGTACCTATATCTCTTTGTTCTTGTTTGAGCTGGATAGTTTTGACCTCTTGCAAGTCTATGTCCACCCTGCTGATAGCTTCGTAATTGCTAATAGCCTTCTCGTCTACTACACGTAGATTATTTTCTAGTTCTTTGAAGTTGTTGTTTATAGTTTTTATAGCTTCATTTACCTGCTGATAGAATATATCAAACTCTTCTTTGTTTTTTTCTACAGATACATATATTGATGAAATGTTATTTTCCATATATGAAAACCTATTGTTTACTGATACCCCAAGTTTATTTATATCTACTGTAACACCTTCTATATTCTTGCTGTTCTGTTGAATAGCCCTATACATATTGTAGGTAGTAGAATTAAATTCTTTTTTTATAGTATTGTCCCTCTCTAAAGAGGCTATAGTGCTTTTCAGAATAGCATTGCTTATGTTTTTCTCTGTATCTGCAATATTATGCGATAGAGTTCTGTTAACTTCAAGTGTTAGGCTTCTACTAGAGTCGAAAAGAATATTGGCTTTTGTATCTAGCCGTCTTGTTTCCCCTGAGGAAGTTCCTATCATCTTTATGAGTTCTTCTTTTGTAGCCCCTATATCTGCTTCTATCTTCTTGTTTATCTTTGTTTGAGTTTTTGAGATTTTATCTTTTACAGTCCTCTTAAGCTTTTCTTCTGTACTTGAAATATCTTTCTTGACAATTTCTTTAGACTGCTTTACCTCCTCAACCGTTGCAAAATCCCTAGTTAGTTCAGTCGTTTCTTCTGTAGCGTTTGAGATTTTGCGTGAGTTGTCGCTAGATAGAGAGGAGGAGCTATCTAGCTGGTTTAGTTTTTTGAGTTGTCGTTATGTTTTGATAGGTCTAAGTTCCCACCAACGCTACCAACATTCCCAAGTTTAACAGCTCCATTGTCTAATTTATCTTGCGAAGTTGTAACTGCTTTTGAGTTGTCCACTTTGGCATTACCACTAGCAGAAGTATCACCCCCACCAGCCATAACAAAAGCCACAACGCCCAAAGCAATGGCAACCCCACCAGCAATAACAAGCTTTTTATTTTTTTCAAGAAATTCCATATTACACCTTTGTATTTTTTTAATATTATATCTTAGTTAGAAGTCTGTAGTCCACTCACCATTTGCTTGGAGCTGTTCTAGTTCCTGCTTCTCATTCCTTCTATATCTCGGCTTAATGACTCCCTGCTCTACTAGCCTACCAAGTTCAAAGAGTTCACCTTCTTCAAAGTTACCAATATTTGACGCTTCAAATATATCACCATTACGCACAGTGAAGTTTAGGTTTTTTGTGTAAACCCACATCTCAGTTTTACCAGCTGGGCAATGGTTGCAGGGAATATCTTTCTCCTCTTGATGTGTCTCTTGCATATCCTCAGGTACATCAAGCACCAGCTCTTCATCTTTTGGCAAGATTACAATCGCAGTTTGGTACATTTGGCTTGATAGCCATTCATGAAAGTTTATCATCATTTCTCCTTACGCTATAGTTCCTCTAAAGTAGTGCTTCTCTAGCTCGTAAAATCTGCTACAGTCATAGCTTATCGAGTTGTATCCACCTGTAACAAATATTCTTAGGTTTGAAATAAACCCTGCTAACTTAGCTACATTCCTAGCTCCGAACAACTGACTGACATCAGAGCGATACCTTCCATTTGGGTGTGTCTTTTCTCCCTTGTCAGAGCCGTTTATCCATAGCCTAGATTTTTTTGTTACCGTATTATGCTGAAAAGCTAAATGAACCCATTTGTTTTTTCCAACGATTGAGTCAGCGTAGTATCTAGCTGGGACAGTCCAATTTACATCGTTGCCGTAAAAGGCTAGAGTTATTCTTCTCCTGTCTCTCCAGCCTATATGTATTGCCTGATTCGAAGCTCCACTATTGCTGTTTCCTAGTATATACACCTCGTTTGTCCCCCCTCTTGAGTAGTCTACTCTGACCCAAAAGCTGAAAACAAAGCTTTTTCTGTCAAGAGAGATATTTGAGATACCGTATCTCTTTTCTGCTCTCTTCATTCTCATAGACGACATGTCTACCCCCTCAAAGCCGTTCACATGGTACGGGAGGACATCATCTATATTGTATATGCTCTTTCCATTTCCACTCAAGGAAAAGTCGGATACAAATAGCTCTTTCGTAGCAAAAGGAAATCCAAATGGGTCGACTGATTTCACACGCTGGTCTACGTGTAGATGTGAGTTGATTATTGCCCATGCTCCATTCGCGTTGCTATTGAATGTGATTGAGCCGTCACCCTCTGGTACAAAATGCGTTTTACCACTTGTTGGGTCTTTGACAATTACATTTCCTTTTCTCTTGTTACCTTCATTTACTACTGTGAACGTCTTCCAAGTAGACCAAGCAGAAGGAAGTGTCACTATCAGGTCGGTATTTTGAGCCGTACATCTATACATAGTTATTCTTGATGAAGGGGGGATAGTAAATAAGCTAGTCAATGCTTTTACTCTTAGCCCTTTGCCTTTTAGTGAGTACTTTATTTCGCCGTCTACTTTTACAATATCAATTACGTCTCTATACAGGACTGACTCTATATTTATCCCTCCTATTTGAAACAGAAACTGCGAATTCGCCCCTATGCTGTTCATCAGCTTCCAGCGTGTACCGTCTGGTGCATTTTGGTCTATAGTGTATCTGTTTCCACCCTTTACGATTGCATACTCATTGTTTTTTATTGTTGCGTTAGCTGAATAAGAAACAACCTTTAGCGTATTGTCTCGTATTTGGTGGGGCGTTATTCTCTGCCAATTCCCAGCTAAATATACGAGATAAGACACCTCTTTTGGCTCTAGCTCATCAATGATTACTTCAGGAAAAATGCCAACACTAGGAACACACACTTGAACTTTTCCAGCACCGTCATTTTTTGCTACTACCATATCACCTACTTCTCCTACAGCAGGAATAAACATTTTCAGGGTTTGAGAAGGGGAAGGGGCACATGAGTACACATGTTTTGCCAACATCAAAGTGTTGCCTGTGACGCTATTGAACTCATTTAGAGGCAATGATACTTTTTGAAGTGGATATAGGTTCCTCCACGTGCCATCTATTAAGATAAACATAGCTACTTGACCATCTGTTATTTTCAACCCATTAGCTAAGATATACCCATCTCCTGAGAACTGGATAGCACACCACATTCCCGTTTTTCCACCTGATGGAGATGGCAAGAACGCCCTCACTCCTGAATCGCTATGGACATACGCTAGTTCTCTATAGCTTAGATGTGCGTCTCCATTGTAGCTTTTATACTTCTCTAACACGTTTGTATCTATGGTGTTAGGGTGGTCAAGCTGGGTTACATTGCCATCTTTATCTATGTAATATGCACTAACAACGCCCTGATTAGGGTCGTCTGTTCCATTCCAATAGGCGATAAGGTTAGCAAGGCTTTTGCTGTTTACGTAGCTCTCTATGCTTGATAGCGTAGGTTCATCTTTGCCAACGGGCTTTATAACGTCACTAACCTTTATGAAGTATCGGCTCTCTACCCACTTTACATCTTCAGTGATACCACCACCACCTCCTCCAGTTGCTCCAAAATCTAATAACTTGTCACTCATTCATATCTCCTTATGGTCTTTCTGTCTCTATTTGAACTTCCACATCTTCAAAACATGTGTCATTCCTAACATACACCCCAGCTGTTTTCAATGCGATTGTATCTTTAGCCCCTAGCCTATTACCCTTATTTGTGTCTGTTATTTGGTCGTTGCTCCAAAATATTGGAACCTCGCTTAGGTTCTGAATCACGATTGCGTCACTTATATTCTTTGTAGTATGTGGGTCTATTTTTTCTCTTCTACTAGCCATACTATCACCTTTATTTTTTTTCTTCAATTTTACCACACCTACAGCCCCTACTCCTCTTCTTCCCCCTCTCTACACTCTCCCCAATCATCACCACAAAGAGAAAGGTTTAACTATTAAAAGGGTCGCTTCGCTCTAGCATTTAGAGAGGTAACTTTCACGGTTCTAAGACCATAGGTTACCAAGTTACTAACTCTACTATACTGTAT
>Ga0256831_1001770_pt1 | contig 11383 bp, 8 predicted proteins | sample 132544metaG_FD_189087 | JGI IMG/M metagenome (GOLD analysis project Ga0256831, IMG submission 189087) | Hydrothermal vent microbial communities from Lau Basin, Pacific Ocean - 132-544 | ecosystem: Environmental > Aquatic > Marine > Hydrothermal vents | place: Pacific Ocean: Lau Basin | collected... | reverse complement strand
TAATAAAATGTGTTTAAATTTTAAAAATAATAAAAAAATTTTAAACTTCAAATCTCAGTTTGATTTGGCTAGCCAAATCAAACTGAGATTTGAAGTTTACACACTTTATTGGATACTCCTACTTTGAACCTGAAACTTGAAACCCTAAACCCGCAACCCGCAACCAATACCTACCTTACCCCCCTTGTAATCTCTCTCTTCCCTGGTGGCCCCGGAGGATTTTCTATTTTCAACCCTAAGCTTTTCAAGGCTCTTTTGAAAGTTCCTTTTGCTCCATAGGTGATGAATACTCCGTTTTGCTTTAAGAAAGAGACGGTCTTGTCAAGAAAAGGTCTTTCCCAAAGATGATTTTGTATATCGGGACTAAATGCATCAAAATAAATGATATCAAATCTAGTATCTGATGAGAAATTCTCGAATTTTATTTTTTCTTTTGAGAAGGTGAAGTGTTTGTGTAGTTTTTTATTAATGTATTGCTCTTTTGAGTGCATTAACTCAAAAATATCTTGTAACTCAGATGATTTTAAAGCCTGTAAATAGTTCAATTTTTTATATTCATCTAAACTTATGGGGTAGGCTTCAAGCCCTAGATAATTGATGTTGATTTTTTTAGAAATAGAATGTTTAAGAGAAAGAAAAGCATTGAGTCCTGTACCAAAACCATATTCCAAAATGCTTATTTTTTGTTTGTTATTTTTATTATAATAATAGTCAAGTCCATGTTTTATAAATACATGTTTGCTTTCTTGGATTGCTCCGTGAGTTGAATGATACGTAGATTGAAATTTGTCGGAGTAGATTGTATTTGAGCCATCTTCTGTTAATATTATTTTTTTTCCTGTCATGATTGTATAATAACTTCAAATAAAATAGTAATTTTACAAATATAAATTTATTTATTGAACTATTGAGTATATGGTTTAATTAAGATTGTGTGTATTATTTAAAAATTAATAAGATGAAACGAATAAGTTTGTTATTGCTGGTTTTGGGGGTGTTATTTTTGTCTTGCAAAGACTTAACAAAATCCAATATCGGTAAAGAAGTTGTAAGTAAAGAAGCGAAAACCGAAAAGAAATCTAAAGAAGAAGGCAAAATTTACAGATTACCTCCATTGCCTGAGCATATTTACCATGATATTTACAAATACTCGGATTACCTTGATGTATTATTTGAGGACTTGGATTTTTCTATGAGTCAGGATAATAACGCATCAATAAGATCTTTTTTGCAAAATATTAATTTGAAGAGAACAGCAGCCTTAAATACAGCATGTGAGCCTATGGGGCATGTGAGTTTTCAAAAAAATGGACAATCTATCATTGAAGCGGACTTCTACCATGAACCTGGATGTTATTATTTTATTTTTTACTATGAGAATGAACAACCAATGTTTTCAAACAGTATGAGTGAAACCGGTATTCAGTTTTTTAAAAATTTAAAATCACAAAGCTTTAAACCAAGAAGATAATGTATGCAGCAATTGATCTGGGAACAAATACGTTTCATATGATCATTGTTGATATTCACAATGGTCGTCCTAAAGTTGTATTTAGGAAAAGACATTTTGTGAAGCTGGCCTATCAAAGTTTTGAAAGAATTGAAGAGGAGGCAATGGATAGAGGGGTTGAGGCTATACTGGATTTTAAAGAAGCTATTGATAGATTTAATATCACAAAGTATAAGGCTTATGCTACCTCGATTTTTCGAATTGCTACAAATGGAAAAGAGTATATTGAATTACTCAAAGAAAAATCAGGTCTTGACATAGATATTATTTCCGGAAAAGATGAGGCTAAGTTGATTTTCTATGGAGCCAAAATGGCTGGCACTTTAAGTGCCGGATATAACCTTATAGTTGATATAGGAGGTGGCAGTGTAGAATTTATTTTATGTGATGGGGAAAAAATGATTTTTGAGAATTCCTATCAAATAGGGATACTTAAATTGTTTCATGAATTTGAAAAAGGAAGACCTCAGGACAAAAATAGCTTGCTGGAGATTGAGAAGTTTTTAGAAAAAACGACAAATGATTTACAAAAGGTAATTTCAGCATATAAAATTAATTCATTAGTAGGAACTGCAGGATCTTTTGATGTACTTAGGAATAGTATGAATTATATGAATAAGGGGAGATCATTCGATATATCTCCAAATGATTTTTATGATATTTTTGATTCAGTTGCGCTTACATCAATTGAAGATAGATGGGAAATTTCCTGGATTCCTATAGAGAGAAAGAAATTGATTGTTTATGCATTTGCGATAATAGATTTTGCATTGAAGTTATCCAAAGCAGAAGTCCTGAGAATAACATCATACTCTATGAAAGAAGGGATGATTTGGGAATTGATAAATGATAAAACTAAAATGTATTGACTAGATGAATGTAAAGGTTAAAACGGCCAGATTGTCTATTTTCTCCAATTTGTTTTTGATTGTATTAAAAATGATTGTGGGGATATTGACCGGCTCCGTTAGTATGATGTCTGAAGCTATACATTCCGGTATTGATCTATTAGCATCAATAGTAGCTTTTTTTTCTGTTAAAATAGCATCCAAGCCACCTGATGAAGATCATCCATACGGACATGGGAAATACGAAAATGTATCGGGAGTTTTAGAAGCATTGCTTATTTTTGTGGCGGCATTATGGATTATTTATGAAGCTGTTGATCGTTTGCTCCACAAAGCTGATGTTCGCAATATACATTATGGTATAATTGTGATGCTCATATCTATGGTTGTTAATTTTATCGTGTCTAGAAAGCTGTATTCAGTTGCAAAGGAATATGACTCAATAGCTCTAGAGGCGGATGCCTTGCATCTCAAAACTGATGTTTATACCTCTTTAGGAGTTGCAATAGGTTTTGTATTATTATATTTCACAGGACATATTTGGATAGACTCTGTAATTGCAATATTGGTAGCTATACTTATAATGTACGAGTCTTTTCAGCTGTTGAACACTGCATTTTCACCTTTGGTAGATGCTCAATTACCGGAAAAAGATATAGAAAGGATTAATAGTATCATTAATAATAGTTTAGGACAAAATTCCGCAGTGATGTATAATAGAATTCGTACAAGAAAATCAGGACATCAGAAATATTTAGATTTTATACTTTCGGTTCCTAATGAAACCTCTGTCAAGGAAGCTCATGATTTATGTGATGAAATCGAAGATGAAATTAAAGCAGAGTTTAAGGATATAGACATCAATATTCACGTTGAACCAAGTGACAAGTAGTCTTGTGTTGAGCACTAATGATTTTTCTGAACATATTTTCTTGATCGAATTAATTTCTTGTCTTGTATAAATATTAAATGCCTTTGCAATTTTTTGCTAACTTTGCAGTTTGTTAGAATATAATTAATAAAAATATATAATATAGATATGGGATTATTAGTGTTTATTGCAGTTTTTTACATACTGTTTAGTGTGAGTTTGTATTTTCTATTTCCAAAAGCAAATGTTGAAGCATGGAAAGGATTGATGCCGGTATTAAATTTAATAGAGGTCTTTAAGATTATCGGTAAACCTACTTGGAAGATTATTTGGTTTTTTGTTCCTATCGTGAATCTTTTTGCTTTTGTGTCAATGGCAATTGATTTGGTTAAATCATTTGGTAAATATGAATTCAAATGGACTGTTTTGTCATTTTTTTATGCCCCCATAGCTTTTTTTCTAATAGCTTTTGATAAGGAGACAAAATATATATGGCCAGCATATGCAAAAGAAAAAGAGATTAATAATAAACTTGCCGAATATACAAAAACTAAAAATACAAGAGAATATAAAAAATTGATGCTTAATAACCCTTTTAAAAGACCAATTTGGAGAGAATGGGTAGAATCGCTGACATTTGCTATTTTTGCGGCAGCTTTTATTCGTATGTTTCTAATAGAAGCATATGTGATACCCACTCCTTCAATGGAGGGCTCATTGGATGTTGGGGATTACCTTTTTGTAAGTAAAGCTCATTATGGAATAAGGACACCGATGACTATTGCGATGTTTCCCCTGTTGCACAACAGGATACCATTTATAAATACGGAATCTTATTTGAAAAAACCCAGTTTGCCATATTTCAGGTTTAAACCCTTGGAACAGGTAGAAAGGAATAAATTAATAGTCTTTAATTGGCCAGCAGGTGATAGCATTTATCTTACTTCCAGACGTTCCTATTCATACAATCAAGTTCACCAAAATCTTAGTGATTATTTGAAATATGATCCTGAACTAAGAGCCAAGGTTAAAAATAAAGATATCATTGTCAGACCGGTTGATAAAAAAGATCACTATATAAAAAGATGTGTTGCTCAAGCAGGAGATACTCTCCAAATCAAAAATAGAGAATTATATATCGATGGTATTAAGCAAAAAGCACCAATACACAGACAATTTAAGTACATAGCTAGAAGACCGCTTAAAATAAGTAGAAAGAAATTGGAAGAGTGGGGAGTGGAAAGCGCTTATGGTCGGGGTATGGTATATTTCTTGAATGATGAACAAGTAAAAAAAATCAAGGAAGTGAGTGGTGAAAATGCATTGGAAGTAGTGAATAATCCTGAAGATCCTAGTTTATTTCCTAATAATAAGAAATATTTTTATTCTTGGAGTTTGGATGATTATGGTCCAATTTGGATTCCTGAGAAAGGTGTTACAGTTGATTTGACAGTCGAAAACTTGCCATTATATAGAAGGATTATTGATGCTTATGAACACAATGATCTAAAAGTAAAGGGGAATGATATTTTTATCAATGGACAAAAAGCAAATAAATACACATTTAAACAAAATTATTATTGGGCTATGGGGGATAATCGCCATAATTCTGAAGATTCCAGGTCATGGGGATTTGTACCTGAAGACCATATAGTTGGGAAACCATTGTTTATCTGGTTCTCTACAAAAAATAATAATATGTCAGAAGGTATCAATTGGAATAGAATATTTAAATCAGCAGAGAGCGTCTCTAGATAAGGTATGGGGAGGCAATGTGCCTAGAAGCAAAAGGATAAACTAGATAATACCAATAAATAAAATGAGGTTAAATGAAACAACTTATCACAAAACTAAAAAGTTTTGTGATAAGTTGATAAGTTGAAGCGAATAGTCATATTTATTTGCTAATATTATCTAAGTGATAGTCTTTGAAGTGGACAAAGTCACCATAATGTCTGGGGTATTCTTTTTTATACTGATACCAAATAACATCAACTAAAGTAACTATCCCAACCAATGTGTTATCGTCTTCTACAATTGGTATTGCTTCAAATAAATTTTCTAAGAAGATTTCAGCAACAGAGCCAACCTTGTCACCTGGGTTCAATTTGGCAACTCTCTTAGTCATTATTTCACTAACTTTAATATTTTTGTACTCTTCATGGCATTTGTTCATCTCCCATAAATCATAAAAAGACAATATTCCAATTAGTTTATTATTTGAATCAACAACAGGTAAATGTTCAATCTTAAATTTCTTTAAGATATTTGCTGCTTTTTCTATACTATCATCAGCCCCAACTGTTATAGGGTCTTTTGTCATGATAGCTTTTACTTTTTCGTTCATCATAATTCAAAGGGTTTTATTTTTGTATAAAAGTAATATGTTTTTATTAAAATTCCAAATTATATTAAATAATTATATCAAAATCTAGGGCAATTTATAGGTGTATTTCTTGGATTAGAGCCCCATTTATATATGAAAGTAAGTTCAAATGCTCCTCGATGTCCTGTTATATTGATTAATTTTGAAACAGTTATATCATAACTTATACCTATTTCATAATGATTGTATTCAAAACCTGTTGCTAAAGATATTTCAGATAATAAAATTCCATTTAGAGAATTTGGTAGTTTTGCCCAAACTCCAATCCTAAAAGCATTATTTTCATTAAAATATCGGTATCTGATGCTGCTTCCGATTACTAGAAGAGTGTAAGGTCCTTGCAAATTGAATATTGCAGAAGGTAGCATACTGATGTTTTTATTCAGGGTTATTTCCCCTCCAATAATTCCGGAATATAGCCTGTATAATCGAAAATCACTTGTTTTGAGAAGAGAAATATTGGCTTTATTAATATGTTTAATGTTGGCACCAATGTAAAATGAATTTTGTCTATTAGAAATATAATACATAAGCCCGGAATTAATGTCGGGGTATAACCTTGAATTCAATAAAGGTTCACTGTTAGGGATGTCTGGATTTACTGCTTGTGTATTTTTGTCAAATTGGATACCAAATAAGTAATCTCCATTACTAAAATATCTTTTACCATAACCAAATTGAATGCCGAAAACCAAATATTGATTTTGCCCGTTGTATTTGTTTTGATAAAGATGCTTGGCATAAGAAATACTTAAAAGACCGGATGCTGATCCGAGTTTTATCTGATTACTCCCTGCTAAATCATCCCAAAACAATATACCTAGAGAAAGATAGTCGTTTTTTATAAAATTGAACCTTTTATCTGCAAATACGGTTTTTGTACTATACAATGAACCATCGACAATATTTATCCACTGTCTTCTGATACTTGTACCAACACGGTATTTGCCGTTAAAAGCTCCGGTTAGAGCGGCTGATGTATACAACGGATTACTGTTGAACCTCGTGAAAACAGCATCTTGGCTATAAATATTAGCTAAAAAGAAGAAAGAAATGATAAATATGAAAAATTTGTTTTGCATATAAAACTACTTTATCTTAGTAAGGTCGAGATCCCTTTGTATGTTTGAACGAGACCATTTATGTTTTTTACTTCAAGAGACCAAATATAAGTTCCGGAGTTTAGTTTGACTCCTTTAAATGTACCGTCCCAGCCCTCTGATTCATCATTTATATTAAAATTGTTTCTATGATAAACCTCACCACCCCAAGAGTTGAATATTCTAAACGATATAACCTGAATCCCTTCTTTACCATAAACAAATAGTTTTTTGTTGGAAGGAATATCACTAGCCGGTCTAAAGGCATCAGGGACAAAAATACTATTATCTAATTTAACGGAAATATTCTTTTCTCCAACTCCTCTACATTCAAGACTGTCAATTACTTCAAGCTTTATTAGAATACTATATAATACTTCAATTTCCTGATCATAACAATTGTCACATCTAGAATTTATTCCTGTAGGAATTTGCCATTTATAAGTCAATGGATTTATGACATTATACACTTTTGGTTTGATTGTTAATTTTGTGTTATAATCAACAATTGTATCATTACCCAAGTCAACAATGATTTCTTTAGGGTTGGATATTACGATATTACGGAGTGTGTCTGTACAATTATTTATATCTTTTGTGACTACCGTGTATTTGCCTGCTTTAAGACCGATTAGTTCATCTCCTGTAAAAAATTTATCTTTTAGGACTTTATGTGAGTAGGGTGGTGTGCCGCCGAAATTGGTAAAGTGAATTTTTCCGTTAAAACCAGTATAACATTTGGGATCTTCTGTCTCAACAATAGAAGATAAACTGTCTTTTGGTTCTTTTATAATTGTTGAGTCAATTTTCTCACACCCATTCAAATCTTTAATTAGAATATAATATTTGCCTGCCGGAACTCTTTCCAGTTTTTCTCCCTCTCCTTGCCAATAGATTAAGTATGGGGCACTACCTCCATTAATTATAGGAGTTGAAGTGCCATCAGAACCACCATAACAACTTACATCTTTATTATTAAAATTTATTGAAATCGGTTCGGGCTCTTTTATGTAGAAAAGGGCTTCTTGCTTGCATCCTTTCTGATCTGTTACTGTTAAAGTATAGATTCCGGAACTAAGACTATCAATATAGGGTAATCCACTATCACCCGTACTCCATTTATAGCTAAATGAGTTATTGCCTCCGGAGTTATTTACTTTTAAATAGCCGTCGTTTAGGCCAAAGCAGGAAATATCTTTTTTTACCTCTTCTTTTATTTGAATCATATGAGGATTACCAATGGAAATACTTTCAGTTGAAGTACAACCAAAGTTATTTGTAATAGTTACAGAATAATCTCTTCCCCCTTTCAGATTATAAGCAAATTGTTTTGTTTGAGGAGGATTAGTTGACCATTTAAAATTGAAACCACTAAAATTGGTTTCTCTCGATCCATAAAATATTTTATTTACCCATGCAGTACCATCTTCATAATCGTGGCAAGAAGCACTTAGTTGTTCCAATTCCATTGTTAAGCTATCAAGTTCTACAATATCTTCTTTGATTATTTTTTGGCAGCCAATACCGATATCGGTAACAGTTATTTCATAATGCCCCGGCAAAAGATTATTCGCAGATGTGCCGGTTGCTCCATTGCTCCAAACAATTTCATAATCATTATTTGGAGGAATTAAGAGTTCAATACTACCGTTTTTCTCTCCGTAGCATAAAGAGTCATTGGCTATATATTTAACATCAAGCCCATCCTGAGGTTCGTTAATTGAAAAAGACTTTATTGCTTGGCATTCATTATTATCTGTAACTGTGACAAAATATTGCCCGGTTGGAATATTCAATAAATCTTTGATATCGCTTTCTCCTAATGGAGTTTTCCAATGAAAAGTATATGGTGGTTTTCCTCCTTTGATATCTAGAGTGATTTTGCCGGTACTTTCTCCTTTACAAGTTATATTTTCTACTATTTCTCCTATTAATAATGGTTCAGGGTTTGAAAGAATTACAGAATCCTCATAAACACATTTGTTTTTATCTTTTATAGTAAGATAATACTTACCTTGTCCAATGTTTGTCACTTTATTTGTATAACTTATTATTGCATTACTAATTGAATCTCGCCATTTGTATTGCAAAATTCCTTTGCCTCCATATCCATTAGCTGTAATATTAGCGTTTTCATCATTATGGCATTTAATTTCATCAATTGAGAAATCAACTCCTATTTTCGGAGGGGATTTAATAGTGAAAACATAAGGTATTGTGCATTGATTTCCATCAGTTACGAATATTGTATCTGTACCTGTTGGTAAATTAGTGAATATACCTGTAGTGTTTTCAATATTATGATATTTGTAAATGTACGGATAAACTGTCCCACTAGCATTTATTTTTATGATAGCATTGGAATCAGCAAAACAGTTATTGTTAAAAAGAAAGTTTGTTATGACCGTAGGTGCAGGGCATTTATATGTTGTACATTTGTGTAAAAATGAAGGATTGACACAATCTGTACCTTTAATTCTTATTTCAAATTCAACTGTTTGGGAAAAATCCAATCCGGATACTGAAAATATATTATCAGATACTGTTTGCCAATCGCCATTATCAACTTTTATCTCATAAGTTTCCCCAAGAGTTTTAATCCCCCATTTTATCCTGATGAAATCTGTGGATATAGAATCACAATCCACATATGGTATGGTTTCCTTTTCGGTAATTATTGCTTTTATTGAATCAGAAGAATTACAACCATAAGAATCAGTTAATGATATTTTGTAATTAGTATTTGAGATTGGATAAATATCAGGAGATAAGCAATCAACACAACTAATATTTGTATTGGGAGTCCATTTGTAATCTATTGTATAATTTGATTTGAAACTTATATGCCATGATTTTAGGATACTACTAAAACCCGTTTGGTCATTTGTAACCTGCAATTTCCAAATGCCATTAGCTTGTTTTCCGACTAAATCATCAAAATATCCTTCGGGTTTATAATTTCCAGTATATTTTGGTCTGAGAGGATTAAAATCTCCTTGAACTGAATTTCCATTGTTTATCGGTATAGTAGCTGTGGGAGTAAAGCAGGTACTTATCATAGAGTCAATATCGGCAGAATCCCCATTTTTGAAACCATTATCCGTACTCAATTCCAAATGAATCGTATCGGGTAAGGGAGAAATTAAATAAATATCTAAATCGGTTAAAACCGTAGCAATAAGAGTGTCGATACAAATCTCTTTAAGTTTCCACAACTGTATGTCGCTAGGATATATTCCTGAAACATTAATGGGGGAGATTATGGTGCTATTAGCTTCTTTAGGGATTATAAAATCATTAGAATTATAAAAATATTTGTCTTTGGATGAGTTGCCATCATTGGAAAGACTTGCTCCGATATTTACAGTGTCTCCACTACAAACCTTAATTGAATCCTCCATTACAATATTAGATAGTTCATTGTCAACTATTTTCAAAATCAAAGTATCCTTATTACACAAATCTCTTTGGTATTCAATGATTATATATTCCTCATCTTCTTTGATATTGTCTTCGATAGCTGAAAAATTTATCGTTGCAGATTGTTGTCCTTTATTTATTGATGTAATTAAATTAAAATTTGTATTGTAATCCACGCCATATGTGGCTATTTGCCCTAGAGTATTATCTGTCAATAGCCTAAGTTTTAAATCATATTTTTTTTGTACAGGATTATTGAATTGGAATACTAGTCTTGCATTACCACAGCTCTCAGCAATAGTACTGTCATGGCTCATAGTGATTAGATCGGTTTTCAAAACATTGGTACTAAAACTTTTAGCCTTTAGAAAAACTGCTGAATCGTGAGTTTTATCAGCAACATCGGCAATAGATATCTTTATTTTATATTCTTGGCAAGGTACTACCTTTGCTTCGGCTGAAAAAATATTTATATACCCATCATAAAACATTTTATTCTGCTGAGATTGAAGTAAAGGATTGTAATACTGTTCGTGATCTTGGTCACAATAAGGTTTACCACTATTAGGATCATCATAAACAGGATGAATATTGTGAATAGAAACAGCAGAATCCGTGTTTGGGATCAGAGCGATGTTTTCATAGTCATAAATTCCTCCATCGGGATTTGGTCCTGAAATAAAAAAACCGAATACATCATTGAATGAATCACATGAAAACTCAGGATATTCATTGGACGCAAAAACATAATCAAATGAAAGGGAATCAGAAAAAGGTTTAAATGTAATTTCAAATGTACAAATATCATAAAGTGGGGCATTTGTTTCCGCAGCCTTGCTTAGATCAGAATCAATTCCTAATCCCGAACTATAGCTTGTGTGTTTTTCATTGCTATTAGGTAAAGATGCCATTGAAGCTTTCCCCGTAGTCATAATTATACCTCGATCTATTCCTATGACATCGCCTATATTTGAAAATTTACCTGTAGAAAATTCTTTTCCAATATACTTAACGTTTAATACTTCAACTCCATGTCCCAAAAAATCATTGATTATTAGATTTTCAGGAGTGAAATCAGTATTGTTGCATACCTTTACCTTTACTTGCGAATGTAAAACATAAGAAGTTAAGATTAAAGAAAATATGATTGATAGTTTTTTCATGATTCAACTCACAAAGATATTATATTTTATTTGCAAAAGCAGTATTATATTAAAAGATTTATCGAATTCTTAAGTAAGTTTATCT